>MAAC01005936.1_pt1 | contig 76782 bp, 58 predicted proteins | sample 1115981 | NCBI WGS metagenome assembly MAAC01 (sample SAMN04961126, study PRJNA320927) | seawater metagenome | isolation source: sample BD02T64 sea water enriched with oil for 64 days | place: USA:Gulf of Mexico | collected 2013-07-27
AAACTCCACTGGTAAGTAACTCCTTCTTCATCCGTAATTGCTGTTAAAGTAACAGACATATCTGGACAAGTTTGAACATTATTTCCTAAGGTTACAAATAAATCATCTCTACCAGTAGTCGTCATCGAATCTTGATCAGAACAATCTCCAATGGAAACTACAACACTATAAACACCGTATTGTGTAGCGTTAAGGGTCGGGGATGTTTCCTCTGTTAATACCACACCATCTAAACTCCACAGATAAGTCGTATCTGCAGGATTACCAACGGTAGGAGTAGCATCTAGAATTACTTGCTCGTCAAAACAAGTTTCTATATCACTTCCTAAATCAACCCCTAAATCTCCTAGAGGAGTTAAGGTAATACTGTCGGTATCTATACAACCATTTAAATTAACAGTAACTAAATAGGTTCCGTGTGTGGTTGCATCTAAAGTAGCAGTAGTATTAGGTAATAGTACACCATCTAAACTCCACTCATAAGTAGCGGTATTAGGGTCTCCATTTAATGGAGAAGCATCTAAAAATACTGGACTGCTTAAACAAGTAACAAAATCATCACCCAAATCTATAATTGGGTTAATACCTAAAATAATACTAACAGTTTGAGTTACTACACAACCATTTATTATAACATCAACAGTATAATCACCAGATTCTGTCACAGTAATAGTTTGTGAGTCTTCCCCAGTACTCCATTCAAAGGTAGCATCATCAGGGTTTCCATCAATAATTTCAGCTGTGATATCGTAAGAACTTTCATCACATAAATCTTGATCTTCTCCTAGGTCTACTGAGAAAGTATCTGCAAGTGTTACAGTAATATCGTCTGTAGTAAGACAATCATTACCAGTCACTTCGGCAGCATAAAAACCACTTTCAGTAATTTCTAAGGTACTATTTGTTTGTCCATTAATTTCTATTCCGTCTTTAAACCATTTATAGGAAATGTTCGTTAAATCATCTGGGTTAGCAACTGTTGCATCTAAAATTGTAATATCTTCTCCGCAAACGATTAAATCTTCTCCTAAATCAAAAATAGGACTAGCAAGCATTTCTACGATAACTTCATCAGAAGCAACACAATCTGGAGCATCTAAAAATTCAACATCTACTCTATAAAGCCCTTCCTCTGTTACTAAAAGTGTATTGTTGGTTTCTCCAACTAATTCTACGTCATCCTTAAACCATTGATAGGTTGCGTTCTCAGTGTCTCCCGCATCAAGAGTAATGTCGATATAATCACATTGAGCGGTTCCATTTTCGATTAATATATCTGCTCCTAAATCTACGCTACCAATGTTAAAACTTCCGGCTTCAATAAAAACTGCTGAGTCATAGGCAGTATCTGTTTCATCTGCAAGAACTAATTTAATGGTATATAAGTTTCCTACAATCACATCTCCTATTGCTTGAAGGGAAACTATCTGACCGTTAAAATCTATAGCAGCTTCACTTTCTGGGTTAAAAGGAGAGAAATTATATTTATCAAAATATTCTTCATTAATCGCAGAACATAGACCTGGAACATCAGGGTGAATATTAGTTACTTCAATAGGAGTATTAGTGCCAGGTAATACGGCAAGGTTTTGAACATCACCGGTATCTATATCCGTAAGAATAAAAGCAAATGCATCTGAATAGGTACATTCGAAAAGTTGATTATATTCCTCAGAAGCCAATAAAAAATTAAAGCTAATTTGGTTGGATAAAGGGATAAAGTCAAATTGAATATACGATGCATTATTTGTATTAGTAGCTGTTGTGTTGGCTTCAAGATCTGCATCTCCTGGCCAGTCAAACCCACCATCTCCATGTAAAGTTTCATTAGGACCTGGTGCATTTTGCACATTTCCAGAAGAAAGTACAATTCCTTCTTGAAACGGGAATGAGGCTCCATTAGAGTCGAAAGCAGCAATTCCATTTACATCTCCAAAATCTGTTCCTGTGATTTGACTAAAATTTGAAAGTTCAACACATCCATTACCAAAGAGGATATCTTCTACTAATTCTTGCGTAGTATAGCTTTCATCTATAGTAATAAATCCACCCAAACAAGTAATTAAGTCACTTGTTAATGAGCAATTTACATCGTCTGGATTATTTACAGTAAAAACCACTTCTATATCTTGAGAATAAGGGCCAAAAGTTACAATTCCAGTTGTTGTAACAGATTGTTCTGGACTTCCTTGGTCGTCATTTATATTTATTGTAGTTGCAGAACCCATATCTGAAATATCTACAAAAACAGAATAAATACTGCCGCTAGAACAATCACTTGTGTCGTAAGTTACCGTTGGATTAATACAAGTTTGACACCAAATATCGAAATCCCAAGGGGTGTACGCATTGGTCTCACAACTAATAACATTGTCAGAATCTATCATAATGGTGATAGTGTCACCTGATGACTGATAGGTAATCCCTGTTAAATCTCCATTATTTCCATAAGGAGTAGCAGCGTTTAAGTCAGTTACGCCATCTGAGTCTAAAACAATGAGTTCATCAAAATTTGCTTCTACTTGCCCTGCATTAAAATATACATTAAGAGGAAACCCATCTGTGTTTGTAAAAACAAATTGAGTAGTGTCACTATTTACATAGCAATAGGTAGTGTTTACAGGACCTGCTGCACAATCTACAGTAGTTTGTCCAAAAGAAAGTGTTGTTAAACACATAAAAAACACAAAAGTTATTACCATTTTCGGCAAACTTTTGTGTCTTTTAGGGGATTTTTTGGATTGATTTTGAAAAAAAAGTATTTGTTTTTCCATAAAAGTAAGGTTGTTGGTTATTTTTTGCTAAATGTAAATAAAATATTGCAAAGACAATAATTAATTATTTTGCCTAATATCATTTTAGTTTTTTTTGAATCTTTATGATAGTGTTTTTTCATAGTTTTCGAATTGGTTTAATTAAAGATTATTGTTTTTGTTTGAAGAATTCAAAATTAGACATACATGTGTTTTGTACATTTGCAGTATAAATAAAAACAATGATTGAAAAATCTACTATAGATTACGAAAGAACAGTTCTTATTGGGTTAATTACTCAAAAACAAAATGCAGATAAGTCTAATGAATATTTAGATGAATTAGAGTTTTTGGCATATACCGCAGGAGGAGAAGTTCTAAAACGTTTTGTTCAAAAACTGGAAAATCCAAATTCTAAAACATTTTTAGGTTCTGGAAAAATAGAGGAAGTGAGAGAATATGTTGAAAAAAACGAAGTAGGGCTGGTGGTCTTTGATGATGAATTATCTCCTGCCCAACAAAGAAATATAGAACGAATCTTAGAATGTAAAATTATAGATCGCACCAATTTAATACTCGATATTTTTGCCCAAAGAGCACAAACAAGTTATGCGAGAATGCAAGTAGAGTTGGCACAATATCAATATTTATTGCCACGATTAACAGGAATGTGGACGCATTTAGAACGGCAACGAGGAGGAATAGGAATGCGTGGTCCTGGAGAAACAGAAATTGAAACGGATCGTAGAATTGTTAGAGATAGAATTTCTTTATTAAAAAAGAAACTTACCAAAGTAGATAAACAAATGTCGGTTCAAAGGGGTAACCGAGGTGCACTTATTCGTGTAGCATTGGTGGGTTATACCAATGTTGGAAAATCTACATTAATGAATGTGATTAGTAAGTCTGATGTTTTTGCAGAAAACAAGCTTTTTGCAACTTTAGATACAACAGTAAGGAAAGTAGTAATTAAAAACCTTCCTTTTTTAGTAAGTGATACGGTTGGATTTATACGTAAACTTCCTACCCAATTAGTGGAATCGTTTAAGAGTACTTTAGATGAAGTTCGCGAGGCAGATTTATTATTACACATTGTAGATATATCACATCCTAATTTCGAAGATCACATCGCTTCTGTTGAGAAGATTTTAGGTGAAATTAATGCATCTGATAAGCCTTGTGTTATGGTATTTAATAAAATTGATGCCTATCAACCAGAAGTAATCGAAGAAGATGATTTAATTACTGAAAAAACAAAGGCACATTACACTTTAGAGGAATGGCATCAAACTTGGATGAACAATGAAAAGGGAGAAGCAATCTTTATTTCAGCATTAACCAAAGAAAATTTAGAAGATTTTAAAAAAACGGTTTATGAAAAAGTAAAGGAATTACATATTACACGCTTTCCTTACAACCAGTTTTTATATGAAGACTATACAGAGGAACAATAGATTTCTTTATTCTAAAAATTAAAAAGAGCCTGATTCATAAATTTGAATCAGGCTCTTTTTTTATAAGCTAAAAGTTTATTAGAAATTTACATTAACTCCTAAACCAAATACTTCTCTAATTTGAAAACCTGAGTAAGCGTTGTCATCATAAATAGTTTGGAACGTTAAATTAGTAGAAAACACATCGTTTATTTTCATTACTATGTTCATGGTATAGTCAATATCAATATTTTGAGGTTTGTCTAAATAATTAGAATAAATAGAAAATATGTTTTCTATATTAACATTTTTCATAATATCAAACTTATAGTAGGATCTTATGTTTAATCCAAATTCAAACAGACTAGTATCTCCTGCTGAAACCCCATAGATTTCATAAACATTACTTGATTCATAAAAAACATTATCAGGATCGTCGTCGTTATAATTAAAAACTTCACCCGAAATAAAAGTAAATTTAGCTGTTATAGGCGAGATGTTTACATATAAGTTAGGATTTTTCTTCCAAAGAAAACCAGGACCAAAACTCCAATAAGCTGGTTTAAAAAATCCTGATGTTGGAAAGTCTTCATTATCTCCCACAGGATTTTGGTCTAAATAATCATCTTCATAATCATAACCATCGGTAAATTGTGTTTTAAAATTCATGAAGAAAGATGCACTCCAATTCTTTTTTACTTTTTTACCTAGAATAGAGTTAAATTCTAATCTGTCGTCTGTTTTTCTAGAACCATCATCATCATTTATGGTAAGACCATAACTAGCTAAAAGTTTATTATCCCATAACCAATCTCCTTTTATATAATCAAAATCATAATTTATATTTAGATTTCCAGCAAAGTTATTGTCTCCACCACCTTGCCAATTTAAAAATGCAGATTGATTGATTAAAAATGTAATTTTCCCAGTTTTTGTCCAACCTTCTGTTGTCTCGTCTTCTCCTTTATTTTCATCAGCATCTTGAGAAAATCCGATAAGTGAGGTAAACAAAAATGTTAAGAGTAATAATTTTTTCATAATTTAAAGTTTGCAAATAATAGTTGTTAATTTTTGCAAAGATAAAATATAAATCTAAGGGTAAAATTATTTCTTTTTAAAAAGTGGGACAGAAGAACAAGCTTCCCCATACATGATACTTTTTGCAAGGGGTTGTAGGGTTTGGGCTATTTGTAAAAAAGCGTTTTCGGGGATGGGTTTATTAGCGCAGCCTTTTATAATTACTAACTTGTCCTTGTATTGTTCTACATTTAATTCTGAAAGAATCTCCGTAAAAACAATCGTTTCTAATTGCTCCAAAGAGCCAACTGTTACTTTTTTTGCAAAGGGAGTTAATTGTATGGTAAGTAGCATAAATGCCCAAGCAGGAATAATTGCTTCAGTAGTATTAGTTAGGGCAACAAAACAATCTTGATATTGTGCCCAATTATGATTTTTTACTTGAGTCCTAAAGTCTTTTTCTCGAAGAATGACGCCTTCAAAAAGCCATTGAGATATGTCTAATGCAACACGATTACCAATAGGGTAATAGTCTTCAAGGTCTATGGTAATTAATTTGCTATCAGCAACTTTATTTTTAATCTCGTCATTCATTATAGCATGCCAAGTTCTAACTTCGCTTCATCGCTCATTAAGTCTTGACTCCAAGGTGGGTCGAAAGTAATTTCAACTTCAGAACTGGTGACACTACTAATAGACCCTACTTTGTCTTCAATTTCTTTAGGAAGTGTTTCTGCAACAGGACAATTAGGTGTAGTTAATGTCATCAATACTTTTACACCATTGTCTTCATTTACAAAAACATCGTATATTAATCCAAGTTCGTACACATCAACTGGAATCTCAGGGTCGTAAACAGTCTTAATTACCTTAACTATTTTTTCACCTAATTCTTGTGCATTTAATTTTCCTTCTTTCGACATAGCTTATTTCTTTAGTTGCGTCTCGTAAGCGAGGGCGTATAATTTAATTTGTTTTATCATGGATACTAAACCATTTGCTCGTGTTGGAGATAGATGGTCTTTTAATCCAATCTCATCGATAAAATTTGTGTTAGCAGCTAAGATTTCTTCAGGGGTTTTATCTGAAAAAACTCTTAGCAATATTGCAATGATACCCTTGGTGATAATGGCATCACTATCTGCAGTAAATACTACTTTATCCTCTTTTAACTCTGCATGTAACCAAACCTTAGATTGGCATCCTTTAATTAAATTTTCATCGGTTTTATTAGAATCTTGAATCAATGGTATTGACTTTCCTAAGTCTATCATATACTCATATCGTTGCATCCAGTCGTCAAACATAGAGAACTCATCAATAATTTCTTCCTGTATAGATTCAATAGTCATCATCATTAGTTTTTAACCAATCGGTATGCCTGAATTAAAACACCTTCTTCAGATGATAAAGTAAGCATGTTATTGTCAAACACAAAGTTTGTTGCGTCACCAAAAGATTTAAACAAATTATGTTCTTCTTTCATTACATGTTCTTCACAATACATTTTTGTGGATATTATAGGACTAAAATTAAATTCATTATTTGTTAAAGTATAATTTCCACTATAGGTATTGCAATTTGTTTTTCCTGAAATTTTATTTTCTGAAGCATCAATATCAAAACTCATTTTATAAACAGGTGCTCCCAAAATGTTTCTAATTTGATAGTTCCCTGAAGGGATTTCTGTGGAAGTAACTTCAGCAGTCTTTTTTGTTCCGTTACAAGAACTAAATACAACTACTAGGGCTAATAAAAGGATACTTTTTTTCATATGTTTTTTTATTATGATAACATTATTTTGGCCTTTTTAATTGCTTCCATAAAATTATCGATTTCTTTTTTAGTGTTATAAAATGCAAACGAGGCTCTTACTGTTCCTGGGATTTTAAAAAATTCCATAATAGGTTGTGCGCAGTGATGTCCTGTTCGTACTGCTATTCCTAATTTATCAACAATAGTTCCAATATCATAGGGGTGAATTCCGTCGATATTAAATGAAATTACTGCGGTCTTATTTTTCCCTGTGCCATATATTCTTAGTCCTTCAATTTCTAAAAGCTTTTTTGTGGCATAATCTAATAACTCCTTTTCAAAAGAGTTTATCGCATCAATGCCAATTGCATTTAAATAATCTAAGGCAACTCCAAAAGCAATGCCTCCGGAAATATTTGGAGTCCCAGCTTCAAATTTATGAGGGAGATCCGCATAGGTAGTTTTTTTAAAAGTAACTTCTTTTATCATTTCTCCACCTCCTTGGTATGGAGGTAAACTGTTTAATAAATCAGACTTTCCGTATAAAAAACCAACTCCTGTTGGGCCACACATTTTATGAGCTGATGCTACATAAAAGTCAACGTCTAACTCTTGAAAATTTGAATTGATATGAGAACAAGCCTGTGCTCCATCAATCAAAACTTTAGCACCATATTGATGTGCTTTATCTATAATTTCTTTTATAGGATTTATGGTTCCTAATGCATTAGAAACGTGATTTACAAAAACAAGTTTTGTTGAAGAAGAAAGTAAGCTGTCATATTCAGACATTAGCAATTCCCCTTCTTCATTCATAGGAATCACTTTTAAAACTGCGCCAGTTTCTTCACATAGCATTTGCCATGGTACGATGTTGGAATGATGCTCCATTGCAGAAACAATTATTTCATCTCCTTCCTTTAAAAGTTTAGAATAACCACTGGCAATGATATTAATTCCGTGTGTGGTACCTGAAGTAAAAATGATTTCGTGACTATGTTTTGCCTTAAAATGCTGCTGAATTTTTATTCTTGCCAATTCATAAACATCGGTAGCTTCTTGTGAAAGTGTATGAACCCCTCTATGAATATTTGCATTGTAATTTGAATAGTAATCTACAATACTATCTATTACTATTTGCGGCTTTTGACTCGTAGCAGCATTATCAAAATATACCAAAGGATATCCATTCACTTTTCGTTGAAGGATAGGAAAATCTAGGCGTATTTTTTGGACATCGAAAGACATAAAAAGACTTGTATTATTTTTTAAACATCAAAGCCAATATTCACCCCGATTTTATTGGCAATTATTTTGTTGATACGCCTTTCTATTTCAGGGATTTTCACACTTTCTAGTACAGAATTTGCAAAAGCATACATCAATAATGCTTGTGCTTCTTTTATAGCTATTCCTCTTGTTTGTAAATAGAATAATGCATCTTCATCAAATTGACCAATAGTACATCCATGAGAACATTTTACATCGTCCGCAAAAATTTCTAATTGAGGCTTTGCATTAATAGTTGCATTGTCGTCTATTAAAATATTATTGTTTTGTTGAAAAGCATTTGTTTTTTGAGCTTCTTTTTCAACGAGAACTTTCCCATTAAAAACACCTGTGGAATGATCAGCATATAAACCTTTGTAATCCTGATGACTTTCACAATTAGGCGCAATATGTTGCACTAAAGTATTGTGGTCTACGTGTTGTTTATCTTTAAGAATAGTAATCCCTTTTAAAATGGAATCACAATATTCACCTTTTTGATAAAAATTTAAATTGTTACGAGTTATTTTTCCACCAAATGAAAACGTATGCACCTTGCAAATACTTTCTCTTTGTTGTTCAATATAAGTGTTGTCAATAATGGAAGCGTTAGAATTATCATTCTGAATTTTATAATAATCTATATGAGCTCTTTTATCAGCAAATATTTCAGTAACCGAATTTGTAAAAATTGCATGGTCGGTAAGACTTTGATGTCTTTCGATAATTTGTACGTGAGCATTTTCACCTACAACGATAAGATTCCTTGGCTGAAGCATTAGCGCAGCTTCGTTACCCGTAGCAAAGTTGATAATTTCTATGGGTTTTTCAACTTCTTTATTTTTTGGAATACAGATATAAGCTCCTTCTTTTGCAAACGCAGTATTAAGTGAAGTCAAACTGTCTTGTGCTGCTGCTTTATTAAAATAAGTTTCTACTACAGCATTATATTTTGACTTGCTTAATGCGGAAGATAATAGACAGATATCCATACTGTCATGTGTAGTTTCAGACAAGAAAGAACTATACACCCCGTCAATAAAAACAATTTTGAAAGTATCTAAATCATGAAGAAAGTATTTTCTAACATTTTTTAGTTCTACATCATTGTCTCTTTTAGGGAATAAGCAATAATCATCATTTAATATGCTCTTTAATGAAGTATATTTCCATGCTTCTTCTTTTTTTGTAGGAAAGCCTTTTCCTTCAAAAACGTTAATAGCATTGCTCCTAATATCATGTATAGGAGAGTCCTCTTCCAAATGATCTTCGAAAGCTAAATAGGAGGAAACTAATTTGTCTTTTAAACTCATATTGTAAGTTTCAAGTTTGTTGTTTAAAGTTTTTGGTTATTTAAATTTAGTTCCTTTATAATCTTTTTTGTTTAAATAAGAAATAAAGCTAGAAATTCGTCTGCTGAGTGTTTTATATTCAATAACCATTTTATTTAATTTTTCTTCTGAAATATATTCAGAGTCAAATACTCTATATAATTGTGATCTAGTTTCTCCTGCTGAACCTTTTGAAATTGACAAAAATTGTCGAAATTCAAGGTTTCCATTTCTCTCAAACCCTTCCGCAATATTATCCATTACAGAACCTGATGAACCTTTTATTTGATCTTTTAATTTATAATCTGTTTTTAAGTCTGTGATTTTTACAATTTCAATTATTTCTCTTGAAAGCCTTCTTGCTTCTTGCCAGATTTCTAAATCTTCAAATTCTTTTACCGTAGCCATAACTATTAATTTACTCCAATCTAGCCTGAAAACTGAAACTTCAAACCTGAAACCCTATACTAACTCCTCTTTAATCCAGTCGTACCCTTTTTCTTCTAATTCGTGAGCTAATTCTTTGGTTCCAGATTTTACAATTTTTCCATCGATTAGAACATGGACAAAGTCTGGAATAATGTGATCTAACAGTCTTTGGTAATGCGTAATTACAAGAATAGCATTGTCGTTACTTCGTAATTTATTGACTCCGTTTGCTACAATTTTTAAAGCATCAATATCCAAACCAGAATCTGTCTCATCTAATATGGCAAGTTTAGGTTCTAGCATCGCCATTTGAAAGATTTCATTTCTTTTTTTCTCACCCCCAGAAAATCCTTCATTTAAAGAACGAGATAAAAACTTTCTATCAATTTCTAATAAATCTGCTTTTTGTTTAATGAGCTTTAGCATTGCTGAAGCAGGCATGTCTTCTAGGCCTTTAGCTTTTCGTGTTTCGTTAATAGCAGTTTTAATGAAATTGGTTACCGAAACTCCAGGAATTTCAACAGGATATTGAAATGATAAAAACACTCCTTTATGAGCTCGTTCTTCTGGACTAAGTTCAGAAATATCTTCATTATTAAAAGTTATTTCTCCCTTTGTAATATCAAAAGTTTCTTTTCCAGCAATAATGGAAGCAAGGGTGCTTTTACCAGATCCGTTTGGCCCCATAATGGCGTGTACTTCCCCAGCTTTTATATCTAGATTAATACCTTTTAATATATCTTTTTCTTCTACACTTGCGTGTAAATCTTTAATTTGCAACATAATTATTCTTTCGAGTCTTCTAATTTTATATCAATTTTAGACGGGGTACTACTAACCATAACTATTTCTTTTATAGTTATAATTTCATCCCATCCTTCTTGTCCTTCTGGTTTTGGACTTATAGTTCCTTTTACTACTACCTCTACCATGTCAAATTCGGTATCTTGAGCTGGCTTAACTTGTTTTGCCAATTCTGTAGCCATATCATCTAAAGTAACCCCATAAATAAAATTATTTCCTTTTAATACAGCAGCATCATCTATATAGATAAAATCTCCTTTGTATAAAACATCTTTGGTTGCGTTATTTTTTTCTGAAACTTCAACTTCAGGGTTTTCTACAGCTGTCTTTTCTTCTGAATTTTTACAAGAAAAAAGTACAATTGATAAAGTAAGTATTACTATTAATTTTTTCATTTATGGTTTTGATTTAGTTACGTTTTATCCTACAGAGCCTTCTAGGCTAATTTCTAATAATTTTTGAGCTTCTACTGCAAATTCCATAGGAAGCTTATTTAATACTTCTTTACTAAAACCATTCACAATTAAAGCAATTGCTTTTTCGGTTTCGATTCCACGTTGATTGCAGTAAAAAAGTTGGTCTTCTCCAATTTTACTGGTAGTCGCCTCATGTTCTATTTGAGCCGATTTGTTTTTAACTTCAATATATGGGAAGGTATGTGCTCCACAATCATTACCCATTAATAAAGAATCACATTGTGAAAAGTTACGAGCATTATGAGCTCTAGATCCAATTTTAACCAATCCACGATAACTGTTTTGTGATTTTCCTGCCGAAATCCCTTTTGAGATAATAGTACTCTTTGTATTATTACCTAGGTGAATCATCTTAGTACCAGTATCCGCTTGTTGAAAATTATTGGTAACTGCGATGGAATAAAATTCCCCAATAGAATTGTCTCCTTTTAAGATACAGCTTGGGTATTTCCATGTAACAGCAGATCCAGTCTCTACTTGCGTCCAAGAGATTTTGGAATTTTTATGACAAATTCCACGTTTGGTCACAAAATTAAAAACACCACCTTTTCCTTCTTTATTTCCAGGATACCAATTTTGTACCGTCGAATATTTTATTTCTGCATTATCTAGTGCTATAAGCTCTACAACTGCAGCGTGTAACTGATTTTCATCTCTGGATGGAGCAGTACATCCTTCTAAATAACTTACATAGCTACCTTCGTCAGCAATTAAAAGTGTACGCTCAAATTGACCTGTGCCTCCTTCGTTAATTCTGAAATAAGTCGATAATTCCATAGGGCATTTTACACCTTTAGGTATGTAGCAAAATGAACCATCTGTGAATACTGCGGAATTTAACGCTGCATAAAAATTGTCAGTTTTTGGAACAATTGTTCCCATATATTTTCTGACCAATTCAGGATGTTCTTGAATTGCTTCAGAAATAGGCATAAATAGAATTCCTTTTTCTGCCAATGTTTTTTTAAATGTAGTTGCTACAGAAACAGAATCTACAACGATATCCATTGCAATATTGTTCATCTTTTTCTGTTCATCAACAGAAATTCCTAACTTTTTATACATAGCTAAAAGGTCAGGATCAACATCGTCTAATGTTTTGTTAGGATCGACAGATTTAGGAGCAGAATAGTAAGAGATGTTTTGAAAATCGGGTTTTTCGTAATTTACATTTGCCCATTCAGGTTCTTCCATTTCTTGCCAAATAAGAAAAGCTTCTAAACGCCAATCGGTCATCCATTGTGGTTCGTTTTTCTTTTCAGAAATAGCACGAACTATATCTTCGTTCAACCCTTTTGGGAACGTGTCTGTCTCAATATCTGTATAGAAACCATATTCATATTCTTTGGTTTCAAGATCTTTTTTTAAATCGTCTTCGGTAAACTTCGCCATAATCTTTTCAGTAAACTATAATGAGAAACTTTCCCCACAGCCACAGGTTCTGTTTGCGTTAGGGTTGTTAAATACAAAGCCTTTTCCATTAAGGCCACCACTATATTCTAGGGTAGTACCAATTAAATAAAGGAAGCTTTTTTTATCAACAATAATTTTTACCTGATTGTCTTCAAAAAGTTTGTCTTCTTCTTTCTTTTTGTTGTCAAAATCAAGTTCGTAAGATAAACCTGAACATCCACCACTTTTCACACCTACGCGCACATAATCTTCCGTTGCATTAAACCCTCCTTCGGTCATTAATAACGCTATTTTTGACTTTGCTGTATTACTAACTTTTATCATCTAATTAGATTAATTCTAAATAATAGGCAAATATATGTTATTTTAAGTATTTTTCAGATGTATTTTAACGTTTAAAAATTTATAGTAGGATTGATATTCTCTATTGTTTTTTTAAATCTTAAATTTATTTTAAAGTTTTAATAGATGTTAAATATTAAATATTAAATTAAGTAAATTTGAAAAAACTATATAAAGTAAGAATAAAACTATTCTTCTTTACCTATAAAATTTAAGCTATATCTATGAAAAATTTATTTGATTTTAAACATTTTAAGGGAGACCTATTTGGAGGGATTACAGCTGGTATTGTAGCATTACCGTTGGCGTTGGCTTTTGGTGTTAGTTCAGGTCTTGGCCCTAGTGCCGGTTTGTATGGCGCTATTTTTGTTGGGTTTTTTGCAGCGCTTTTTGGTGGGACAAACACTCAAATATCTGGCCCGACAGCTCCAATGATTGCAGTAGCTATGGTGATGATTGCAGGAATAGTTGCCTCTTTTGATGGAGATATAAACAAAGCATTACCCGTTATTTTAACGGTTTTTTTATTAGCAGGATTATTCCAAGTAGGATTGGGTGTTTTAGGCGTTGGGAAATATATTAAATACATACCGTATCCAGTAGTATCTGGTTTTATGACTGCAATTGGTGTGATTATTTTAATCACTCAAATTTTACCATCAATAGGGTATTACCCTAAAGAGGATGAGGACTTTGTAAATCAATTTAAACCTCATGCGGAAGAAATAATTTTAGATAATATTTTAAAAGAAGAGGCTGGAGAAGGGCTTTTGGTTTTAGAAGATTTTGAAGAAACGGTTAAAAGAGGAACTAGTATTACCCAAGAACAGATACATAAAGAATCGGAAACTCTTGCAGGTGCTGAAGCATCAGGGGTTATTGGAACGATAAAAATAATTCCAAGAGCTCTGAAAAATTTAAAATGGTTGGAATTATTATTGGCTCTAGGAACCATATTTATAATTTATGGATTCAAAAAAATCACCACTAAAATCCCCAGTACCTTAGTAGCACTTGTGGTAATGACAGGAATATCTATGGGGTTTGGATTAAATTATATTCCTATAGAAAAAATACCAAGTGGGATACCTTTACCCAATCTAAAAATATTTACAGGCTTTAGTTTAAGCACTGTTACACCCTATATTTTTACAGCATTAACCTTAGCATTATTAGGAGCTATAGATTCTTTATTAACCTCTGTGGTTGCCGATAATATGACCAAGACCAAACATAAGCCTAATAAAGAATTGATTGGGCAGGGGATAGGTAATAGCGTCGCTGCAATATTTGGAGGTATTCCAGGTGCTGGAGCTACTATTAGAACAGTGGTTAATATTAATGCAGGAGGTAAAACTCGTTTATCAGGTATGGTTGCTGGACTATTCTTATTAGTAGTGTTATTGGCATTAGGTCCATTAGCTTCTCAAATTCCAGCTGCAGTATTAGCAGGAATATTAGTTACAGTTGGAATTGGAGTTATGGATTATAAAGGTCTTAAGGCGATTCCATATATTCCAAAATCTGAAGTGATTATTATGTTAGTGGTTTTGGTACTTTCTTCTATTTGGAATTTAGTATATGCTGTTGGTATTGGACTGGTTATATCTTCCTTAATGTTTATGAAAAGAATAGGGGATATTTCCGCGGAACGATCCGATGTTAAGTCATTAAAGGAAGAAGCTTGGGATGATGAAATTGGAATACCTGAGGAAATAAAAGAGCAAATCTTTATAAAGCATCTTAAAGGTCCTTTGTTTTTCGGGTCTACTAGCGAATTTCAAGCTCTATCTAAACAAATACCCGATTGTGCAACCACTGTAATTATTAGATTGGATCGCATGCAATATATGGATCAATCTGGGCTTTATGTGATGGAAGAGGTGTTAATTGATTTGGTAAAAGAGGGTAAAAAAGTACTTTTTGTAGATACTTTAGAACAGCCAAAATATATGATGGAACGAATCGATATTATCCCAGATTTAATTCCAAAAGAACATTTATTTGATAGTTTTAATGAATGTATGGTTTGGGTAAAGGAAAATATAAAAAATTAATCTGTTTCTAACAAAAATTAAAAAAGCCATTAACTTTTTGAGTTAATGGCTTTTTTAATTGAATCGTGACTAATTTATTTTTTCTTTTTAGGAAATAATAGTTGGACTTGTACTCTAGCTTGCCAATCTCCCCAGCCGTCTGGAGTTACAGCATTATAATATCCTTGTGCATTTACATTGATAGGCTGCTTGCCAATTTTAAAAACCTTTCCAATTCCTCCTCCAAAGGGAACAATCCATCTTTGATCTGAGTCTACATTCCAATCAGCTGTCAAGATAGGGGCTGATACTATATACCAAGCATCGGGCAAATTATAATTTACAAAATATTGAAATAAAAACTTATTTTCTTCAACATCTCCAAAAGTCCAAATATTATTTATAACAACACCTGCAACCCATTGTTCTATCATGGTTAAGGCAACGACAGATGGACCTACGCCAAATTCATGAGAACCAAATTCATCAGGATCAGACCCTGTTGGGATTTGAAAAGCAGGACCCACTCCCCAATTAATTTAGAGGCTTTACTTGGGGAAAACCATGCCGTATAACTAATATCTCCTACACCTGTTGATGATTTAACACCATCATTACCATAGGGTTGTGTTATAACTGGTATAATCACTCGGTTAATTAAATTAATGTTTTTAGTTAATGTAATTGGAATTACTGGTTGAATATTCAATACGTTTTGGGTCTTTTCTTCTGACCCAACACCAAATGTAGTGTTGTTCTGAAAAGGCAAACTATACATAGCAGCCAAAGGGTTTTGTGTGGCTTTAGCTAATACTGCTGCTTCTGCATCTTCAGATGATGGAGCGTCTTGCATATCTTGAGAATACCCAGTAATTTCTGCTAAAAAAAAGAAGATGGATAATAGTAATAGTTTTTTCATTTTTCCTGTAATTTTAAGGAGGAACTTTCAAAAAGTTCGTTAATAGTTAAATGAGATTTACTCAATCCTTGTTCATAAGAGTATCTAAACAATGCTTCTAAAGCTTTTCTATTAGGTTCAATACCATATGGCCAATAATTGTCACCCATCATTTTTTTAGTTGCTTCAAATTCTTGTCCATACCAAGGCAAAGTGTCAAAAACCCATCCTAATTCATTCATATAATTATAATCCATTGCTTTGGATTCTGAATAGGCATTAAAAATAGCTTTAGCCAACCAAGGGTTTTCTTCTAATAAACTTTTTCGCACTGCTATAGCATGCATAATGGGAAATATACCTGTTTTTTTATAATAAGCCTGTTCTACTCTTTTTGAATCTTGGAAAAGACGTTCCACCAATGGGTTCCCATCAATATAAGCTTTTGGTTCTGCTGCATGGAATAAGGCATCTACTTCGCCAGTAACCAATAATTCAGATTCATCCAATCCTGCTTTTCCATTCGTAATTTTTACACCTTCAGGATTCATTTGCTCTTGTTTAGAAATTTTTCCTGATGCTTCTGCCGAAGAATCTTTATTGGATATTACCCATTCTACATCTGTTGGTTTAATTCCATATTCATCTTGAAAGATCCCCCGTAACCAAGTTAATGAACTTGAGGAATATCCCGCTGTACCAATTTTCTTTCCTATTAAATCTTCTGGACGGTTTATATCTCGGTCATTTCTAATAAAAACACTTTTATGTCTAAATATTCGTACTGGAAAAATAGGCAGCAAAGTATAATCTCTAAAATTATCATTAGCATAAGCCAACATAAAAGGATGCAATCCTATTTCAGTAATATCATAAGATTGATCCCCAGCAAATGTGTTGGAATTTAAATTCCCAATGCTTTCTTTTGAAAATTTAGAAGAACAGCCAATAATTTTTACTTTGCCACTAATTAATGCTTTTAACCTATTAACAGGATACCCCGCAATTTTTAATGGTAGGTCATTAGAGTTAGTTGTTAAGTTTTTATTTTCTTCTGAAAGATTTGAATTTGCAAATCCGCCAAAACTAAATGTAGCTAAAGCTCCAGTTGCAAGAGCAGAATTTTTAATAAAATTACGTCTTGATGAATTGTTTGGTGTTTTTTTCATAAAAGTAAAAGTATTAATAAAGACAGCTATCACAATTGATTTTGTGATAGCTGTCTTTTATTTGCAATAAAAGGTTAATCCCTATCTCTGATGTTTTTTCTTGTTATATTCGAAAGCATCTCGGTAATTTTCAATATATTTTTCGCTTTCGGGTCTTAAATTATCAATCCCTCCAAATGGAATCCCATGGGTTACAGGACGGTCTGGGTATTCTATTTTTAACGCATCATGACGAGCTTTCATCATATCGAAGGGACCCCATGCCCATAAAAATTGCGCCATCATTGGTCGCATTTCACGAGGATCTAAATATAGATCGTAAAAATTAGCTCCAACTAAACCAGCATGATCCCCAATCCAAACTCTTTTGTGCTGCTGCTTAATTGTTGCTGCGTGTATTGGCCCTGTATATACATGGTAATAATCTCTTCGCGATTGTGCATCACCATATAACAATACTGCAGTTTGGTCAATTCCATCAATAACACGATCTGTTGGTATGTATTTAGTTGCATCAGCTATATTTGCAAACGTTGTAAAGAGATCATGTACTGCAAACATATCTCCAACAACTTGGTCTTTTTCAATTACACCATCCCATTGTGCAAATGCAGGAACTCTAATACCACCTTCTTTATAATCTCCTTTTCCTCCGTTAAATACTACTTGGTACATCGCATTTGGTACTTCTTTCATAGGGCCATTATCTGCCATAGCTATTACCAACGTATTATCAGAAATTCCTTGCGCTTTTAATTCGTCTAAAATTTCACCAATATGTCTATCTAGCCTTTCAATGTTTTGAGCATATGGAGTTCCATTACTTGTAGTTATCTCCATATCCTTTGCAATCAAGTCATATACATGAGGCCAATATGCCAAATAAAATGGTTTATCATCATTAGCTTTTCTTTTAATATAATCTAATGCTTTTTCCTGATGCATATCGATAAGAGCTCTATAATCTTCTATCGTATTTGGAGGGATTGTTTCTCTAGCTGTTTCCCCTTTTTTACCCTCAATGTCTCCAATGTATCCATAAGGACGAAAGCTTTCATCCAATAAGTATTTTTTTTCTGACATTGCCTTGGTATAGCCAATAGTTGTCTGAGCCATTTCTCCATCTCTATGCCAGAATATAGGTGGAAATTGATTGTATAATGAGAATTGAGCTTCGTCAAATCCTTGATTATGCATATAACTCTCTTCTATATCTCCTTGATGTGCTTTTGCAATAAACGCTGTATTATAACCAGCCTCCGACAACACTTCTGCTATGGTTACCTCATCCGCATTTAGCCCTCCTCCCTCTGGTGGAAAAGCTACGGTATGCATTCCAGCACGAACTGCTAAACGACCTGTTAAAGCAGCGGCACGAGTAGGGGTACAAGAAGGCTCTGTATACATTCTTGTAAACGTAATTCCATCTTCTCCCATTTTGTTTAGTCTTGGAGTGTCATACCCTCTAATTTTATTAAAAGCTTTAATCCCAACTTCCCCAAAACTATTGTCATCCCACATGATGTGAATGATGTTAGGTTTTTTACCAAACTTCTTTTCTAATGCTTTTAACTTGGCGTCAATATCTTCGTCTTGTGTTGCCCATTGATCCCCAAATTGTTCTTGCAAAATTGCTTGTTCTGCATCGTGTATGATGTGAGTTTCTTGCGCATTAACAGAAATGATTCCTAAAAGGAATATTACTATTGCTGCTTTGATTTTAAGTGTTTTCATAATATAATTTTTGATTTAATGGTTTTAGAATACCCAAAGATAATTAAATAAGCATCTATTTTAAGAATTATAAATCAAGAGGTTAAAAATTTCATACAGTCCTACTTTTAAGTATTATAATGGATGTGATAATTTAATAATAGAGTTAAAAAATTATCTCTGTAGGTGCATTCAATCAAATTTGTATATTTGATTAATATTTAATCAAAACAAATTATTATGAAAAAAACAATGTATTCTATACTCCTTTTTGGGTTTGCAATTTTACTTACTGGATGTTCAGGTATTAGTGTATTAGATTCTTGGCAAGGAGATAACCTTACTACAATTAAGGATAAAAACATCTTGGTAATTGCAAGAACAGATAATGCTCAAGCAAGAAGAGCTTTTGAAGATGCAATGGCAAACGACTTAAGAGCTGGGGGTTTAAAAGCTGTGGAAAGTTATTTAAAATTTCCAGATGTAAATCCTAACGATAAAAAATCTGTAGAAAGTGCAAATAATAAAATACAGGATTTAATAGAAAAAGAAGGATTTCACGGGGTATTAATCTCTGTGGTTAAAGATTATAGCGAAGCAATAGTTACTGAAGAGTCTGGAGGCTATTATGCTGGAGCATCTTATGGTGGTTATGGTGGTTATGGATATTATCCAGGTTATTATGGTGGGTTTTATGGGTATTATGGTCATCATATGTCCTATTCTACTCATGGTTCTTATGTGCCTAGCACTTCCACTACAAGAGTTTCTAAAACCTATATATTAGAAACATTAATTTATAACTTAGATCAACCAGAAGATAAGCAACTAATAGGCTTAATAACTTCAAAAATTGTGGATCCAAGTAGTGTTACAAAAACAGCAAAGTCTTATTCTAAAGCAGTTTTTAAAAGCTTAAAGAAATAAGTATTTAACAATTTAAAATACTTAACCGCCTTTTCTAATTTAGATTTGGCGGTTTTTATTTTTATTAATTTTGTTATAACTTACTGGTTGTAATTGGGAAAAATTATTTGAAATTTAATAAATATGCTAAAGAAAATCTTCTATTATCGTTTTGAGATATTTTTAATTAGTCAATTATCTATTCTTTTTGGAAGCTTAGTTTTTCCTTCGGAATTGTATGAAAATATTTTAGCACAATTTTTTTTAATTATCAATGTAATAGCTGGGATCAATTTAATTTCTAAGAAAAGAAGACTCCTTTGGTTTTTTGTTTCTTTATTGATTATCGAAGGCATTTTGATAGGGTCTTATTTTATTGAAAATAGAGATAAGCTTCTAATCGATAAAATTGGTTTTTTTGTTTACTTTTTATTCTATTTAACTATAGCTTTTGAAATAATAAAACACGTTTGGTCTGCAAAACGTGTAAATAGAAACGTAATTATAGGGTTAATAAGTGGTTATATTTCTTTAGGCTTTTTAGGCTTTTTTATTTTTTTAAGTGTAGACCTCTGGTATCCAAATTCGTTTAACGGTATTGTAATTTCAGAAATTAGTGGCTTGGCAGTTAAAGAAGAATTAATGTATTTTAGTTATATTACTTTAATGACTATTGGATATGGAGATATTACACCAATTACTCCAATGGCACAGAAAGCTACCATATTTACTGGATTAATGGGGCAATTTTATTTAGTAATAATTACTGCTATTATTGTTGGAAAATACATTAGTCAATCCAACCAAAAAAATGAAAAAAACTAGGTTAATTACAAGCTAGTTTGGATCTTGAAAATCTGGATTTGTTGTAAACTCAGGTTCTGATAAGGATAGTAAAAAAGCTTTTAAATCTGCCTTGTCTTCAGGACTTAAATGAACTCCTCCTTCGGCAAAGGTTTTCATTAAAGGATCTATAGTATATGACCACACCAAACCTTCACTATAATGATTAATTACATCGTCTAAAGTAGCAAACCTGCCATCATGCATATAAGGAGCAGAATAGGCTAAATTTCGTAAGGATGGAGATTTAAATTTTCCGTGATCAAGAGGGTCATTAGTAACTTTTCCTAAGCCAATATCTTCAAAAGAAGTATCTAGGCCATTGTTATGAAAAATATTATCGGTCCATAATGGATTTGCATCACTACCATGGCAATGAAAACAATCTCCTTTTGTTTCGTCCATAAAAACATTAAAGCCATTAAGCTCAGAATCTGTTAGTGTAATTTCCCCTAATAGATGTTTGTCAAATCTAGAGTTCCCTGAAATTAAGGTTCTCTCAAACTGTGCTATGGCTTTAGTAACTAAAACTGAGTCTATTGTTGCCGTGCCGAAAGCATCTAAAAATAAATCTGGATAATTATCGGTGGCTTGTAAACTTGCCACTGCATTTGGCCAGGTATTGTTCATCTCTATAAGATTAACAACAGGTCCAAAAGCTTGATCTTCTACACTTAAAGCTCTTCCGTCCCAAAAGAATTTTTCATTAAAATTCCAAGCCACATTAAAAACTGGCATGGCATTTCTATCCCCAATTAAGCCGTCTATTCCTGTACTAAATCGATCTGGATCTGTAAAGGCATTTTCAGCAAAATGACAATCTGCACAAGCCTGTGTTCCATCTCCAGATAAAAGAGGCTCGTAAAATAGTTTTCTCCCCAAAGCAATACCCTCAACAGTTTGAGGGTTATTTGCTGGAATTAATGGGTCTGGTAATAATAAATCAAATATTTCAGGGACTTCTAGGCCTACCTCTGTTGGATTATAATCTGGCCCTGAATCATCATTGGAACAAGAAAATAGAATTACAGATAGAAATACTAAAGATATAAGATTTAATTTCATAATATTTTTATTGGAATTATTTACTCTTCAACGATAGCTACATCTACGCTAAAAACGTTTTGTCCATTTTGATTCATATCTATTTGAGCATCGTAATTACCCATCAAACCACCACTAAATACATTTAAATCCCAAGTATTTGGATTCTTAAACCATTCAGCGATATTCATTTTGATATCAATTATAGCATTATCATTAATAGAATAATCCTCTAAGTCTATATCCACAGTGATAAAATTTTGTTCAAAAACACCTTCACTTACTCTTGCAGTACCGTTATGGTAAGCATAGGGTTGAGGGTCACCATTTGGATCTTTAAAAGTTCCTTCTTGTTGCATAAAATGGTATCCGCCACCTAACATATCAGGCCAAGCCCAGTCTATATTTAAGTCTTCATAGGCATTGTCAATATTATCTTCTTCATTAAATCCATATACAAAAGAAATACGAGTATACGTTCCTGGAGGGAATACCGCATTTTTTGTAAAACTTAATGTATTGTCGTCTGAAATATCTACTAAGTTGTATCCAGGTAATTCGATAGCATCTCCATAAGAATTATAAAGAGTAACTTTTGAAATTAAGTATCTTAATTTTGAAATTTTTAAAACCTCTCCGTTTTGATTAGTGAATTCTGTAGTGCCAAAATCTGCAGCTGTAACGTTAGTTTCATCCCAGTTCTGTGATAAATTTATTGACATTACTACGTTAGAAGGCGAATCATCGTCATCATTACAGCCTACAAAGGCAATAGCTAAAATTAATAATAGGGCAATATTTTTCATTTTCTTTTTTATTTTAATTTATAAATTAGTAAATCATTACCTCCTTTGTTTAAGGTAATGTCAATATCGTTACTGCCGGTATATCCTACAATAACTAATTTGTTGTCTAATGTTTCTACTCCGTCTATAGCAAAATCTATATTGGTACCACCAACATTTACTTCGAATTCTAAATCTCCATCTTCGTCAATAATAAAGGTCCAAGCATCATTTACCCCATTATTTGAGCTAACATCTAAGTCATAACTACTACTATTTCCTGAAATTAGATATTTCCCGTTGTCAAGACTAGTGATGCCTCTAGAGGAGTCAAAATTTGTTCCTCCAAAGGTTTTTTCCCAAAGGATACTACCATTGGAACTGTTAAATTTTACTGCCCATACATCTGCGTTTCCTTTAAATGAAGAAACATCGAAGTCAGAGCTTCTTGTGTCTCCGGTTATAATAAAGTTGCCATCTGTTGTATTGGTTACAGAGTATGCAAATTCAGATTCTGAGCCTCCTAAAGATTTTTCCCAAAGCATATCCCCTTCGGCATTAACTTTTACGATCCAAAAATCATTAGCGCCTCGTGCGTTTGAAATATCGTAGTCTGAACTTTCTGATATACCTATTAACAAAAACCCTCCATCAGCCGTTTCTATAATGTCTTTACCTTGATCTACATGGGATCCACCAAAGTATCGACGCCAAATTTTATTTCCGTCTGCATCCATTTTAATTCCCCAAAGATCACCGAGACTATGTTGTGAAGCTCTTGTAGCTTGACTATCTGTAAGATCATTTCCTTCGTCTCCTTCTACAAAACCAACGTCTAAAAAACCGGTAGCAAAATATCCACCGTCAGAGGTTTGAATTACACCAAAAGCTCTATCATTACCCTCAAAACCCCAAGATTTTTCCCATTCTATTGTTCCAGATCCATCGATCTTTACAATCCAATAATCGAATGATCCAGCATTTTCAGAAACATCCCCATCATTACTTGCTGTGTATCCAGAAATTATATAACCTCCATCGTTGGTTTTAGAAAGGTCTGTAGCAATATCATCAAGACTGCCCCCATAAATTTTATCCCAAATTTTTTCTCCGTCTGATTTTAATTTTAACAACCAATAATCTATATCTGAAGAAGCTTTTCCTGTAATATCCCCATCTGTACTACGTGTGGAAGCTAGTACCATAAAACCACCATCCTCTGTTTTTACTATTGAAATAGCATTTTCTTCATTACTTCCTCCATATGTTTTTACCCAGTCTATTTCTCCTAAAAATGGACCATATTCACAAGAGCCATCATCTTCGGTGGCATTTGGGTCATAATTATTGCCATTAGGATCTGTACAGCCTAAAATTGGATCTGGAGTAATAGTTGCATCGTCATCACTACCACAAGAATAAAAGGATAATGAAGTAAAGATAAATATAATAAGATAATGTGGTCTTATTTTTAAAAACATAATAGCAATTTTGAATATCCTAATTTTGGCGAAACGATTTCGTTTCGCCAAAAGTTAAAAGGTCAATTTATTTATTTTACAATTAATTTTTTAGTTGTAAGGTTATTTATTTTAACCAAATATATTCCAGAATTCAAACTTGAAATGTTAATTTCTTCCGAAGTAGTTTCAGAGAATTTAAGATCAAGTACTCTTTGACCTAATAAGTTGTAGATTTCAACATTAGTAAGAGGGTTGGTTATTGAAGAGATGGACAATCTGCTATTTGCAGGGTTAGGGTATATTGAAAATTCTAAGTTATAATTAATATCATTATTTCCTAACAAAGTTTGATCTATAGCTAAAGTAAATCCATTACCACCCGAAATTGGAATGTTTCCACTTTCAAAGAAAGGATATACGTTCCAAGAACCAGCATAATTTGCATTGTTGTTGGCTGGGTAAGAGTCAAAATAACCATCTGGTGCCATATTTCCATTTTCAATATCACTTATGTCTACAATACGTAAACCAGAAGAATAATTTGCAAGAATATATTTGTCACCTACTACATAGCCGTTATGATCAACTGAAGAAGTTTCACTATAATATTCATGATGCAAAATAGGGTTGTCTAAATCTGTTAAATCGAAAACAACGGTTCTAGTGTTAAATCCAAAGTCAAACTCATCTCCTTCATCACCTAATAACATATATTTACGATCTTCTGTTAACCAGTTTTGGTGTGTATAACCTGTTGAAGGATATAAAAATGATTTTATTAGTTGTGGGTTGTTTTTATCGGTTACATCTATAATAGATACGTGACTTGCATGACTACCAAAATAAATTTCATGACCTGTGTAATCTGAATCTGGACCATCGTAAACAATAACTTGTGCATCGTGAGAATAACCTTCATCTGCATATCCACCTACGTGTGTTGGATTTAATGGATCTGAAATATCAATAAAATGTGGACCTCCATTATAATCGTCACCACCTACTGAATAAGCATAACCAGTTTCTTCATTAATCACAATATTATGAACACCTCCGATATCACCATAATGAGCATCTTCTGTAAAAGTTTCTGGTGGGTTAGCAACATTACGTAAACGAGTAAGGTCAAATACCTGCATTCCATGTCCACCAGCTTCACTTACAATAAAAGCGTGATTGCTGTAAACTTTAACATCTCTCCAAATACTTGCGCTAGTATGAGTTGGTAATTTTCCTAAATAAACTGGGTTAACTGGATCTGAAATATCAATAAATGCTGTTCCATTATCTAGACCAATAAGAGCATATTCTTTTCCGTCTTGTGGATCCGTCCATCCCCATGAGTCATTTCCGCCAGATGCGCTCATTTGACTAAGTGAGATGTGAGATTGTAAAGCGTAACCATCGCATGGATATCCTGCTGCAATTCCATTTTCACACGGTGTTTGAGCAATTGCAAAAAATGTAGCAAAAAAAGCTACAATAGGGAAGTTTTTCTTAATCATAAATTTATTATTTTAATATTTAAAAGCTTGCAAAGTTAATGATAAAAGGTTGTTATATAAAACGATAAAAGTTAAAAAATGGTAAAAATCATGCGTTTTTTCAAAGGATGATTGTGATTTATTATTCTTTTATAAGTTTTTTCGTTAATTTATTATTTATATGTATAAAATAGATTCCTTTGGAAAGTGTGGAAACATCCACCGTATTTATATTAGAATTTAGATTGTCTTCATTATATAATAACTTACCACCTATATCATAAATCGATATGGTTGAAACAGGTTCGAATTGAGAATCAATAGTTATTGAATTAGTAGCAGGATTTGGATACAAGGCAAATTCTGATTGAAAATTATCATTTATAGACAATATAGATTCTTTAACAATAAATAAACCTTCTCTGTCACTTAATAATATATTGCCACTTTCAAAATAGGGGTATAAACTCCAGATACCTTCATATCCTGCATTATTATTAATAGGACGAGTATCAAAATATCCTATTTCTGTTATGTTGCCATTTTCAATATCTGAAAGACCCAAAATTCTCATTCCAGCTGCGTTATTTGCCATATAGAATTTGTTTCCTTTTACATAACCATTATGGTCTGTTGCCAATGTTGCTCCAGAATAATCGAAAAAATGTGTTGGATTATCCAAATCGTTTAGATCTAAAACGATGGTCTTGGTATTAAATCCAAAATCAATTTCATCAGCCTCATCACCTACTAAAAAATATCGTTGATCTTCAGTAAACCATCCTTGATGTGTGTATGAATAATTTGAATAGGAAACTGAAGAAATATGCTGAGGGTTGTTTTTATCTGTTACATCTACAATAACTACTCTGTCTTCGTTAGAACCAATAAAGATTTCACGTCCTGTATAATCTGTGTCGGGACCTTCATAAATAACTACTTGAGCATCGTGAGTATAACCATCCTCTGAATAACCGCCGGCTGCTATAGGATTTACTGGGTCTGAAATGTCTATAAAATGAGCACCTCCAGAAAAAGTGTCGTCCCCAACACTATACGCAAAACCAGTTGCTTCATTGATAACAATATTGTGAGAACCCCCAAAACCACTATAATGAGCGTCTTCAGTAAATACTTCTGGTGGATTAGCAACATTTCGCAGACGTGTTAAATCGAAAATTTGCATTCCATGACCACTTGCTTCACTTACAATAAAAGCGTGGTTGTTGTAAACTTTAATGTCTCTCCAAATACTGGTGCTTGTAAAAGTTGGGAGTTTCCCTAAATAAACTGGATTTATTGGGTCTGAAATATCAACAAAAACAGTCCCGTTTTTTACACCCATAATACCGTATTCTTTCCCATCTTGAGGATCTGTCCAACCCCAAGAATCATTTCCTCTTTCAGTATCTAATTCTGCTAATGAAATAAATGACTGAATATCGTATCCGTTACAAGGATAAGCGCCAGCCATACCATTTTCACATGGGGTTTGGGCTATGCTTAAAAAAGACAAAAAGAATATTGCTATGGAAAGAGTAGTGTTTTTCATATAGAAGATATTAAAAAACACCTTACCTTAAAGGTGAATAAAGGTAAGGTGCGTAAAGTTTAATTTTTTACTATTTTCTTAGTTACTTGTTTGTTTAATGACACAAAATAAATCCCTTTTGAAAAAGAAGAAATATCTATAGTTTTAGAATTAATATTTAATTCTTGAGTAGAATAAAGTTGTTTACCGCTAACATCATAAATCTGAATACTAGTTAATAATTCGTTAGCTGAATCTATAGTAATATAATTAGATGAAGGGTTTGGTAAAATTTTAAATACATTGCTTTCATAATCATTAACTCCTAATATAGTTGGAGTCACTAAGAAAAAACCACCAGATAAATAATTGCTAATAATAATATTACCACTTTCTAAATATGGATATACATTCCAAGCTCCTTCAAAACCTGAAGAATTATTTGTTGGATAAGTGTCAAAATAACCTATTTCAGAAAAACTTTCACCATCAATATTGCTGATGTCTAAAACTCTCATGCCTGCTTTGTAATTTGCAAGGTAATATTTATCACCCATTGTATAACCATTATGATCTATAGCAGCTGTTTCACCAAAATGATCAAAGTGATGCGTTGGATTATCTAAATCAGTAAAGTCAAATACAATTGTTTTGGTATTGAACCCAAAATCTAATTCATCAAGTTCATCACCTACAATAAAATATTTTAAATCTTCTGTAAACCAACCTTGATGCGTATATGAATCATTATTATAAGTTACTGAATTTATTAATATAGGGTTGTTTTTGTCTGTTACGTCAACAATTGCTACATGATTTTCATTACTACCTATATATAATTCATGTCCAGTATAATCTGTATCTGGGCCATCATAAATTAAAACTTGAGCGTCATGGGAATATCCGCTTCCAGAATAGCCACCTGCAGCAATAGGATTTAAAGGGTCTTGAATATTAACAAAATGTGGACCACCGCCATAGTCACCACCAACGCTATAAGCATATCCGGTTTCTTCATTGATCACTATATTATGTGAACTGCCAAATCCATCATAATGAGCATCTTCTGTAAAAGTTTCTGGTGCATTTGCAACATTACGTAAACGTGTTAAGTCAAAAACTTGCATCCCATGTCCTCCAGCTTCACTAACTACAAAAGCATAGTTATTATATACTTTAACATCTCTCCAGGTTGTTGAAGAAGTGTGGGTAGGTAATTTACCAAGGTATACTGGGTTTATTGGGTCTGAAATATCTATAAATGCAGTACCGTTATTTAGTCCAACTAATGCGTATTCCTTTCCGTCTTGAGGATCTGTCCAACCCCAAGAATCATTACTAGAATTTGCTCCAAAAGTAGATAATGGGATATGTGATTGTAAGTCATACCCATTACAAGGGTAAGCTCCTGCCATTCCATTTTCACATGGTGTTTGAGCTTGTGAAATTGTAAAGCAAGCTAAAAGAATTGGGAGTAATAGTTTTTTCATTCTGTTATGTTTTTAAGTTTTAAGGATTTGAAAAGTAAAATTTATATAAAAGGATGTTATGAGTTAGATGTATTTTCAATCGCAAAATTCTAAAATAGAATTAATTCACAGTAAATAAACAACTTAAAACATTTTTACCCTTCTTTCTAAATGTTAATATTATCTTAAAAAGATTAATATTGTTTTTTGAATTAAACGAACATATAAAAAATAATAGTCATTTAATTTTTTACCTTAGCGTGTTTAAACATTATACCTGCAAAATGAAGATTAATTTTTTATTTATCGTTTTATCGCTAACGCTAATATTTTCTTGCAAAGAAAAAGAAGCTCAAGTTATTCCTCCTCAAAATATAAGTGTATATCAAATAACCCCTAAGACAGTACCCATCTATGAATTATTTGTTGGACAAGTTTTTGGAGAAAAAGATATTCCTATTAGGGCTCGAGTTGAAGGTTTTTTAGAAGAAATTCATTTTAAGGAAGGCTCGACTATTAAAAAAGGAGATTTATTATATATAATAGATCCAGATCCTTTTAAAGAAGCAGTTGTTGCTAAACAAAGTATGGTGGCTCAGGCAAATACTGTTGTGATACAAACAGAAAGTGATTTAAAAAGAGTAAAACCTCTTGCTGAAATGGATGCAGTAAGTAAAAGGGAATTAGATATGGCACAAGCACAAAGAGATGCCTCCTTATCCTCATTAGAAGCTGCAAATGCAGATTTAAATATTGCGGAAATTAACTTGAGTTATACTAGGATATTGTCTCCAATTGATGGTATTATAGGAAGAACTTTAGCACGGGAAGGTGAATTTGTTGGTAAAGATCCAAATCCAGTAATATTAAATACGGTTTCAGATATAAGTTCCATTAGGGTTCAGTTTTTTCTATCAGAAAACGAATATTTAAGAATTGCAAGGGAGTTTTCAAAAACAAAAAAAGAAAACCCCAATGGTTCTAGAGATGTAAAAGCGGAGATAGAATTAATCTTATCTGACGGCTCTTTATTTGGTCAAAAAGGGGAAATTGATTTTATAGATAGAAACATCGATACTTCTACAGGAACAATATTAGTTCAAGCAACTTTTCAAAACCCGGATAGAATTATAAGGCCAGGGCAATTTGCAAGAGTAAAAATTAAGGTAATGGATGTAAAAGATGCCATAATTGTTCCTCAGAAATGTTTAACCGAATTGCAAGGTCAATATTCAGTTTTAGTGGTGAATGGGGAGAATAAAGTTGAAACTGTTCAAGTAGAGGTTGGAGAAAAAATCCATGGTTATAACATTATTATGAATGGATTAAAAAGCGGAGATAAAATAATTTTAGAAGGATTGCAAAAAGCAAGACCAGGTATGGAAGTAATTCCTGTGGTTACGGAATACAAAATTGAAGAAACCAACATACAATAATTATGGCTGAGAATAAAGGTAACTTTTTTGTACATCGACCAATTGTGGCAATGGTTATTGCCATTGTAATAGTAATTGTTGGAACAGTTTCACTAATTCAATTACCAATAGAACAATATCCAGACCTTACTCCTCCAATTGTAGAGGTTAGGGCTTCTTATACAGGAGCAAATGCCATTAGCGTTGAAGAATCTGTAGCTACACCTCTAGAACAACAGATAAATGGTGTTGATAATATGATATATATGAAGTCTACCAATGCCAATGATGGTACCATGGTGATTCAAGTATCATTTGATGTTGGTACAGACCCAGATATGAATACAGTTTTAACGCAAAATAGGGTGTCTGCCGCCTCAGCGAAATTACCAGCCTCAGTTACTCAATTCGGTGTTACAACAGAAAAATCATTGCCAAATATTTTAATGTTGGTTTCATTAACTTCTGATGGGAGATACGATCAAGATTTTTTAGGTAATTACGGGTTGATAAATATTAAAGATCAACTAGCTAGAATTAAAGGTATAGGGAGAGTAGATGTTATGGGAGCCTCAGATTACTCAATGCGTATCTGGGTTAAACCAGACCGACTTTCTCAATTGGGCTTAACAGTACCAGAAATAATCGATGCTATAAACGAACAAAATCTTATAGTTCCAGGCGGAAAATTTGGAGCAGAACCTGCACCTAAGGGTACTGAATTTACGTATACTGTTCGATTGCCAGATCGATTTAATTCACCAGAAGCCTTTGCTAATATAGTTGTAAGAACTCAGCCAGATGGTTCTCAAATAAAGTTAGGAGACGTTGCTACCATTAATTTAGGAGTGGAGACTTATAATATGATCCCAAGATTAAATGGGGAAACTGCTGGAATCATTGCACTATATCAAGCACCAGGATCCAATGCGGTAGAACTTGCTGAACAAGTAATAGCTGAGATGGATTTATTGGCCAAAAATTTTCCAGAAAGTATAAAATATGAAGTGTCTCTAGATTCCACTGCACCAATTACAGCCGGGATAAGAGATATAATAATAACGTTAATTATTGCTTTAATACTAGTAATATTAGTGGTATTTATATTTATCCAAGATTGGAGAGCAACATTAATTCCAACACTTGCAATTCCAGTTTCTTTGATAGGGGCATTTATGTTTTTTCCAATGCTTGGGTTTACCATAAATGTTTTATCCTTATTAGGATTAGTGCTAGCAATTGGTATTGTGGTAGATGATGCCATCGTTGTGGTAGAAGCGGTACAAGTTAACATTGCAAAAGGCATGAGTGCCAAAGAAGCTACTCTCGATGCGATGGCTAAAGTAACAGCACCAGTTATTGCAACTACCTTAGTATTAGTAGCTGTATTTATACCTGTGGCTGGGATGGCAGGAATTACGGGATTACTCTATCAACAATTTGCCATAACCATTGTGGTTTCAGTATTGGTTTCTTCTGTAAATGCATTGACTTTAAGTCCTGCTTTATGTTCCTTGCTTTTAAAAGAGCCTAAACCCTATAAAGGACCCCTAGGTTGGTTTTTTGGAAAATTTAATAAAGGAATGGATAAAACCACCGATTCTTATATGAGTTTTACCAGTATCGTTGGAAGAAAACTGAAACGATCGGTTGTTTTTATTTTAGTGATGACAGTTGGAGCTGGTATTTTCGGAAGCCTAGTACCCGGGGGTTTTATTCCAGAAGAAGATATGGGATATTTCTTTGTAAATGTTCAGCTTCCTAATGCTGCCTCAATACAGCGATCAGATGTTGTAACAAAGCAAGTTGAGGAGATATTAATGGAATTTGAAGAAGTAGAATATGTTACAACTGCAACAGGTTATAGTATGTTATCTGGAGCAATGACATCAAATTCAGGAATGTTATTTGTGTCCCTAAAAGATTGGGCAGAAAGAGATTTCACCGCTATGGAACTAGTTGATAAAGCAAATAAGATATTGATTAGTTCTGTCAAAGGAGCGAGTGTGTTTGCTTTTGGACCTCCAGCAATACCTGGTCTAGGAAATGGTTCTGGATTTAGTATAATGCTTCAAGATAAAGGCGGTCATACTCCTGAATATTTGGCGGAAAATACCATGAAATTTTTGAAAGCCGCTAATGAACATCCACATATTGGCAAAGCTTTTTCAACTTTTCAAGCTACAGTGCCTCAAAGGTATATGGATATTGATACAGAAAAAGCATTAAAATTAGGAATTAAATTAAATGATTTATATACAACCATAGGGGCATTTATGGGAGGTTCCTATGTTAATGACTTTACACGTTTTGGTAGATTGTATAAAACATATATACAGGCAGAACCTGAATATCGTGTGGATGAGTCGCAAATAAGTAATTTCTTTATAAAAAATAAAGATGGCAATATGGTTCCATTATCAACTGTTGCTACAATTAAACCTATTTCAGGGCCTGATTATACGCAGCGATTTAATTTATACCGTTCGGTTGAGGTGACTGGTGGTCCTGCTCCTGGATTTACATCAGATCAAGCTAGAACTGCTTTAAAAGAAGTTGCTGCTGAGGTACTCCCTAATGATATGAGTTATACTTGGAACGCTATGTCGTTTCAAGAAGAAAAAGCTTCAGGTTCGCTAATGATGATTTTGTCATTTTCATTATTGTTTGTATTTCTAATTTTATCAGCTCAATATGAAAGTTGGTCACTTCCTTTTAGTATTTTATTAGGAACACCATTTGCAATTTTTGGAGCTCTATTTGCTCTTTGGGTTTCAAGGTTTTTTAGTCCAGCCTTTGAGAACAATATTTTTGCACAAGTCTCTTTTGTAATGTTGATTGGGATGGCTGCAAAAAATGCCATATTAATTGTAGAATTTGCAAGTGATGAATTTAAAAAAGGATTAAGCCTCTTTGATGCAGCAATGGCAGCTGCTAAATCTAGATTTAGACCTATTTTAATGACGGCATTCTCTTTTATTCTTGGGGTTTTTCCTTTGGTAGTTGCATCTGGATCTGGAGCTGAAGCAAGAAAAGTTATGGGTATGGCTTTATTGGGCGGGATGTCTTTGGCCACGTTTTTAGGAGTGTTTATGTACCCTATGCTATTTGTTTTTATTGGTAAAATAGCCGGTTATGAAAAGAAAAGAGATAAAGAACAATTACAGCAATTAGAATCCTCAAATAATTAATGATGAAAATGAAAATTTATACATACATATTATTGTTGATAGGAATTGTTTTGGTGCAATCTTGTAAAGTAGGGCCAAATTATTTACAGCCTGAAGAAAAAACTTCAGAAAAATTTAGATATTCTGCTAAAGAAACAGATAGCATTATCAATTTAAAGTGGTGGGAATTATTTAAAGACCCAGTATTAGATACATTGATTGTAACTGCTTTACGAGAAAACAAAAATGCATTAATAGCTGCTAGTAGAATAGAACAGGCAAGAGCTAATGTTGGTTATACAAAAGCAGATATGGGTCCTAAATTTGGGGTAAATGCTGGAGCAAATAGAGGGAATTTTGCTAATGGATTTGGGCATTTAAATTCCACTACAAATAATTATTCTGGTACGGCTGTTGCTAATTGGGAGCTTGATTTTTGGGGTAAATTTAGAAGAGGCAACGAAGCTGCACAAGCAGATTTATTAGCTACTTTTTATGGTAAAAGAGCATTAGAAATTGCTTTAATAAGTGAAGTAGCTGATAATTATTTTCAGTTAATAGATTATAAAGCTCGTTTGGAAATTTCTGAAAGTACACTAGCATTAAGAGATAGTACATTACAAATAATTCAAGCTAGATTTGATGAAGGATATACCCATATTATAGATGTGAATCAGGCCCAAATTCAAAAAGCAATAACTCAAGTTTCTATTCCACAGTTTAAAAGACTGATTGCTTTTACAGAACATAATTTAAGTATCTTATTGGGGAAAACTCCTGATTCAATAGCTACTTTAAAGACACTTCGAGAATACGAATTACCAGATTCAATACCTACTGGAATTCCTTCAGAAATCTTACAAAGACGTCCAGATATTTTGGAATCACAGGAATATTATAGGTCATCCAATGCGAAAGTTGGGATCGCTCAAGCAATGCGATTCCCTTCTATAAGTTTAACAGGCTTATTAGGTGTTGGTAGTTCTGACCTTTCAAATTTGGTTTCAAATGGAATTGGATGGAGTGCTGGAGCTAGCCTAACAGCTCCATTATTTGAATGGGGAAAAAATAAGAAACGTGTAGATATTGAAAGAGAAAATGCGCTTCAATCCTTATATATGTATGAATACACAGTTTTAAATGCGTTATTAGAAGTAGATAATTCATTAGTAGAACTTTCTACTCTAAAAGAAGAATTAATTGCCAATAAAGCAATGTTAGAAGCAGCAAGTAATGCGAGCTATTTGTCTAGAGAGCGGTATTATGAAGGTATTACTAGTTATTTAGAAGTGATAGAAAATCAAGGGGTAGAATTTGATGCTAGATTGGCTTATTCTGAAAATTACCAACGCTTATTAACTTCTTATGTTTATTTATATAAATCGCTTGGTGGCGGATGGATTTCAACTGAAGAATTAGATAAATATGCACAACAGTTAGCAGATGAACAAGAAGTGGATGTTTCTACCATTAATAAAGAAGACCTTTTTTATGATGGGCAAATTGTAGATCTTCATTTAACACCAGAAGAAAAACAGGCAAGAAAAGAAGAACAAAAAGCGCAACGTAAAGTAGATAGAGAACGACGTAAACAGGAGCGACAAAATAATTAGAATTTATAGTTCTATATAATTAATAGTAAAATGCCAACAAATGCTTTTGTTGGCATTTGTTATTTATAAAGATTTTACGCTTATTTTTGCAAAAATATTTCAGGAACCATGCTCGAAAACAAAAACACATCAAAAACTAGTATTTCAGATTTAGGCGAATTTGGATTAATTGATCATCTTACTAAAAATTTTAAAATCACTCAAAAATCTACTGTCAAAGGTATTGGAGATGATGCTGCTGTTTTGTCGAATGATTCTTCAAAGGAAATAGTAATAACTACAGATTTGTTATTTGAAGGAGTGCATTTTGATTTAAGTTATATGCCTTTAAAACATTTAGGGTATAAAGCGGTAGTTGTAAACCTGTCTGATGTTTATGCGATGAATGCAGAAGCAACTCAAATTACGGTTTCTATTGGTGTTTCAAATCGCTTTCCGGTTGAGGCATTAGAAGAATTATATGAAGGGATTCATACTGCAGCCAATTTTTATAATATAGATGTTGTTGGTGGAGATACTACTTCTTCAAAAACAGGATTAATTATAAGTGTTACTGCAATTGGAACTGTAACTAAAGGGGAAGCGGTTTATAGAGATACTGCAAAAGAAAATGATTTACTAGTAGTATCTGGAGATCTGGGAGCTGCGTATTTAGGCTTGCAAGTATTGGAACGTGAGAAAAAAGTATTTGAAGTAAATCCTCAATCACAACCAGATTTAGAGAACTACACGTATCTTATTGAAAGACAATTAAAACCTGAAGCTCGTAAAGATATTTCTGAATTACTAAAAGAATTAGAAGTTAAACCAACTTCAATGATAGACATTAGCGATGGACTATCTTCTGAAATATTACACATTTGCAAACAATCTAAAGTGGGTTGTAATCTATACGAAGATAAGATTCCTTTGGATCAGCAAGTAATTTCTACCTGCGAAGAGTTTAAAATGGATAGTACAACAATAGCTTTAAGTGGAGGAGAAGACTATGAATTACTTTTCACAGTAAGTATGGAAGATTTTCCAAAAATTAAAGCTAATCCAAACCTTTCCATTATTGGACATATCACCAATGAAAAAGAAGGAGTACATTTAATAACACGGGGTAATGAAAAAATTCCATTAATCGCTAGAGGGTGGAATTCTCTAAATGAAGAAGACTAACTTTTTTGCAATCCATTTTCTTTGTAATATTTTTTGAATAGCAAATTGTTTTCTTCCCAAAAAGGGGTGAGTTTTGTTATCGAACCATAACCATCTGTTGTAAATTTTTGACTACAGGTTTTACATTTATAGTTAGACACAAAAATATCAGACTTATTAATTTTAGTGAAATTATGGCCAAAGATTTTACAGATTAAAGCTTTCATATTTTAAAGAGTTGCTGCGTATTGAAGTTTTTTCTTAAAAAATGCAGATAGACATTTATTTATTTCTTTATTTTTATAGGTGAGTAATTCTATATCTCCAGAAGCTACTTTAGTTACTTCTTGACCACAGGATTTACATTTATATTCGTTTACATAATTAGTTATTTTATTACTTATTTCGAAACGATGTCCAAAAGTTGAACAATAAAGACTTGTGAGGTTGAAGTTTTGAGTTGGGGATATTGACTTCATGATAATTAAATTTAGTTTTGAAAGAATAAACATACAAAAATAAATTGAAATATCGATTAAAAGTTATAAAAATTCGATGAAATGCATTAAATTGATGATTTCATCTATATTTTCATTAACACTCATATGGCCGCTTTTTACACTTTTTAAGGTAGTTTTGCTTTTAAAAGCAACCTCTTTTACTTCGGGAAAAGGGACAATTGGATCATTTTCACCACAAATCATGTATTTATTACCTCTAAAGTTTTTTAAAATAGAGGTCCTATCTTTTCTGTTTTTCAATCCAACTATAGTGGCAATGATCCCTTTTGTTGGAAATTGTAAAGCTTCTTTTATAAAGAGATTTATTTCTGGAGTAAATTTATTTTGTTTGTTTTCAGGAAAAAGACTTGTTATTGCCATTTTAATAAATACCTGAGAATTATTTTGAATAACCCTTATAGCTCTGTCTCTATTTGTTTTTCGTTCGGGAGAATCTGAAAGAGTCGTTGAATTCAATAAAACTAAAGTTTTTACTTTAGTTTCATATTTTTCTGTAAAAGCTAATGCAATATAGCCGCCCATTGAATGACCTATAAAACTTGTCTTAAGTATGTTGTTTTCCTCTAATATATAATGGACAACTTCAGCCATTAATTCCATAGTATGTATTTCAGAAATACATCCACTTTTACCATGACCGGGTAAATCTATTGTGATTACTTTATTCTTTTTAGATAACTTAGGAGCTAAATCTACCCAAATAGAAGAACTTAATAAAAACCCGTGCAATAAGACAATACAAGGGCCATCACCTTTTATGGTATAATGAATAGGTGTTTGGTTAAAGTGAGTAATCATTTTTATATATTTAACGCAACAAATATCTTAGTTTGAAACAAAGTAAACAAACCATAGTTATTGCTTTTGCATTATTTTCTTTATTCTTTGGAGCAGGGAACTTAATTCTACCTCCATTTTTAGGGTATAATGCTGGAGACGGATGGGTTTGGGTGCTTGTAGGCTTTACAATTTCTGCAGTGATCATACCTATATTAGCAATATATGGGCACGCAAAGTTACAAGGAACCATGTTAGATTTTGCCAATAAAGTTTCTCCAACATTTGCGGTTGTTTATTCGATATTAATTTACATAATTTCGATTTCGTTACCCTCTCCAAGAACAGCTTCTGTTACCTATGAAATGGCTATAGAACCGTTTTTTCAAATTTCATCCTTAGGATTAAGCAGTATTTATTTTGCCCTGGTATTGATTTTTGTATTAAACAGAACGAGAGTGTTAAGTGTTATTGGAAAGTTTTTAACTCCATTAATAGTCTTTATACTCTTAATAATTATTTGTTTAGGTCTGTTTACCGAAGTAGAATCCATTCGAGGCTCCATATTCAATAATTCATTTGTGGAAGGAATCCTGGAAGGGTACCAAACATTTGATGCTATTGGTGGTGTTGTAGTTGGAGGTGTGGTTGTTATTTCACTTTCTCTTCAAGGAAAATTTAATTATAAAGAAAAGAAACGAATGATTGCAAGATCTGGTTTATTCGCTGGTCTTGGATTGTTTGTAATTTATGGAGGATTGATTGCATTAGGCGCCCATAATAGTAACGTATTAGTTATTGATAATCGCACCGAATTATTAAGTGTTTTAAGTATTCAAACTTTAGGAAACATTGGGAATGCATTTTTGTCAGTTTTAGTAGCATTAGCTTGTTTTACAACAGCAGTAGGTATAGTAACTGGAACTGCAGACTTTGTTAAGGGGGTATTAGGAAATTCTCAAAAGGCATATATTATCACAGGAATTATTGGATGTATATTAGGAGTTTTAATGGGCCAATTTGATGTACATTATATAATTAATGTAGCCTTACCAGTATTAATGTTTATTTATCCAATAACGATTGTATTAATATTATTGAATGTGTTTCCAGAAAAATGGGCATCAAAATTAGTTTTTAGAGGTGTAGTTTTAGTAACTTTTATTTTTAGTATTCCAGATTTTTTAAAATTTATTATTTCTGAAGAAAAAATTGTTCCGATAAATGAGTTGATTCCATTATCAGAATTTAGTATGGGATGGGTCTTACCAGCTTTATTTGTTTTTGTTCTTTTGAATGTTTTAAATTTCAGAAATAAAAAAACCGATACAGAATTAACATAATCCTATATCGATTATAATTATGTTGATGAATTCATGAATTCATCAAATCTTCAATTTCTTCAGCTTCAATTGGAATATTGCGCATTAAATTAAATGGTTCTCCATTTTCTTGAATTACAACATCGTCTTCTAAACGAATCCCAAAACCTTCTTCAGGAATATAAATTCCAGGTTCTACGGTAAAAACCATATTTGCTGTCATAGGTTCCCAAAGCAATCCATAATCATGAGTATCTAATCCCATATGGTGTGAAGTTCCGTGCATAAAGTATTTTTTATATGCAGGCCATTTTGGATCCTCATTTTGAACATCTGCTTTGTCAATTAATCCTAAGCCTAATAATTCAGAAGTCATTAATTTACCTACTTCAATATGATAATCTGCCCAAATGGTTCCTGGAACTAACATGTTTGTGGCATCATTCTTAACTCTGTTTACAGCATCATACACTTCGCGTTGACGCTTTGTGAACTTTCCGTTAACAGGAATAGTTCGTGTCATATCACTACTATAATTTGCATATTCGGCACCTACGTCTAGCAAGATTAAATCTCCATCATTACAAGGTTGGTTGTTTTCAATATAATGTAATACGTTGGCATTATTCCCACTTGCTACAATTGGAGTATATGCAAATCCTTTGGAACGATTACGCAAAAATTCGTGCATAAATTCTGCTTCAATTTCATATTCGGTAACTCCAGGTTTTACAAAACCTAAAACACGACGCATTCCTTTTTCAGTAATGTCACATGCTTTTTGAAGAAGGTCTAATTCAATAGGATCTTTTACAGAACGTAGTCTTTGTAAAATAGGGTTGCTTTTTGCAACACTATGTGCAGGGTATTTATTTAAAAGCCATTTGGTGAAACGGGTTTCTCTTGTTTCGGTTTCAATACTTGCTCTATAATGTTCATTGGTGTTAATGTGAACAGTATCACACTGTGCCATCAATTCGGCCATTACTTTTTCCATTTCTTGTAACCAATACACCGTTTTAATTCCGCTAACTTCTAGGGCGCGTTCTTTGGTTAGTTTTTCACCTTCCCATACTGCGATATGGGCATTGGTTTCTTTTAAAAATAAAACCTCCCGATTTTTTTTATGGGGAGCATCGGGAAACATCACCAAAATACTTTCTTCTTGATCTACACCACTTAAATACAAAATATCACGATGTTGCTGAAAAGGCATAGTGCTGTCTGCACTTATGGGATAAATATCATTACTATTAAATACAGCTAAACTATTTGGCTTCATTTTAGCCATAAAGTTTGCTCGATTTTTTATGTATAATGCGGAGTCAATTTGGTGGTATTTCATAAGAATTCGTTTTTAAAAATTTGCTGAATTCAAAAATAATTAAAGTTCTTTTTAATAACGAAGCCAAATGTCCTTATTTTATTTTTTTCTAATTCTACTCATATGTCTTGAAGAGATCCCTAAAAAGGAAGCGAGGTAATGGAGTGGAATTTTCTGCAATAAATTTGGGTTGTTTTTTAAGAGTTCTTTATACCGTTCTTCTGGGCTAAGAGTGAGTAAATTAATACGATAATCATCAATTAAAAAGATTTGATTCTCAATTAAATTATGATAAAATCTTCGGAATCCTGAATTGTTTGTCATTAAATCATGGAACTTTTTTAAATCGATAACCCATAAAATACTAATACAAATTGCCTTTATGTTTTTTCTAGAAAGTAGATTATGCTTAAAGCTTTTTAATGCAGCAGTTGCCGTATTTTCTAAAGCCAGATAAGTGGTTTTTTCTTCCCCTTGAATGTCTATGGAATGTTGTAAAACGCCTTCTTCAAGATAACAGAAGTAGTTGCAAACTTTACCCTTCTCTACTAAATATTGATTTTTATCTAAATGAAGTATTGTAAACTGTTCTATGATACTGGGAATGAAATGCTCTAATTTTTCAGAGTTAATTATTTTTTTTAAATAATTTTCAAATTTATTTGTCGAGCTATTCATTAGAAAAAGGGATAATTTAATCGAAAGTATAAAGAAATATAAGAAGGCTTATAAAAAAGATTTAAAACTTTGAAAAACAGACCTATTTTGAGTATTTTCAACCCTCTTAAAACCCAACCATGAAAAATACGATACTTTGTTTTTTAGTTTTACTATGCCTTTCGACTTTTGCACAACAACCTGCTACCAATTTTCCTGAAATTAAAAAAGGTTTGCAGCAAAAAGAAGATTTAATGGCTACTTCTTTAGTAAAAAACCTTCCCTTTAAAAATATTGGGCCTACCATTATGAGTGGTCGAGTAACTGCATTAGCAGTAAACCCAAATAATCCTGTTGAGTTTTATGTAAGTTATGCCAGTGGTGGGGTTTGGTATACTAATAATAACGGAACCTCATTTACTCCAATTTTAGATAACAGTCCTACTCAGAATGTTGGAAGTTTGGCTGTAGATTGGAAAACCAAAACGATTTGGGTAGGTACTGGTGAAGTAAACGCTTCTCGTTCTTCCTATGCAGGAATTGGTTTGTTAAAATCTACAAATCAAGGAGAAACCTGGGAGAATTTAGGCTTAATGGAATCTCATCATATAAGCAACATACTAATTAACCCTAATAATATAAATGAAATCGTAGTTGGTGTTGTTGGTCACTTATATTCTACAAACAAAGAAAGAGGTGTTTATAAAACTACCGATGGCGGAAAAACTTGGACGCAATCCTTATTTGTGAATGATCAAACTGGAATTATCGAGCTAGAAGTTTCGCCGACCAATTTTAATGTCATGTTTGCTTCTTCTTGGGATAAAGATAGAAAGTCTTGGAATTTTAGAGGAAGCGGAGAAGGTTCTGCTATTTATAAAAGTATCGATGCAGGATCTACTTGGGTAAATGTTTCTGAAAAAGGAAGTGGTTTTCCAACGGGAGAAGGAGTAGGTAGAATTGGACTTGCAATTTATGATGATCAAACTATTTATGCAATTCATGACAATCAAGCTAGAAGAGAAGACACTACAGAGAAAAAAGAAAAAGAAGGCCTAACAAAAGAAGATTTTAAAAGTATGACGAATGCTCAGTTTTTAGAATTGGATGATGACAAGCTAAATAAATATTTGAAATCCAATCGATTTCCTGAAAAACACACTGCAGCTTCTACCAAAGAAAGTGTTAAGGAAGGTACTATAAAACCTATAGATTTAGCCAAATATTTAGAAGACGCAAACTCTTTGTTGTTTGACACTCCGGTAATAGGAGCTGAGGTTTATAAAAGTACCGATGGCGGAAAATCATGGAAGAAAACCCACGAAGGTTTTTTAGATGATATTTATTATTCTTATGGTTATTATTTCGGAAAAATTCATGTGGACCCTTCAAACAAAGAAGGGATTTATGTGTATGGAGTGCCAATATTAAAATCTAAAGATGGAGGAAAATCTTTTACTTCGATAGATGGCGATAATGTACATTCAGATCATCATGCCTTATGGATCAACCCAAATAAACCCGGGCATTTAATTAATGGAAATGACGGAGGGGTAAATATCTCTTACGATGATGGAGTGACATGGATTAAAAATAACACGCCTTCTGTAGGTCAATTTTATTCCATCAATGTAGATAATGAAAAACCTTATAACGTCTATGGAGGGTTACAAGACAATGGCGTTTGGGTTGGGCCACATAACAACGAAGAAGATTCTAATTGGAAACAATCTGGGCAATACGCTTATGAAGCAATAATGGGAGGTGACGGAATGCAAACTCAAATAGATAATAGAAATAGTAATATTGTTTATACAGGATTGCAATTTGGAAATTATTATAGATTAAATCGGGAAACAGACGAGCATACTTATATTCAACCGAAACATGAATTAGGAGAAACTCCATATCGATTTAATTGGCAAACTCCAATATTATTGAGTTCACACAATCAGGATATTTTGTACTTGGGAGGGAATAAATTAATGCGAAGTATGAACCAAGGAACAGATTGGGATGCTATTTCTGAAGATTTAACAAAAGGCGGAAAAAAAGGAAATGTTGCTTATGGTACATTAGCTACAATTAGTGAATCTCCTTTCCAATTTGGATTGTTATATGCTGGTAGTGATGATGGTATTGTTAGTGTGACTAAAAATGGTGGTGAGATTTGGACAACCATTTCTGGAACTTTTCCAAAGGATTTATGGGTGAGTAGAGTGATTGCTTCACAACATGAAAAAGAACGAGTGTATGTGTCTTTAAATGGATATCGTTGGGACGATTTTAAACCTTATGTTTATGTAAGTGATAATTACGGGGCTACATGGAAAGACATTAGTAGTAACCTACCAACATCGTCTGTTAATGTAATAAAAGAAGATCCTAAAAATGAAAACGTTTTGTATTTAGGAACTGATAATGGAGTTTATGTGTCTTTAGATAGAGGGGAGAGCTGGCAAGCTTTTTCTAATGGATTGCCAAATGTGGCTTTTCATGATTTAGTAATTCAAACCGAAGCAAATGATTTGATTTTAGGAACCCATGGGCGCTCTTTATATCTAGCCAATATTTCTTTATTGCAAAATATAAAAGAAGATCAAATGTCTATTGCAGCTATAGATCCTATACACTATTCCTCACGTTGGGGAGGTTCTTGGAGTAAGTGGTCTGAGATAAACGAGCCATCTATATTCATTCGTTTTTATAATCCGAATACTGAAAAAGTTACGATTTCAATAGAAACAGAAGATGGAACAGAGCTTCAAAATTATGCTGTAAATGCTGTAAAAGGTGTGAATGTATTTGAGTATGATGTCACCTTATCTGAAAAAGGAAAGAAAAGCTTGGAGAAAGAAGATGTAAAATTAAAAGAGGCTTCCAATGGGAAGTATTATTTGCCCAAGGGAGAGTATTACATTCAAATAAATTCTGAAAGAATACTTTTTGAAATAAAATAAATAATTAGAACAATTCTAAATTCAGTTTAAAACAAACCTCAAAGTTTGGCAATCATTTAATTGAAGTGTATTTTTGCGTAACTTTTTTAAGAAAATTTATAACCAATGGGTATATTATCCTCTTCAATCGCTCGTAAAGTTGCCATGGCACTTTCAGCACTTTTTCTAGTATTCTTTTTATTAATGCATGTTTCGGTAAACTTAGTTTCCGTTTTCAGCGAAGATGCATTTAATACAGCCTCACATTTTATGGGGACCAATCCATTAATTCAGTTTGCAATGCAACCCATTCTTATCTTTGGTGTTGTATTTCATTTTGTATTAGGATTTATATTAGAACTAAAAAATAAAAAGGCTGTAGGGGTTTCCTATGCTAAGAATAATGGCGCAGCTAATTCTACTTGGATGAGTAGAAACATGATCTATAGTGGTCTAGCTATCTTAGCATTTATCGTTTTACATTTTATCGATTTTTGGTTTCCAGAAATAAATCATAAATACATTGAAGTTTTACCAGAAGACCCAACAAGATATTATCACGAATTGCGTGAAAAATTCGTAAACCCAATAAGAGTTGGAGCTTATGTTATTGCATTTGTGTTCTTAATATTACACTTATTACACGGATTTCAATCAGCATTCCAGTCTATGGGAATGAACAATAAATATTCAAAAGGATTGAAAACCTTTGGGAAAGCATATGCTATAATTATTCCATTGCTTTTTATTTTCATTGCACTTTTTCACCATTTTACTCATTAATTAATACAAAAATATGTCTGTATTAGATTCAAAAGTACCCGAAGGTCCTATTAAAGATAAATGGACTACCTATAAGGATAATATTAACCTAGTAAACCCTGCCAATAAGCGTAATATTGACATTATAGTTGTGGGTACAGGTTTGGCTGGAGGTTCTGCTGCAGCAACCTTAGCGGAACAAGGTTATAATGTAAAAGCTTTTTGTTATCAAGATTCTCCTCGTAGAGCACACTCTATAGCTGCTCAAGGGGGAATTAATGCTGCAAAAAATTACATGGGAGATGGAGATTCTAATTACCGTCTTTTTTATGATACTGTAAAGGGAGGAGATTATCGTTCTAGAGAAGCTAACGTACATCGTTTGGCAGAAGTTTCTGGAAATATCATTGATCAATGTGTAGCACAAGGGGTTCCTTTTGCTAGAGATTATGGTGGCTTATTAGACAATCGTTCTTTTGGAGGAGTTTTGGTTTCTCGTACTTTTTATGCAAAAGGACAAACAGGACAACAACTGTTATTGGGAGCTTATTCTGCAATGAACAGACAAATAGCACGTGGTAAAATTGAAATGTTCAATCGCCATGAAATGTTAGATGTTGTAAAAGTAGATGGAAAGGCTAGAGGTATTATCGCTAGAAATTTAATTTCGGGTGAAATTGAAAGACATTCAGCACATGCAGTAGTAATTGCAACAGGAGGTTATGGAAATGTTTATTTTCTTTCTACCAATGCAATGGGATCTAACGCTACTGCAGCATGGAAAATTCATAAAAAGGGAGCTTATTTTGCAAACCCTTGTTATACACAAATACACCCTACTTGTATTCCAAGATCAGGGGATTACCAATCTAAATTAACCCTAATGTCGGAGTCGTTAAGAAATGACGGTAGAATTTGGGTTCCTGCAAATATTGAAGACTCAAAAGCAATTCAACAAGGAAAATTAAAGCCTACTGAAATTGCAGAAGAAAATAGAGATTATTATTTAGAAAGAAGATATCCAGCTTTTGGAAATTTAGTTCCTAGAGATGTAGCTTCAAGAGCAGCAAAAGAAAGATGTGATGCGGGTTATGGAGTAAATGCAACAGGAGAAGCAGTGTATTTAGATTTTACTGCAGCAATAGAACGCTACGGAAAAGAACAGGCAAAAATACATGGAGTAAAGGATGCTTCAAAAACAAAAATCACTGAATTAGGAGAAGCGGTTATTGAAGAGAAATACGGAAACCTTTTTCAGATGTACGAAAAGATTGTAGCTGAAAATCCTTATAAAACACCAATGATGATTTATCCAGCAACCCACTATACTATGGGTGGTGTTTGGGTAGATTATAACCTAATGACTACAGTGCCTGGATTGTATTGTATTGGAGAAGCAAACTTTAGTGATCATGGAGCAAACCGTTTAGGAGCTTCTGCATTAATGCAAGGTCTTGCTGATGGATATTTTGTTCTTCCATACACTATTGGGGATTATTTATCAGATGATATTCGAACTGGAAAGATCCCAACAGATTCACCAGAGTTTGATGCTGTTGAAAAAGAAGTAACCGATAGAATCAACTTCTTTATCAATAATAAAGGGACTAAATCTGTGGATCATTTCCACAAACGCTTAGGAAAAGTAATGTGGGATAAAGTTGGAATGGCTCGTAACGAAAAAGGTTTAACTGAAGCTATGGCTGAAATTAAAGCAATTCGAGAAGAGTTTTGGAAAGAAGTAAAAGTTCCAGGAGATGCTAACGAGATGAATCCTGAATTAGAAAAAGCAGGACGTGTTGCAGATTTCCTTGAATTAGGAGAGTTATTTGCTAAAGATGCATTGGATAGAAATGAATCTTGTGGAGGGCATTATAGAGAGGAAAGTGTAGTAAAAGATGGAGAGCAAAAAGGAGAAGCTCTACGTAATGACGAAGACTTTGCCTATGTTTCTGCTTGGGAATATAAAGGAGAACCTTCAAATGCAATATTACATAAAGAAGAATTAGAATTTAAAGATATTGAGCTTAAACAACGTTCATACAAATAAAAAGAGAATATGAATCTTACACTAAAAATATGGCGTCAAAAAGATGCTAACGACAAAGGGAAATTAGTCGATTATAAGGTAAATGATATTTCAGAGCATATGTCTTTTTTAGAAATGATGGATGTTTTAAATGAACAATTGATAAATGCTGGAGAAGAACCAGTTGCCTTTGATCATGATTGTAGAGAAGGAATATGTGGTATGTGTTCTTTATATATAAACGGAGAAGCACATGGACCTGACAGAGGAGTTACTACTTGTCAGTTACATATGCGTTCGTTTAAAGATGGAGATACTATTTATATCGAACCTTTTAGAGCAGCAGCATTTCCTGTAATAAAAGATTTAGTAGTGGATAGAATGTCATTTGAGCGTATTCAACAAGCAGGAGGTTTTGTTTCTGTAAATACTTCAGGAAATACTCAGGACGCAAATGCTTTGCCTATTTCAAAACATGCAGCAGATGAAGCTATGGATGCAGCAACTTGTATTGGTTGTGGTGCTTGTGTAGCTACTTGTAAAAACTCATCAGCGATGTTATTTGTTGGAGCAAAAGTTTCTCAATATGCATTATTGCCTCAAGGAAAAGTGGAAGCTGCAGATCGAGTTATGAATATGGTGCATCAAATGGATTTAGAAGGGTTTGGTAATTGTACCAATACTGGTGCTTGTGAAATAGAATGTCCTAAAGGAATTTCTTTAGAGAATATAGCTCGTATGAATCGAGAGTATTTAAAAGCTAGTTTAAAAGGATAAGGATTTTATAATTGTAGAATTTTTTTATCCATTGTAAAAAAGGGTTGTAATTTTTTGTTAAGGAGAAGAGTAAAGTTACTTTTATAATATGAAATCTAAACTTCCAAACCTGCCTACATCTATATTTGCTGTAATGAGTAAAATGGCAGCAGATCATAAAGCATTAAATCTTTCACAGGGTTTTCCAAATTTTAAAAGCGATCCTTTATTAATTGAATTAGTAAATCAGGCAATGAAGGATGGATATAATCAATATGCTCCTATGCCAGGAGATATTGGTTTGCGTGAGGCTATTTCTCAAAAAACAACAAGCCTTCACCATAAAACTTACCGTCCAGATACAGAAATTACAGTAACCGCAGGAGCAACTCAGGCTATTTTTACAATTATTGCTGCAATTATTAATAAAGGAGATGAGGTGATTATTTTCACTCCTGCGTATGATTGTTACGATCCAGCAATAAAACTATTTGGAGGAAAAATAATACCAGTACAATTAAGAGCACCAAATTATAAGGTGGATTGGAATGATGTAGAAGCTAAGATTACTCCTAAAACAAAACTCATTATTATTAATACTCCACATAATCCCAGCGGAGTTATTTTTTCTGAAGAGGATATGCTTCAATTACAAAGCATTGCAGAAAAACATAATTTATTGGTGCTAAGTGATGAAGTGTATGAGCATATTATTTTTGATGGGAATACTCATTTTAGCGCTGCTAGGTTTCCTGCCTTAGTCTCTCGGTGTTTTATTACCGCATCCTTTGGAAAAACATTTCATAATACAGGTTGGAAAATGGGCTATTGTTTGGCGCCAGAATATTTAATGAAAGAATTTAAGAAAGTACATCAATTCAATGTGTTTAGTGTAAATAGTCCTATGCAAAGAGCCTTGGGGGATTATCTAGCAACTCCAGATCATTATCTAGGTCTTTCCGCCTTTTACCAACAAAAGAGAGACTTATTTATACATTTAATAAAAGACTCCAAGTTTAAAATAATCCCATCCAAAGGAACTTACTTTCAGATGTTAGATTTTTCTGAAATTTCCCAAGAAAGCGATATTACATTTACAGAAAGGTTAACTAAAGAACAAAAAATTGCAACCATACCCACTTCTGTTTTCAATGCAAATAATGAAGATTTTAAACAGATTAGAGTATGTTTTGCTAAAACAGAAGAAACCTTAGTCTCTGCTGCAAATATTTTAAATGCTATTTAGTTGCTTATCCTTTTGGGTGTACTAAATCCATTTCTTCAATTAGGTGATGAGCTCCAGCATATTTGTCTATGATAAATAGAACATATCGTAGATCGACCATAATATTTCTACAAATTTCTGGATCGTAATTCATATCACTCATAGTACCTTCCCATACTCTGTCAAAATTTAAGCCTACCAGATTTCCATGTGCATCAATTGCTGGACTTCCAGAATTACCTCCTGTGGTATGATTGGTTCCTAAAAAGCAAATAGGAAGTTTTCCATTGGAGTCAGCATATTGCCCATAATCTTTAGCAGCATAAAGGTCCTGTAATTTTTGAGGAACATCAAACTCATAATCACCAGGAATATATTTTTCAATAACACCATCTAAATAAGTAACAGGATTATAATAAACAGCATCTCTTGGAGCATATCCTTTTACCTGGCCATAAGTCACTCTTAAAGTACTGTTGGCATCTGGATAATACCTTTCATTTGGCATCACTTCCATTAAGGCTTTCATATATGTTTTTTGCAATGCGTTAATTTCAGTATTGATTCTTTGGTATTCAGGATTTATAGTATTGTAAAATTCCTCTATAAATGGTTTTGCATAAATATATGCAGAATCATCATTCAGCTTTTTTAGAACCCCTTCTGCATCTCCTTGTAAAACTTCTAAAGCAGTATTAGTATTTGTAAAATTGGTGCTTTTGTAAATAGAAGCATCTTTATTGTCTGTATAGAAAGATATAATGGCATTATATACATTCTCATCTAGTGTAGCATTGTAATTTTTATGAATCCCTTGAATCCTAGCGATGGTGCTTTCTTTAGATTTGTTAAAGGATTCTTCTCCTTTTTTAAAGGAACTTTCCATTTGGTATAATCGAAACATCATATGCATAAGCTCGTTGTTTCTAATAAATACTTCTATAAAATTACTTCGTTTTATAGCTACGTCTTCAAACTCTGCATATAGTTTTTCAAGATCTGATAAAGTACTGCCATAAGTTTCTTCAAGTCCTTTTTCTTTTATTAAAACTTGAAATTTAGCTTCAAATTCCCGTTTTTTTGCAATGGCATTACTTTTCTCAATACCAAGGTTTTCACCAATCCATTTTTTCCAATAATTGGCTATTCTGGCTTGTTTTGAAGCATATTGAATTCTAATTTTATTGTCATTCTTCATGGCTTCATCGATAACTTTAAGAGCAGCTTCTCTAATTTCAATATTACTTGGGTTCACTTTTTGAGTAATTTGTTCTATAGCTGCTGCAGGAAGATATTCATTGGTTCTTCCTGGAAACCCAAATACTAGAGTAAAATCATTTTCAGCAACACCATCTAAAGAGATGGGTAAGTAATGTTTAGGTGTATAAGGAACATTGTCTTTATGGTACTTGGCTGGACGGTTATTTTTATCTGCGTAGATTCTGAATAATGAAAAATCACCAGTATGTCTTGGCCAAACCCAATTGTCGGTATCGCTACCAAACTTACCGATACTTACAGGTGGAGCTCCTACTAAACGAACATCTTCAAACCGTTCTGTAATAAACAAAAAGTATTGATTGCCTTTAAAAAAAGCTTTTATTTTACTGCCTTGCCATTCTTCTTTGGATGCTGCTTTATTTATGGCTGCACTATTTTTATCGATTAAGGATTGTTTTTCCTTTTCAGAAAGTTGGCTTGTAACTCCTTGTAAAACCCTTGTAGTAACATCTTCAATACGAATTATAAACTCGATAAATAATCCCTCGTTTGGTAATTCTTCAGAATAATTCATCGCCCAAAATCCATTCGTTATATAATCGTTTTCTTCAGAAGAATGAGACTGTATCTGTCCAAATCCACAATGATGATTTGTTAAAATTAATCCTTTGTCAGAAATCACTTCACTGGTACAACCGCCATTAAAATGACCAATAGCATCTTTTAAACTAGACTTATTTACATCGAATATATCTTTTGCAGAAAGTTTACTTCCAAGAGAAGTCATTTCTTCTTCATTCATACCTTCTAATAAAGAAGGAATCCACATTCCACCTTGTTGTGCTGTTAGCTGAAGGGAGATAAATAAAATTAAGATTTTTAAGAATTTCATAGCGTATTTTGTTTGATTTCAAATATATAAAAGCTAATCTGATATTAGAAGAGATTTAAGTATTTTTACAAGATGCAAGACGAACTTCATATTTCGATTATTCAGACCAGTTTAGTTTGGGAAAACCCTGAAGAAAATAGAATACTTTTTTCAGAAAAAATAAAATCTATTTCAGAAAAAACTCACCTGATTGTTCTCCCTGAAATGTTTACCACAGGCTTTACCATGAATGCTACTGCATTGGCAGAAGAAGAGAATGGTGCTACTTTACAATGGATGCAGAAAGAAGCCAAAAAAATGGATTGTGCAATTACAGGAAGCATCATTATATCAGAAAACGAGAGCTATTATAATCGTTTGTTTTTTGTATTTCCTAATGGAGAATATAAAACCTATAATAAACGACATACTTTTACTTTGGCTGGAGAGCATAAAACCTTTTCTTCTGGTAAAGAACATTTGATAGTTGACTATTTGGGGTGGAAGTTTTGCCCATTGATTTGTTACGATTTACGCTTTCCCGTTTGGGCTCGTAATACGCAGAACTACGACGTTTTATTATATGTAGCCAACTGGCCTCAAAAAAGAATTCTGGCTTGGGATGCATTACTTAAAGCTAGGGCAATTGAGAATATGAGCTATTGTGTGGGAGTAAATAGAACAGGAACAGATGATAATAGCCATCAATACAATGGTCATTCTGCGGTGTATGATGTTCTTGGTGAACAAGTCTCAACAGCAAATTTTGAAGAGGAGTTTGTTGAAACGATTGTGCTTCAAAAATCACATATTGAAAAAAACAGAAATCATCTTCAATTCTTAAACGATAGAGATAAATTTAATCTAAAATAAATGTTTCATTAAGGCTCCAATTCGCTCTTACTTCTAATAAGGAAGGATAATAAATAACGGTTTCTGGCTGAAGACCTTTTAAATAATTTCCAGTATCCCAAATTTTATTTTCGTTTTCATCATAAATAATCCGGATGTAATATTTCCCAGGATTTATATAATCAAAAAACGCCTCCTTATTAGTACTTAAATATTCTTCTGAAATCACTTTATACCGTTCATTTACCAATTGAATGATATATGGAAAATCTTTCGCATTTGTTAAAGATAAAGTTAAAGACCCATAATCTGAGAGGTTTCTGGTTCGGACTCTAGTAACTAAAGTGTCGTTTGTGTTTTCGTAAAAATCTGTAAATGCCCCTGGCAAAAACTGTACAGTGTAGTTTTGACCTTCAGACATATTAAAAATAATGTCTGTGGTATTATACTCTTTATCCATAATTCCACTTACTTCGATATCCACGGAATCTTTATCCATTACATTAATCTTTTCAAGGTCCAATGAAACTATAGGAGTGTTTGCAGCAAAATTTAAGGTGTCATTTAATGTTAGTATCCCAGAATTAATAGCCGATATTTTTAAAGAATCTTGATGTAAATCTCGCATTCGAGTGTTAAGTGTATCCAACCAAAAATCGTTTTTTGCATAAAACAAAAGGGAGTCGTTTTCTATAGATGGCTTGAACCAATAATGAATAGAATCTGTTTTTCGATCTCGATAAGAAACAGCTTCAAAATCAGTAGGAACTTTAGAAGCCAATTCTAATTCTAAATTTTGAGCATCCCCCTGATATCCAAAAATGATATGATTTTTAGACTCGTGTTTGGGTTTTGATAAAGAATATTCTGGCGTTTCTTTAAATAAATTTATGGTGTATACACTATCAGTTGGGATGGTGATAATTTTATTTACAAACCCAATTTTATCGTTTTGAGGTTGAAACATATAATCGTTGTTATTTTCCTTTAAAGCTACTAATAAATAGTCGCCTTTTTTTAGATTGGAAAGCTCAAAAGTATCTGTACTGTCTTGTGTTGAGGTTATATAAGTAGGTTTCTCTAGATAAACGATAGAGTCACTAAATGTTTCATTTACCTCGTACAACATTACGGTAGTAGCAGATTCGGGCTTTAATAATAAAGCGTCATTTATTTTCCCTTTTAGGCTTAGGCTATCGATAAAACTTCCTGTAGAAAATATATATTTAAAATATTTAAATGCATTTTCCTCATTATTGTCTACGATACTTTTACCAAAATTAATAGAATATGTAGTGTTCTCATTTAGCGTATCGGTAATTTTTATTTTAATAAATTTTGAAGTACTTAAAGGAGTGATACTCGGTTGGTTTTTTAGAGGTGGTGAGATGATTAACTCCTTATTTAATTCTTTAAGTTTTATATATTCATCAAAGTAGATTTTTATTTCCTTTTCATTAAAGTTTATACTATAATTCTCGGGGTTACTCTTTATAATTATTGGAGGAATAGAATCTTTTGGTCCTCCTGTAGGGCGTCCTCTTTTGGCGCAATCCGTAAACGAAAGAATAAATAATAAGGCAATTGGAATATATAGCAGACGATGCTTCAAAATTAAGGTTTAAAGATTTTTATTAGAAATTGAATAAAAAACAACTAATAAAACAATTAGCTTCAAAAGTAATTAAATCTATACTAATTTAAAGTATGTCTTATTGTAATAATAAACCCTTAAGAAATTTTCTAAATGGAATTTGTACTGAGCTTATAGAAGTAATTGGATTGATTTCTTTATTAAGCGATGGCAATGGTGGCTAGACTTATTTTTACTTGTGTGCTTTTAAGCAATTGCAATGCACAATTTTCTAGAGTTGCTCCAGTAGTAACAATATCGTCTACTAATAAAATATGTTTGTTTTCAATTAGATGAGGTTTATGTAATGAGAAAATTTCTTCCGATTGAAACCGAGTAAATCGCTGTTTAAAAACTTGAGATTTCGTTTTTGAAATTTTTATAAGAATATCATCACAATATGGAACCTCTAATTTTTTTGCTAATTCAACTCCAAATCCCTCCACTTGGTTATAGCCTCTTTTTTTTAGTTTTTGTTTATGAAGCGGAACAGGAATCACCATATCGATAGATTGGTAATGTAGGATTTCAGATAATTCGGCTCCCAACCATTTTCCAAAAAAGGAACTTATTTTTTGTTGTCCCCTATATTTTAGATTGTGTAATAACTCTTGTGTAATCCCTCTTTTCTGAAATTTTATGATCGCAGTAGCTTCTAAAACAGGAAATTTTCCGTAGAAAATAGTTTTCATTGCCTCACTTCCAGTTCTGTGATGACAAGCTATAGGTAAGCTATGAATGCAGTAAGTACATAGAATGTCTTCCGAGGCTAACAAAACAGACTTACATCCATTACAAATTTTTGGAAATAAAAGATTTAACATAAAAGTATATTATATTTACATAGTAGACGTTATTTAAATTACAGATAGTACATTAGCTATAAATTAAAACCTAAATTAATAACCATGGAAACCGAAAACAACAGTAACAAATTTAAAATATTAGTGGGGATTTTGTCTTTACTCTTAATTGTATTAGCAGTTTATACCGTAAACTTATATAACGATAGTAAAGATACAGCTACTATTTTACAAGAACAAAAAGACGATATAGAAGGCGATTTAGAAGAACTAATTGCGAATTACGATGCCGTGATTCAGGAAAACGAAATTAAAGACGAAGAGTTATTGGAAGCCCGTGAACGTATCGTAGTTTTATTAGATTCTGTTAAAGATTCTCAAGCAAATATCGATTTAATAAGACGATATAAGATTGAAATTGGAAAGCTTAAGGATGAACGTGTTTTAATGTTTAAAAAAGCAGATAGTTTAATAGCTGCAAACGAATTATTAGTAGCCGAAAGAGACAACACCTATTTGGAGTTAAATGAAACTATAAAAGTGGTGGATTCTGTTACACAAGAAAACGAAGCAATGGCAGAAACCATTAAAGAAGGTTCTGTAGTAAATGCTGTAGGACTAACCACATCTGCTGTAATTATTAGAAAAAGCGGTAAAATTGTGGATACAAAACGTGCAAACAGAGCAGATAAAGTAAGAGCTTGTTTTGCATTAACTCCAAATGCAATCGCTCAAAAAGGAGATAGATTGTTATACGTTCAAGTAATTAACCCTAAAAATAATTTACTGGGCGAAAAAGCGGAACTTGAGTTTGATAATGGTACCCTTAGTTATAGTGCATCTACAAAAGTTTTTTATGAGAACGAAGAATTGGATGTATGTGTAATGGTAGATGCGAAAGAAGGCGATATCGTAAAAGGTAGATATACCATCAATGTTTTTGATGGACCAAACTTAGTAGCAACCTCTTCTATGGAGCTTAAATAATTTAATTATTAAATAATTGAAACCGTTACGAGCTAATCGTAACGGTTTTTTTATTTTTGCGCCATGGCAAACGAAGATTTATTTAAAAAAGTAATATCACACGCAAAAGAGTATGGATACGTTTTTGCATCTAGTGAAATATACGACGGACTAAGTGCAGTATACGATTATGCACAGAATGGTGTAGAACTCAAAAAAAATATACGCGAATATTGGTGGAGGAGCATGGTCTTTATGCACCAAAATATTGTAGGTATAGATGCTTCTATATTAATGCATCCCACTACTTGGAAAGCATCAGGGCACGTGGATGCGTTTAACGATCCATTAATAGACAATAAAGATTCTAAAAAAAGATATCGTGCTGATGTTTTAATAGAAGATTATTGCGAAAAAATAAATAAGAAAGCACAAAAGGAAATTACAAAAGCAAAAAAACGCTTTGGTGAAAGTTTTAACGAGGAAGAATTTAAATCTACCAACCCAAGAGTTTTAGGATATATAAAGCAGCAAAAAGATATTATAGAGCGTATGGCAAGCTCTTTGGAAGGGGAAGACTTAGCCGATGTAAAATTACTTATTGAAGAATTGGGGATTGCAGACCCACTTACTGGATCTAAAAACTGGACCGATGTAAAACAATTTAACCTAATGTTTGGGACAAAACTGGGTGCTTCTGCAGAAAGTGCTATGGATTTATATTTACGTCCAGAAACTGCACAGGGTATTTTCGTTAATTTTTCAAATGTTCAGAAAACAGGGAGAATGAAAATTCCGTTTGGTATCGCACAAACCGGAAAAGCCTTTAGAAATGAAATTGTTGCTAGACAGTTTATTTTTAGAATGCGGGAGTTTGAACAAATGGAAATGCAATTTTTTGTACGTCCCGGAGAGGAAATGAAATGGTATGAGTATTGGAAAGAAACCAGGCTTAAATGGCATCATTCTTTAGGACTAGGAGAAGAAAACTATCGTTTTCATGATCATGAAAAAATGGCGCATTATGCGAATGCCGCTACCGATATTGAATTTAATTTCCCATTCGGATTTAAAGAATTAGAAGGAATACATTCTCGTACAGACTTCGATTTAAAAGCACATGAAGAACATTCGGGTAAAAAGCTTCAGTTTTTTGACCACGAAACCAATAAAAATTATACACCTTATGTAGTGGAAACTTCTATAGGTTTAGATAGAATGTTTTTGGCGATTTTTAGTAATTCTCTTAAAACGGAAGAATTAGAAGATGGAAGCTCAAGAGTAGTATTAAAATTACCTGCGATTTTAGCACCAATAAAAGCTGCTATTTTACCATTGGTTAAAAAAGATGGTTTGCCAGATATTGCAAAGAAAATCATTGAAGATTTACAATGGGATTATAATGTTATATACGATGAAAAAGATGCAGTAGGGAGACGTTATAGACGTCAAGATGCAGTTGGAACTCCATTTTGTATTACGGTTGATCATCAAACAAAAGAAGATGAAACTGTTACTATTCGGAACCGAGATACCATGGATCAGGAACGAATTAAAATTTCTGAAATTTCAGGAAAATTAGAAGATACCATTTCTTTTAAAAAGTGGTTGAAGTAAAAAGGAAATTAAAAAAGGATGGATTTATTCCATCCTTTTTTGTATTTCTATAATACTAATTGGATTTGCTTTAACGCAACGATTCATCATCCGTAAGCCTGCAAATTTAAACCAGATCTTTTCTCCCTTTTTTTTATAAGTATCCTCTAGATTAATTGGATCTAAATAATAAGGGCCATCTTTTCCTTCCACTTGTATAGTTACTGGACAATCTCCTTCTTCTTTTGAAGTGACAATAAGACCTTTAGTAAACCCATCTGCTATCATTTTTTTTGCATCCATTTGATTTGTGTTTTCAGAAATTTTTGAAACAGATTGAGATGTAGAATTACAAGAAAGTAATACTATAGAAAATAATAACAACGAAATATTTATAAACTTCATAAGTGATAATAATATTAAGATTAGAATATAAAATTACAACTATTGTGCCTCTTTATCTAAAGAAACAAACAGTTAATACTATAAGTTATTGTATGTTAATATTTTAGTTGTTTTTTTTGTATATTTAGAATTCTTAATTCTAAAAACTTAAACTATGAAACTAAAAAATTATTTTTTCTTGTTGTTATTAGTAGTGTTTACATTCTCTGCGAATGCTCAAGATATGGTTCCAAACGAACCGGCACAAGCCAGTTCTGTTGAAATTTCAACACCAACACACGTTACTTCAATTGCTTCGAGGTTAGGTGAACTTGTTGCACCAGATAACACCCCAAGAGAGGCTCAAGACAAAAGATCTTTAGGGAACCCTGTTATTATTGGTAAAGATCGCCAATCTCAGGATGATTATTATGTTAGAAATAGTCATGAAACGGAACAATCTGTTCGTGTTTCTCCACCTTCATTAGTGTTTGACGCATATTCATCTAGTTCAAGTCCTACAGACCCTGATATGGCTGTTGGACCAAATCATGTATTTGTAACTTACAATACAGCATTTGTTATTTATGATAAATCTGGTAATGTTTTGCAGGGCCCTACTAATCCATCTCCTGCTATTTTTCCAAGCAGTGGATGTTGTGATTTAACTGTAAGTTATGATAATGAGGCAGATCGTTGGGTGGTTACCTTCTTGAATTTTGGTAATTCATGGGTTGCAGTATCAGATGGTCCAGACCCTATAAATGATGGATGGTATATATACGATATTTCATTTAACGATTATAATAAACTATCCATTTGGAGTGATGGGTATTATATTACTGAAAACAAAAACTCAACTAATAAAGTGTATGCTTTAGAAAGAGATGTTATGTTAACAGGAGGAGCTGCTCAAATAATGGCTTTCCCATTACCTGGTATGATTACACAGGGGTTTTGGAGCCCGCAATTTTTTGATGTAACCGATGGAAATATGCCTGCAGCTGGGGGAGCAACCGTAGTTTTTTTACAAGATGATGCGTTTAGCGGTATATCTACAGATCATGTGAAGTTATGGACATTAGATATGGATTGGGGAGCTGGAAATGGAACTATGTCTGCAGCAACAGAGTTGCCTGCTACACCATTTATATCAGTCTTTGATGGAGGAAGTTTTTCTAATTTATCTCAACCTGGTGGTGGTGCTGATATTGATGCAATACAAAATACAGTAATGAATCAAGCGCGATTTATGAAATTTGGATCTCATAATTCTGCTATATTTAATTTTGTGATTGATACAGATGCTAGCTCTGGCGAATTAGCAGGAATTCGTTGGTATGAATTACGACAAACTGGAGACAATCAGCCTTGGACAGTTTACCAAGAAGGAACCTATACTTCTCCAGATGGCAAACATGCTTGGATGGCAAGTATGAATTGGGATAGTAGTGGAAATATTGGAATGGGTTATTCTGCAATGGCAGGACCAACCACTCCTAATCCTACCGACTTTAGAGTTGGTTCTTATTATACAGGTAGATTCGATGGAGATGCTTTAGGAGTTATGACAGCTAATGAAGAGGTTATTGCTGTTAGTACAGCAAATGTGCCTAATCTAAGATATTGTGATTATAATAAACTTGAATTGGATACTGATGGATCTACGTTTTGGTTTATTGATGAGTATATAAATGGTGGACGTAAAGGAGTTGTAGGAGTATTCAATATTACTCCAAATACTTCTGTAGATGATATAGGAGCAACGAGCATTGTATCTCCTTCAGATGGTGTATTAACAGCAAACGAAGACGTCACTATCAATATTAGAAACTTTGGAATTAATGATGTCACAAATCCAGAAGTACAATATACTATAAATGGTGGTGCAGCTGAAGTTGAAAATTATGCTGGAACAATTGTAGCAGGTGCAACGGAATCATTTACATTCTCAGCGCAAGCAGATTTATCTGCAGCTGGTGATTATACCATTGTTGCTCGAACAAATTTAGATGGGGATACTAATCCGGACAATGATGAAGTATCTAAAGTGGTTACTAGTGGGGTTATAATTTGTGAACCAGATTCAGATTGTTCTTTTGGTGATGGATTTACAAATGTTACTATTGAAGAAATTGATAATGACTCAGGTTGTGAGGGATATGCAGATTTTACAAACCTATCCGCTACTTTAGTACCAGGTTCTACTTATGAACTTACGGTAACTACAGGTTATGGAGATCAAAATGTAAGAGTTTGGATTGACTTTAATGATGATGGAATTTTTGATAATAGTACCGAAACAGTGGTGCCTAACTTTGTAATTGCACCAGGTCAAGCAGGTGGAACTTATACAGAAACTGTAGATTTAACAATTCCAGGATCTGTACCTACTGGTTCACAACACAGAATGCGTTTAAAATCTGATTGGCAAAATGTTGTAATTGATGCTTGTGCTGATATGCAATATGGAGAAACAGAAGACTATTCAGCGAATATGGGAGTATTAGGAACAATAGACCAGAACATTGTTGCTGCTGATTTAATGGTTCTTACCTTAGCAAATAACCAATTTGAAATATCGTTAACTACTGAATTTGAAGGTATAGCTTCTATTGCAATTTCTAATATATTAGGACAGACGCTTGCTTTTAATAATTTAGAAAAAGAAGGAAATAGTTATAACTATCATTTAGATATGTCTTATGCAGATGCAGGGGTATATTTTATTAAAATGGGTGATAACAATTCTAAAACCTATAAAACAGCTAAGATTATTGTAAAATAAATTTGTTTCCTTATAATTTATAGAAAGAGCGGACATTGTCCGCTCTTTCTTATTTAAACCTATTATTTGTTGTGTGTTTTAATTATTAAGTTATTTTTGGAGTTGCTATTTTTTTACCCTAAAATATAAAAAAAATGAACCTGAAAAACGACTTCACTAGAATACTTTTTAATGTATTGCCTTTTAATTTTCAGGTACAAATCTATAGTCAAAAATAAACAGGTATTGAAATTAGTACTCCAATCGATTATTTTTTACAACCCATCGAGAATTATTCTATGATTAATTCAATGAATATCATCTACACTTTTTTTAATAAAAGAAAATTTTCATAGCATAGAACATAACGACTTATTAGTTGATAATTAGGATATTAGGGTGTTAAGGTCTTAAAGTTTTTATTTTAGCAAAAATTAACTACATTTGGCTGAAAATTTTTAATTAAACTTAAACTTAAACTATGAATTTGAAAAATTATTTTGCCTTGGCATTATTAACAGTGTTTACTTTCACTGTAAATGCTCAAGACATGACCCCAAATGTGCCTGGAGGTGTTTCCGAAACTGGAACATTCTTCTTACATCATGTTGCTCCTTCTATTGAATCTAGAGGAGATGCTCCAGAAATGGACCTTACTCCACAGGAAGCTGGAGATAGAAGATCTATGCGTAATAAAGTAGTTATTGGTAAAGATCGTCAAGCCCAAGATGATTATTTTGTGAGAAACAGAAATGAAATGGCACAAAGCGTTCGTGTGATGCCTCCAAGTGTTGTTTTTGACGCTTATCAATCTGGATCACAACCAACAGATCCTTCTACGGCTATTGGCTTAAATCACGTATTTGTTGTTTTTAATACTGGATTTGCGATTTTTGATAAATCTGGAAACGATGTAGGTGGTGGTCAACGACCAGTAACCGATATTTTCTCTAGTGGTGGATGTTGTGATCTTACTGCATCTTATGACCAAGCTGCAGAGCGTTGGGTATTATCATACTTATGGGCAAGTAATGGTCAAATAGAAGTTGCAGTATCTGATGGACCAGATCCAACAACTGCATCTTGGAATGTTTATGTTATTCCTGGAGTACAGGATTATAATAAATTATCTATATGGAGTGATGGATATTATGTGACATCTAATGGAGCTGGTAATAAAGTATGGGCTTTAGATAGAGATAAAATGACAAATGGAGATCCATCTGCATCTTTTCAAACTTTTGTATTACCAGGAATGGTAACAAGTGGTTTTCAGAGCCCACAGGCTTTAAATATTAGTGATGATAATTTACCAGCTACTGGTGGAGCTACAGTTATTTATATGCAAGATGATGCTTGGTCTGGTGTAACATCAGATCACGTTAAGTTATGGACAATTGATGTAGATTGGACAACACCATCAAACTCAGGAGTATCTGCTGCTACCGAATTACCTGCAACACCATTTATTTCAGTATTTGATGGAGGAAGTTTTTCAAATTTACCTCAACCAAGTGGTGGATCTTTGGTAGATGCTTTACAAGCAACGATTATGAACCAAGCTCAATTTAGAAAATTTGGTACTCATAACTCTGCACTATTTAACTTTGTTGTAGATACGGATGCTACTGGAGGAAAATTAGCTGGAATTAGATGGTTCGAATTACGTCAATCTGGAGACAACCAACCTTGGTCTGTTTACCAAGAAGGAACGTATACATCTCCAGATGGTAAACATGCTTGGCATGCAAGTTTAATTATGGATGGTGCTGGTAATATTGGTATGGGATATACTTCTATGTCTGGACCAACGACACCAGATACTGTAAGAATTAGTTCTTATTATACAGGTAGATTTGCTGGAGATCCATTAAATACGATGACAGTATCTGAAGAATTAATTTCTGCAGGTAGTGCAAATATTCCTAGTACTCGTTATGGTGATTATAGTAAAATTGATATAGATCCTAGTGATGATTCTACATTCTGGTTTATCAATGAGTATTTCAATGGTGGTAGAAAGGGAGTAGTTGGAGCTTTTATGTTAGAGCCAAATACTACAGTAGATGATATTGGAGCAACGAGTATTATATCTCCGTCAGATGGTGTATTAACTGCAAACGAAGACATTACGATCAATGTTAAAAACTTTGGGATTAATGATATTGCTAATCCAGAATTACAATATACTATAAATGGGGGTACAGCTGTTGTAGAAAATTTAGGAGCAACTCTTGTTGCTGGTACTACAGTGCCTTTTACATTTTCTGTTCAAGCCGATCTTTCAGTAGAAGGTGATTATACAATCACTGCATCTACTAATTTTGCAAGTGATTCTAATACGGATAATGATGAAGTAACTAAAGTGGTTAACAGTGGGGTTATAATTTGTACTCCAACTGGTGATTGCTCATTTGGAGATGGATTTACTTTAGTTTCTATAGAAGAAATTGACAATACTTCTGGTTGTGAAGGCTATGCAGATTTTACAGATCAAGCGGCTACTTTAGTACCAGGTTCTACTTATGAACTTACGGTAACCACAGGTTATGGAGATCAAAATGTAAGAGTTTGGATTGACTTTAACGATGATGGAACATTTTCAAATGATGAAACTGTGGTACCTAACTTTGTAATTGCACCAGGACAAGCTGCTGGAACTCACACTGAAACGGTAGATTTAACAATTCCTGGATCTGTGCCAACTGGTTCACAACATAGAATGCGTGTAAAATCTAACTGGCAAGCTCCAGTACCTGATGATGCTTGTGAAGAAACGCAATATGGAGAAACAGAAGACTATTCAGCAAATATGGGAGTGTTAGGAACAGTAGATCAAGACATTGTTGCTGCTGATCTAATGGTTCTTACTTTAGCTAATAACCAATTTGATATTTCTTTGACTACTGAATTTGATGGTGTAGCTTCTATTGCAATTTCTAATATATTAGGGCAAACTCTTGCTTTTAATAATTTAGAAAAAGAAGGAAATAGTTATAACTATAAATTAGATATGTCTTATGCTGATGCTGGGGTATATTTTATTAAAATGGGAGATAGAAATTCTAAAACCTATAAAACAGCTAAGATTATTGTAAAATAAGTTTAGTTTTTTAAAAAAAATAAAAACCGCTAAGTTATACACTTAGCGGTTTTTTTGTTTTAGAAATAAGCTCTTAAACTTGTTTTCTAGAAAGCTATTTATTCTATAATTAATTTATTTACCACAAATTTATTTGTCGTATTGTCTCTAATTTTTATAAAATAAAGGCCACTAATAAAATCATCCACTAAAATAGTATTCATACCATTAATTAGAGATCCATTTTTTACTTCCTGTCCAAGAATGTTGATAATAAAATAATCTAAATCTCCATTCCCATCTTTAATGTTAACGTTTAATATATCTTGAGCTGGATTTGGAAACATAATTAGATTTTGAGCTAAGAAATCATCAACTCCAAGAGGTTCGTCAATTGCCATATCTTCTATAAGTTCACTAAATTCAAACTCCCCACCACTTGCAATTTCAGTGTCATCGTCTGTTGTAAGCGTATAGTATCCATTTCCGAATCCACAACAGATACCATCACCATAAGTGTCAAAAATCTCAAAGACATAACATTCATTATAAGCTACATCAAAAGAATAATTGAACACAGTATTATCATCTACATCTTCTTCATAAGGACCAAAGCTATAAAGTATGGCTCCGTCTGGGCTTCTAAATTCCCAAGATGTTTCTCCGGAATAATCATCTGTTAATAATTCTAAATGTACCTGTGTAGTGTCATAAGTGTCTAAATCAAAAACTTCTATGGATTCACTTACATTATCATTACTTATATTTTCATCTGTTCCACCATTTACACTGGTTAAAGAAGCATTTATTTCATGTACACCTACAGAAAGTGTTAAGGATCCTAAATTAAATTCTTCAGATTCATATTGTACTAGATTTCCATTAAAATTAATTTCATGGGTAACACCCCCATCTAGATTCCATTCTATAGTTGCGTTTGTAATTTCTCCAGAACCATAATTAGTAAGTGTTATTGTAGGTTCTACTTCTGTGTTAGCACAATTTATTCCTTTTATAAAAACAGTTACAGCTCCATCTAAAACATAGGTTTCTAAGGGAGGATAGCTATCTATGATGTCAGGATTTAATCCTGATGGGTCTAACCATTCCTTAAGACGAGTTTCGGGAGTTGTTCCAGTATCCCAAGACACTCCAAAACGACCGTAATAATTGTATTCACCATTATTATTTGTTCCAGAACAACCAGCGGTTCCACCCGATAATTGACCAATAATTTTTCCGTCTTGGTCAAATAGAGGGGATCCTGAAGATCCTCCTTCTGTAACGCCTAGTTCCCAACCTCCGTTAGATCCTCCGGTTATTTCCCAAGTTTGTGCACCATCATTTACTTCTTTTATTGCAGGATCATCATCTCGGCAAACTTTCATAATATCTGCACTAGGATGGTGAATGCCTACTTGGAAAAGTGGAAAATTATCTGATTTATCCCATCCAGCCCAAACACTACCCCAATCATTCGGTATGGCACTATTGATTTCAACTAAACAAAAATCAGATGTTTCATTTTTAGCTCTTAAAGTAGCGCCACTTATGGTCATATTAGTAGTACTATCTGTACTGTTATCATCTGATGCACAAACAGGATTAGGGCTTATCCATCCAAACCTAAAAGACCAAGCATCTGGATTGCTATAACAGTGATTAGCAGTTAAAAAATAAGGAGTTCCATCATTTTCTGTATTATTAACCAATGCACCAGTACAAAGACTAGAGCCAGTTAATAGTAAGCCTACAGATTTTTTGTTGTTGTCTTTATGAGCTTGCCAATCTGTACCTATAGGGCAATCCACATCAAGGTTACAATGCCCAGAATTATTTAAGCCCCTTGTTAAATTAAAGCTTTCAGCATTTCTATAGCCATGGGTTACCTTTGCGATGTGTAATCTACCTTGACCAGATACACTAGAAGGTTCATAATATTCAATCCATAGAGAATCTCCTTTAACAAGCCATGTACCTAAAATGCCACTTTCTTGGTTTTGTACGGAAGTATAAGCTCCTAAAAGATCTGTTTTTTCATTGTTATAGAGATAAACGGTTCCTCCTTCAGGAAGGTAGAAATCATCAAAAATAACATTTAAGGAAAGTGCTTCTGGAGATGATATTAAAATTCTCCAAATTCGATCTCCATTATCCAAAGTATCCCATTGGCCTTGTTCAAAACCTAAGTCTATACTATGCATATAACCAAATCGCCAAGGTTTGTCATTTAGGGCATCATTAATAATATCTTCCTCCTGAATAGTCTTTAAATCAAAACTTGGTAAGATATTAGAATGAATGTTTTGAGGATTATCTAATGTTTTCCAGCTTTGAGGTTTCCCTTGGTTTGTTACTTGAGAAAAGCAATTAACAGTAAAAAAAAGTAATAATAGTAATAGTTTCTTCATTTGTAAATGGTTTGTTAAAGTGTTATCGATTAGGTTTTAAACTTATAAAAAGTAAAGCTAAAAATACATTTTTAATTTTGAAACCATTAATGTTTAGTTATTTATAATTAACTGAAAAATGATTGTTAGGGAAAAGACGATTTGTTTCCACCAAAAGGATACTCATTTTAATTAAAAATAAGCTCTTAGTTGTATACTTCCAGTATGGATTGTTTTTGAAGTTTCACTCTTTCTTCCAGAATAAGAAAGATTCGCATCTAAAAACTTGGTGATTTTTTTCTGAAGTAAAAATCGCCAAGTTAAATTAACACCGGGCTGTAAGCCTTCTAATATTTGATAACCCACTGGAGAGAAAGCATTGCCTACAAAATCATTATCAATATAGTTGAACTCTCCATTTAAGGAAATTTTCTGAAAATTGGAATAGGAAAAAGAAACGCCAATTTTTTGCTGGTCTAATTGCTCCATTTCACCTATCACGTTCTCTTTATTTAAAAATTGATAAAATACATCGAAACGTGTTTGAGAATTTAATAAATAAGATATTTTAGGGCTTAATTCGTAGGAATCTAAAGTATAATTTCTGCTTTCAAAATTCTCTGTTAGACTTTCGTTATTTCCTAAAGTTCCTCTTAAATTTAGTAGCCAATTAACCCATATTTTATGATTAAAATTAAGCTGATGGCTTTTAAGCTTTGCCTGGACTAAGCCAATCGATAAGAAATTTCTATTGGTAGTGGAAAGGAAAGTATAGGTAGTTGTAAATTTTTGTTTCCCTCGATTAAAATAGAACGCATTTCTGAAATTACTTATTTGGGATAATTCATCCTCCCCAACATCTTCAAAAGGGTTGATGATAAAAACATCGTTATCCCGTTTTGCTTTTTTGTCTATTAAATAGGACGTCTGATTGTAAAAATGAGAGACAATCTTTTTAAATCCATTCTGCGTGGACCAATGTTGTGGATTTAATGTAAGGAGTTGACTAAATTTAGTTTCCCTAACTTTTACAAATACCTGATTTGGCAACAATATTCTCACATATTCTGCTTCATCTTGAAATTGAGCAACTTCAAATTCTTCCAATTCTTGAATCCCATTATCATTATAATCTATCCAAGTATATAGGCCTTCACCAGGTGCAACTTTTACATAGGTAAATTCCTGTTGTGGCAAAACCCCGTTATTAGACTCTACAGCAGTATTAAATCGAATGCCTCCTTTTAAAAGTGATTGATTATATAAAATACGAGAATTAAGAGATTGTTCATCCTCTTGTAAATTTTCTTCATCTATTAACTCTCTGTAATTTGCAAAAACAGAAAGTTGTGCATTGGAAGTATTGAGAATTCTCGACTTAAGGTAATAATCATTGGAAGAGGATACTTTTTTCAAAATAGAATTACGAACACTATCATTTACACGATATCGATAACCAATCTCGGCAAACACTTTTGTACTATCTCCAATTCCAGTATAAACTTCATAGGCATTAAATTTTTGACTAATGGGAGTTAAACTGTCATTAGCAATAGTCTTTTCTTGATTGTCCTCCATATTAATTTTTCCGCCAATCCAAGCTTTTTTAAAGGAATATGTAGCAACATTATTTAATCTGAAAAATTTAGACTCTAAGGTTTTACTGTCACTTTGCATAGAACTACCATTGGTATAGATTTTGAAATTTCCGAAACGTAATATGGAATTTAATACGTGTCTATTTCCATCATATTTTTCAGAAAATTCAGTTTCTGAAAGATTTCTAGACTGAAACTCATACCGAATAGTTCCAATATTTGCATCTGAAAAATCTAATCCTGTAGTAATATATCGTTGATCCCCAAATTCGGTGCTTTGAGTGTCAATATTCCAATCTCGATTATATTCTACCGAATACAATCGCTCTATTGTTCGAAAATCTTGGTTGATAAAATCTAAAGTTGCAAATACATCCAATTTTCTGGTTTCATTTGTTTTAAAAATGGTTTGGCGTGCATCCAACTTACCAGCAAAACCATCATTGTTCTCATTGTCAATATCTGAAAACAGGTTTAGATCGTTTTTACTCCCCGCGATTTCAAAAAAGACATTTGTTTTTTCGCTTGGATGATATCTTCCGTTGATACCCCCAACCTGTAATTTTTCTGGAGCAGATAATTGTATGATGGGCGCATAATTCCCTTGTAAAACACCATTTATTGGAGGGACATATTCAAATATTCGGTTTATAGCATTAGCATCACTTAAAATATAACTTCCAACTCCTTCTCCAACAAGTGTGAAACGAACACTATATAATTCGTCTTCGGGATTGCTAGAAAATTCGAAAAACTCAATTCCTTCTAGAACCTCTTTCTTGTATAAGATTTTATTTTCAGAATAAGTGTCAGGGACCGCAGAGTGAGCGACCATTTGTGTTTGATCATCACCAGCAGCTTCTAAAATATCTACTTGTTCTTCGGTTAAACTTTGCTGCAAAGGTTGGTTTTTTGCATCACTTTCAGAATATACATAAACACCAAGATCTAATTTTTCGCTAGTGTAATTTCCGCCACCGAACCCTAAAAAACGAGTATAATTTCGATCTGTAAATTGGTATTCAACTTTAATTCGCATCGTTGAAGTTATAGGATAAGTAGGGTTAAATTTAATTTCACCTGCATTATAATCTATCATATAATCCTTATTAACTCCTCTTTCTAAAAGTAGTCCATTAACATAAACACGCTCACTACCAGACACAATTAAAATATATAGCTCTCCATTTGGTCCCACTAATTTGTAAGGTCCTTGATTGCCTTCCTGTCCAACAAAATTACTGCTAGAAAACACACCTTTTACTATTGCTCCAGTTGCAAATGCAGTTGTTTTTCCGCCATTATCGTGGTGAACAGTCCCCCCTAAAGAGATTCCTTGAACTTTTTTAATAAAATTTCCAAAGTAACTTTTTTGATTGATCAAATCTATATCCCCAGCTCTAATATTCCAATTGTCACTATAAAGTTCAATGAAAATCTCATCAAATTCGTCCAGGCTTTGCGAGTAGCCCCCTTCTTGTGTTGGGATATTTGCATCTTGTATAGAGGCTCTTATAGAAACTCTATCGCTCAATTTTCCTGTAATTTGCAGATTGAGCTCAGAGTTAACCACCGCATTCTGATTGTTTCCTACAGTAACACCTCTTGATATACTTCCCAAGGTATTTAGTCCATCAAATGGTTTAAATTTATTTTCATTAGTGCTTTCTTCTAGCGAATACAGCTTATTAATATTAGAACTATTGTTCACAATAATATTGGAGTCTAATACAAAATAATCGCGGGTAAGATATTCTGGGTATTTTAAATAATTCAACGTTAGTGAATCATTGGCATTTTTAATCTTATCGGAAAGAATGATCTTGCTTTTTTTAAAGTCCACTGAATAGTCTAACGAATCTATTAAAACCCCATTACTACCAATAACTTGAAATCGTAAGGGGTTAATACTTACATTGTCAAAAGCAATAGTGTCGGAAACAGCTATTTTTTTTGTTTGGTAATTGGTTGGAATATCTTGAGCATATCCTACGCCAATAAAGAACAACATAAAAAAAAGTAGGTATAACTTCATATTCGTTTCCTATAAAGGCAGGAATTCTTTAATTATAAAACTAAACACATCGCAGTTTATTTTGTTTATTTATTTTTAATATATTTCTACTTTGTGCTTTGTAAAAATACAATCTCATTCTCGTGAAAACGGGAATCTTATCATAAAATATTGAAATGAATATCCCTATGGTTTTAATAAGAGTTAATTTATTTTAAGATAAATTTTATTTTTTTTAAAGTTGAAACTTTGACTAAAGTTATTATTTTCGTGTTTGTATGAAATTATTTTATTAAAAAATTGAAACAGACTTATTAATACTTTATAAAAAGATACCCGCCTTCGCGGGCAATACTATGAAAATAATATCCTATAACGTAAATGGCATTCGGGCAGCAATGAAAAAAGGGTTTGTAGAATGGCTTCAACAAGCAAATCCAGATGTAATTTGCCTTCAAGAAATTAAAGCATTAAAAGAACAGGTAGACATTAAAGCTATTGAAGATGCTGGGTATAAATATCAATATTGGTTTAGCGCTCAGAAAAAAGGCTATAGTGGTGTTGCTGTTTTTTGTAAAAAAGAGCCCAAGCATATAGAATATGGAACTGGAATAGAAACCATGGATTTTGAAGGCAGAAACCTAAGGGTTGACTTTGAGGAAGCTTCTGTGATGAGTTTATATCTTCCTAGCGGTACCAATAGTGCCCGATTGGAATTTAAATTCAACTATATGGCAGAATTTCAAGAATATATAAATGATTTGAAAAAGGAAATTCCAAATCTAATTATTTGTGGCGATTATAATATTTGTCATAAAGCTATCGATATTCATAACCCTGTGTCTAATAAAAACACATCAGGATTTTTACCAGTAGAAAGAGAATGGATTGGAAACTTTATGGATAGCGGGTTTATAGATTCATTTCGATTCTTTAATAAAGATCCTCACCACTATTCTTGGTGGAGTTATCGAGCAAATTCTCGAGCAAATAATAAAGGTTGGCGAATAGATTATAATATGGTTGCTTTGCCTTTACAAGAAAATTTAAAGCGTGCCGTTATATTACCAGAGGCAAAACATAGTGACCATTGTCCTATTGTTGTAGAACTTGAATTCCCGTGAAAACGGGAACCTCATAAAATAGAAGTATAAAGGTACTAGATTAGCAACAAAGCAATAGAAAATAGCAGAAGTTAAATTAATAAGATCCCCGCCTTCGCAGGTAGTTTTATGAAATATACAACACTCCCCAATTCCGATATAAAAGTCAGTAAAATATGCCTAGGCACCATGACCTTTGGAGAACAAAATACAGAAACCGAAGGCCATATGCAATTAGATTATGCATTAGAACAAGGTGTAAATTTTGTAGATACTGCAGAGATGTATTCGGTTCCAGCTTCAGCAGAAACTCAGGGCGAAACCGAACGTATTATTGGGACTTGGCTTACAAAAACGGGCAATAGAAATAAAATCGTGTTAGCTTCAAAAATTTCTGGACCTTCGCGAGGCTTTACACATATAAGAGAACAGTTAGATTATAGTAAAGCTTCCCTTGAAGATGCTTTACATAAAAGCTTAAAACGGTTGCAAACAGATTATTTAGATTTATATCAGTTGCATTGGCCAGAACGCAATGTCAATGTTTTTGGAGTGAGGGATTACCCATACAATTCATCGGAACAATGGCAGGATAATTTTGCTGAAGTATTAGAAAGATTAGAAGAATTTGTGAAAGAGGGTAAAGTTAGAGCCATAGGACTATCTAATGAAACCCCTTATGGATTAATGCGATATTTAGAAGAACATCGAAAAGGGGCAATGAAAATGATTACTCTTCAAAACGCATATAACCTATTAAATCGTAGAGATGAAATTGCAATTACAGAAATATTACAACGAGAAAATATAGGTTATTTACCCTATTCCCCTTTGGCATTTGGGGTACTTTCAGGAAAATATTTAGAAGATAAGAAACCTGAAAATTCGAGAGTAACTCTGTTCCCTAGTTATAGTAGATATAGTAGCGAACAATCTTTATATGCTACAAAAAAGTATAATGAAATTGCAAGAAAACATAATATTAGTTTAACGCAAATGTCATTGGCTTTTGTAAACCAACAGCCCTTTGTAACATCCAATATTATTGGCGCAACCACTATGAAGCAACTTTCAGAAAATATAAATAGCATAAATATTACACTTTCAGAAGAAATACTTTCAGAAATTAATGAAGTACATGCACAGATTCCAAACCCTGCTCCTTAGATTCTAAAAACAAACCCTTATTTTTTAAATAATGCACAAAGAGCTCTGAGTGATTTTTGTATTAACAAAAATAGTATCGAAGAGTGAAAATTTCTACCCAAAAAGATGCTTAACCACATCATGAACCTTTGCCACTTTAATGATTTTTATAGTGTACTCTTTTTTAGGGATTTTACAATATTTGGAAATAACAATCGAAGTAAATCCTAATTTTTCAGCTTCCGAAATGCGCTGGTCTACTCTAGTAACTGGACGAACTTCTCCTGCCAATCCTATTTCGGCAGCAAAGCACATGGACTTATCTATAGCAATGTCAATATTGGAAGAAAGCACTGCGGCAACTACTGCCAAATCTATTGCTGGATCGTCAACAGTAATTCCACCAGTAACATTTAAAAATACATCTTTTGCTCCTAATTTAAATCCAGCTCTTTTTTCTAAAACTGCCAAAAGCATATTCAGTCGTTTGGCATTATATCCCGTTGCTGAACGCTGCGGGGTTCCATAAACTGCTGTACTTACTAAGGCTTGAATTTCTATCATTAATGGTCGCATCCCTTCTAAAGTAGCAGAAATTGCAGTTCCACTAAGATCTTCTTCATTTTTTGAAATTAGAATTTCGGAAGGATTTTCTACCTCTTTTAATCCATTGCCCTGCATTTCATAAATTCCCAATTCGTTGGTAGAACCAAACCTGTTTTTTTGTGCACGTAGTATTCGATACACATGATTTCGATCTCCTTCAAATTGCAAAACAGTATCTACCATATGTTCTAAAATCTTTGGGCCAGCAATATTTCCATCTTTGGTAATATGTCCAATTAAAATTACTGGAGTATTGGTTTCTTTAGCAAATTTGATGAGTTCTGTAGTGGTTTCTCTAATTTGTGAAATACTTCCGGGACTACTTTCTATATAATCGGTATGAAGTGTCTGTATGGAATCTATAATTACAATATCTGGGTTTAATTCTACTATTTGCTTAAAAATATTTTGTGTTTTGGTTTCGGTTAAAATGAAGCAGTTTTCAGAATTTGGAAAAATACGATCCGCACGCATTTTAATTTGTTGTGCACTTTCTTCTCCTGAAACATATAAGGTTTTATAGGGTGATTGTAGAGCGATCTGAAGCATTAATGTACTCTTTCCAATTCCGGGTTCACCTCCTAATAAAATTAAGGATCCAGGAACGATTCCGCCGCCTAGAACACGATTAAGTTCGTTGTTTTTGGTGTTGAGTCTTGCTTCAGTGACAGAAGAAATTTCAGATATTTTTTGAGATTTAGAAGCTCGTGAGATAGTTTTTTCGGCAATATCCCAACTTACTTTTTCTGCTTTTTGTATTACTTCTTCAGCGATGGTATTCCATTCTTTACAAGCAGAACATTGTCCTTGCCATTTTGAAAATTGCGTGCCGCAGTTTTGACAGAAAAAAGTAGTTTTTACTTTAGCCATTGAAGATTGTTTTCAGCTAAAATAGAATAAATAATTAAAATTTTAGGGCTAATGAAAAGCTAGTTTTTTTAATAATTAACAACTTAATTTTTTAAATATGAAGGGAAAAAAAATAAAATCATGATAATTACGTGTGAACACGTATTTTTTAAAAAAAAGTTTATTGATATATTAACTCCCTGATATACAATTATTAAAAGCTGCTTTTAAAATAAAAGTTTACCTTTAAAAACAACTATATCAATTTAATTAATTATTAACTAACTAAAACAATTTATTATGGAACCATTTATTGGACAAATTCAAGCTTTCGGATTTAATTTTGCGCCAAGAGGTTGGGCACAATGTAACGGTCAACTTTTATCAATTAATTCAAACACAGCGCTCTTTTCACTTCTAGGAACAACTTTTGGAGGAGATGGACGAACTACTTTCGGTTTACCAGACCTCAGAGGTCGTTCAATTGTAGGTATGGGTAATGGACCTGGACTTAGTAGTATCAATTGGGGAGAAAAAAGAGGTGCTGAAAACCATACCCTTACTGCCGCACAAATACCATCACATGCGCACGGAGTAAAAGTTGCTGTAAATACAGCTCCAGGAGATGAAGCTTCTCCAACATCTACTATAGCAAGTTCTGCAAACGGATTTTCGGAAGATGCAACAGCCAATTCATTTTTGGGTGGAGTTTCTTCGAGCAACGTAGGTGGGGGACAAGCCTTTAATATGAGAAACCCATATTTGGGTATAAATGTTTGTATAGCATTGGAAGGTTTATTTCCACCAAGAAATTAAAACATGAAAATAAATTTGGAGTATTATAATCTAGATTTGTAATACTCCAATTTACTTTTTCTGCTTTTTGAATTACTTTTTCCTCAACCGTATTCCATTCTTTACAGGCGGAACATTTTACTTGACATTTAGAGTATTGCATTCCACGGTTTTAACAGAAAACAATCGACCTTAGAAATATGAGAACTGAGATAACCATTGATATTTCTCGATTAACAACTGCTGCATATAAGTTAAAAATATGCAGTGATTACAGAACCATAGTTAAACGATTGATAAAAGAGTAAGTTTTACTGCAATTGTTTTTCATTTAAATTTCCTATTAAATACGTGTAAGCACTTATTTTTTAATTATTTAGAACTATGTATCTTTCTAACATCAAAACTTGTCGTTTAACTAATTATCTTAAAAAATTGAATAGTTTGTATTAAATTGTGATTAACTAACTAATCAAAAATGAAGAAAAAATATTCCCAGCGGCTAATTTTCGAAATACAGTCATGGCCAAAACCCATATAGCATTCGTTTCTTCATCTTCAGTATTGCATGCCATTACTGTGGAAAATATCCCTATATAAATGATGCATTCCCTATGCTGAGCACAAAAACAATATCCCCATAATAACATTTTAAAATATTTATTATGAAAAAAATTACCTTATTATGTATTGCACTATTTACGCTGCTATTAACAGTTGATACTTACGCACAAAAAGTTGTGATTGTAGGAATGAATCACATCTCTAGTGGCACACCAAATGATGGATTTACTTTTGTTGCTACGGAACCCATTCCGGCGGGAGAGGTAATTTACTTCACTGAAAATGAATATGATGATGCTGCAAATGCATTTACATTCAATGGCGCGCCTACTGGCGAAGCCGTTATTAGGTATGTTGTTGGAGCAGGTGGTTTAGCGACTGGTGTGGTTGTTTTTATGCACGAAACAAGCAGTAATGCCTTTACAATAACCTGTTCTTCTGGTAGCTGTGGAACCTCCACAACTTCAGTTCTCTTTGGTAATGGTAGCTTTAACTTGGCTACTAATGGAGATGGCCTCTATGCATATTCTGATACAGATGAAAATGTCGTAAATGGGATTACACAAATCTACTCCGTCATGTATACCGGTTCTGGAGAGGCGCCTACTCAAAATGGTGGAACTATTCCTGCTAATCAGAATCCAACAGGAGATTATCCTTCGGCGGTTGTGGTAGATGGATTTCCAGATGATGGAGATATATTTTTAGGTCCACAACGTGTTGAATATAAATTTAGCCCTGCATCTTTAAGAGATGGCGTTAGCCAAACGGCTTTAGAGAACCCAACAAATTACTTGAGCTATGCTTCAAATGTAGATTTATCTATTGTTCCTTTTACCAATCTTAACTTGGGAGGTGCTAGCCCTGTCCTTACATTGACATCTTCACCGGCAAATCGTCTCGAAAATAGTGGAGGTTCATTTATATATACATTTATGCTTGATGCGAATGCCACAAGTAATATTACAGTGAATTTTGCTGTAAGCGGTGGCGCAACTTTTACCACCGATTATACTCAATCGGGGGCCAGTTCCTTTAATGCCAGTACAGGAACAGCAACCATTTCAAACGGCACAAATTCTGTAGCCGTAACTATTACACCTTCAGGAGATACTGACCTTGAACCTGATGAAACAATCACGTTAACATTAAGTGCCGGCACCGATTATGATGCGGGTAGTCCTAGTATTGCCACTTCGACCATTACCAATGATGATACTAAAAGCATAACCCCTAAAGTGGCGGTTACCGGTCTAATTCAAACTCCAACAGAGGGTTTTTCCTTTGTGGCCTTGGAAGATATTACGGCAGGTACCCAGGTGTACTTTACCGAGAACCCTTTCAGTAATACGGCACTTGCTTTTTCTGGTGCAGAGTCCGTTTCGGTATGGACGGCACCTGCCGGTGGCATCCTTCGAGGTGAGGTTATCTTCGCCAAAGAAACAGCAGCAAATACCTTTACAACTTCATGTAATAGTGGTACCTGTGGTACTGTGGCTTCGGTTAGTGGAAACTTTGATCTAGCCTCTCAAGGCGAGGCTTTTTCGGCCTATAGCGATTCCGATACCGATCATACCAACGGAGTCGACGATATTTATGCAGTTATGTATACTGGAACATCCTCTAGTTCAGGAGGGAATATTCCGGCAATTGAGGATCCTTCAGGAACTTATATTGGTTCGGTAGTGGTTGATGGTTTCGCAGCTGTTGCGCCAAATAGAACAGAATATAAGTTTGTGGCCCCTGCACGAAGTTTAACGGTGGACCAGGCGGATTTTCAAAATACAAGTAACTGGTTACATGCTCAAGCCAATCAGGATTTATCAATAGTACCGTTCGCTAATATTATTATTGCAACAGGTTCGGCGAATCCTGTGGCGACAGTCACCCTTTCCCCCTCTTCCGTATTGGAAGACAGTGGTACTGGTATGGTCTTTACTTTTGCTTTGGATGCTCCGGCAGTAGGAGCTATTACGGTAAATTTTACAGTAGGTGGTGATGCCACTTTTACAACAGATTATACTGTAGCAGGGTCGGCAAGTTTTAATGCCTCTACCGGAAGTGTTATTATCCCGGATACGGCATCGAGTGCCAATGTAACTGTAACACCGGTTATAGATACTAATGTGGAAGTTCAGGAAACCGTACAGCTTCAGATTGCTTCAGGAACCGGTTATGACGGTGGATCGCCAAACGGTGCCACAGGAAGTATCACCAATGACGATACCAGTAATTCTGATCCATTAGTTGCACTTACAGGTATGAATCATATTACTCCAGATGGCTTTTCATTTGTTGCGGCTAAAGATATTCCTGCGAGTACAACAATATATTTTACTGAAAATACTTTCGACAATACTAGCTTGGTTTTTGTAGGTGGTGAAGGTGTTTTAGCATATACTTCTCCGGGAATTGTTATTCCAGCCGGCGATGTAATTGTAATAAAAGAAACTACGCCAGATGTTTTCTCACTAACCTGTAATGGGAATGTTGGGCCCCCTTGTGGTTCTATCGTATTAGTGAGTGGTAACCTTGCCCATGACACCTTAGGAGAAACGCTTTATGCTTACGAAGATAGCGACAATGATCCCTCAAATGGGGTAGACGATATTTATGCCGTTATGTTTACCGGACTTTCCGGTGGCCCATCTGGTGGAACTATACCAGCTAGTCAAGATCCTTCAGGGATCTACCTTAGCGCCTTGGTCATAGATGGTTTCCCGGCAACGGCTCCGAATAGAACTGAATACAGATTTGCCTTAGGCGAGCGGGGTATACCCGTTGGTGTTGCCGATTTTGAAAACACGGCGGCCAATTGGTTGCATGGACAGTCCAATACAGACTTGTCTCCTATACCTTTTGCAAACCTTACGATTGTAGATACTACGCCACCGGTGGCTGTTTGTATGGATATTACTGTACAACTTGATGGAACTGGATCTGTAATGATCTTTGCCACCGATGTGGATGGCGGATCGACAGATAATATTGGAATTGCCTCCTACAGTATCGATATCGATACGTTTACCTGTACTGATGTGGGTACTCCGGTAACGGTAACCTTAACAGTCGCAGATGCGGCAGGTAATTCAGATACCTGTAATTCAACAGTAACGGTTGAAGATAATATAGCCCCCACTATTACATGTCCAGTAAATCAAACAGAGAATGTAGACGGTTCTTGTAATTTCACATTACCCGATTATACCGGTCTGGCTACTGTGGTAGAGAATTGTACGGCTACAGTAACACAATTACCAGCCGCAGGAACTATAGTAGGTATTGGAACAACTACTATTACCCTTACTGTTGATGACGGAATAACTACAGCAAGCTGTAACTTCGATGTTGATGTATCGGATGCTACCAACCCAACAATCACTTGCCCCGGAAATCAAGACGAGACCGCCGATGCGAACTGTGATGTGTCCTTACCAGATTATACCAACTCTGCTACAACAGCCGATAATTGTGATGGTTCACCAGTGGTAAGCCAATTGCCAATACCAGGAACAACAATTAGTGG
>MAAC01013412.1_pt1 | contig 76564 bp, 63 predicted proteins | sample 1115981 | NCBI WGS metagenome assembly MAAC01 (sample SAMN04961126, study PRJNA320927) | seawater metagenome | isolation source: sample BD02T64 sea water enriched with oil for 64 days | place: USA:Gulf of Mexico | collected 2013-07-27
ATTCAATGCAAAGGAGAGAGTTACCGACGAAAGACGTTACTTAAAAAAAGCAAATAGGGGCTCGTCAACCGGCCAAGTTAATTGACGCGGAACCGGACAAGATAGTTGACGCTCTATACATAATATAGAGAAATTGAAGAATTATGGGTCAATAGCAGCCTAATCAAGCTGTTTTGTGCTCGAATATTGATTTGTCGTGTGGGTTTTGAGTAATTTCAAGGTATCTGCATATGACAGGATAAATAGTCAGAGCGTTGTAGGCTTATTTTAAAACGGGTTTTTCTACAGCCTCGTTAGAAATTCTTGTCAACTATTTCTGAAATTTGGAAAACGCATTGATCATGTTAAAGAAAGGTAATGAGTAAGATAATGGAAAAATCGCCCTCTTCGTTTCATATGTCTTCCCTTCAGTCCCTTGTTGATTTGTGTATCCAGGATCCAAGTTCGAATACTGAAGCGGTACTTACCCACCCTGCGCATTTTGCCCCCGGTGAACGCCTACTCAATATTGGTGACAAACACCATAATTTGTATTTCTTTAGTAAAGGGCTGCTAAAAATAGTCTATTGCGATAAGGAGGGCCGAGAGATTATTCGTGCTTTCATTACCAATGGCATGTTTTATCTTTCACTTTCTAGTTATTTACAGAATACTGGCGCGTTATGCTATGTAGAAGCTATTGAACCTTGTGAGGCAGAGTATGTTTCCTACACAGTTATCTCGAAGGGCCTAGAGACTTCATTAGAACTTAATAAGGTATGGAGGCAATATATGAATCAGCATTTTGTTCGCCATGAACGCCGTGAGCTAGAGCTGCTGTCTCACAAGGCAACGCAGCGGTATACCCGTTTCCTTAAGGATTATCCAGATTTAGATGCCCGTTTATCGCGGAATTTGGTTGCCTCCTATCTTGGGGTTACCGAGCAGTCTTTGTCACGAATAAGAAAAGGTCTTAAGACTTAACATTTGGTAAGGCGAGCTTCTGACCTGGAAGATATTATCGCGCTTCCATTTCTCGCCTGAGGTTCAATCCATGTGGCAACAATCAACGTTCATATCTTCAAAAAATTATCAGTGTGTCGCATCGGGGCTTTTCCATGACCGTGCAAAAGCAAACGTGATTTTTTTGCATGGCTGGGGTGATCATGCCGGCCGATACTTCTCTGTTGGTGAGGCTTTGCATGAGGCAGGATATAACATCCTCATACCGGATCTTCCGGGTCACGGTAGGTCTGGGGGGCCTGCGGCTCGTGTGGACGATTTTTTAGAATTGGAAGCAGACTTGGGGTGCTTTTTAGATTCTCTGGTTTTGTCTAAGCCTATTGTACTCTGCGGGCATAGTATGGGTGGGACCTTGGCATTTCACTATAGCATTAAGAATCCCTTGCGTATTGAATCGGTTATTTTTAATAGCGCAGCTCTTACTATTAACCCTCGTATCCCTCTAATCAAGCGTCTCATTGCTAAGGCGTTAGGTGCATGGTTGCCGCATATTAAAGTTGCGCAACTAAAAACAGCGGAAATGATGACATCCTTACCATCAGAAATCAGTGCGTTCAATAATGATAATTTGCTTTATCATGGAAGGATTGAGGCGGCTACCGGAAGAACATTAATGAATGCCAATCAGTGGGTAACAAAGAATTTTCATGTGTACCCTGTGCCATTTTTAGCGCTTCAAGGTGATAATGATGATCTTGTCAACCCCGCTGGCCCTCAATTATTGATGGATAAAAGTCCTGTTTTGGAGAAGCAGCTTCAATTATATAAAGGTAGTCGTCATGATCTATTTCATGATTTTTCTGCTGAACAGGTGATTGGAGACATCAATAAATGGTTGGAATCACGATTTGGAAAGGTTGGTGCGTGATCATCTAGCGACAGAGGTAAAAGGCATGTCTTCTTGTTTTTTTTCGCAAGGAATCGTCTTTTAGATTCATTCGATGAGCGTTATGAAGCAGCCTATCCAATATTGCATCAGCCAATGTTGCCTCTCCGATATACTCATGTCACTGGTCAATCGGTATCTCTTAAAGGTAGGTGTTGGGAAATAGGTGTTTTCTGTACTACTCATTATCTATTTATTGACTCTGACTATTGCATAATATCAAAAATAAGGAGCGCGTACCGCGCCAAAGATAGGTGCATCTGCCTTTAACTATCAGATGCACGTGGAATTTGAACCTCCCTCGATTTAAAGGGCAATATGGTAGTATTGTCTTTAACAAGCAGATGAAACGTGAAAATTAACACCAGCATTATTTTCGCCCATCATAGGCGTTATACGTAATCAAGGAAAGAATATGATAGTAATTTACGGAATCAAAGAAGAACTAAATCCGATAAAAGTAAAACTGTCTGATGTGATACATGGTTGCATGCAGTCAGTTTTGGGCTTTCCAGAAGACAAGCGAGCACATCGCTTTATACCAATGGATAGAGAAGATTTTTATTATCCAGGTGGGCGTACTGATGCATATACTGTCATAGAAATAAATATGATGGCTGGCCGCCAAATAGAAACACAAAAGAACCTTATCAAATCTCTATTTCATGAAATTGAACGCCAGCTTTCAATACCTCCCGTTGATGTTGAAGTTATCATAAAAGAACAAGCTCCTCATCAATGGGGTTTCCGTGGTATGACCGGTGACGAAGTCAATGATCTCAAGTATAAGGTCAACGTATAACAAGTTTATCAAACATGGTTACAGCCACAAAAACACGTGGCTTCCACTGGACGCTCAAAGAGCTCGAATACACAGGAGTTGATTACAACTGAAAAAGGCGGCACAGTGCGCTGGACTGAATGATTCAAGAAGAGCACGAAAAAACAAAACGCATAGCGAATGACCAATTTTATTGGAGAGGATCAAGGATATATATGACAATTAACACTCCCCAAAAAGGCAAATTGGTTTTAGTAGCAGTAGTAGGAGCAGTAATTAGTATTTTTTTGTTTAATTACTTTAGTCGTTCTTATGGCCCTAGTGATTTGAGCGATATCAATCATATCAATCGTATTTATGTTGAAAGAAAAAACCTTACCGTTGTGGATATTCCAAAAAAACATTGGGCAGAAATTCTAGATAGCGTCACTCAAACTGATGAAGAGAGAGATATAGAGAACGTGAAGTTTGATCAAGAATTGTACTGCACATTAGTGATCAGTTCGGATACACCGCCAGATTATAGTTTGCTTTTTTTAAAGCGATGGTGGGATGACACAGTATATGTAGAATTTAAAAGGGAGAGCTATGTTTATGACGCTTTTCTTGGCTCTCATATAGCAAAGGTACTAAATAAAATATTGGCACCTGCCGACGAGCCAATAGATGATAATAAACCTATCTTATTAGATTTTTGTCGTTTTTGATTTTCGCCGACCTTTATGAATAGCAATCACTTTAGCCTTAGATCAATTGTGCCACAGAAAGAAATTAAGTATCGCTGCAATCCCCTGACCATTATTGCAAAATACTAGGGGGAGTCTTGATACTAATTAACTAAGTCGTGGTCAATGTATGTATCTAGGGAATCGCATGATAAATCTATTCAAAAATTACTCTTAGCTCATGATTCAAATGAGAATTTCATGTTCGGGCATATAGGTGTTGGGGTTGTACCCAAAAGTGAGCGGAATGTTTGTACAGCGGTATCAAAGGGGCTTATTCTGAATTTAAATCTGAAAGGTGTATAGTCGGTCAGTAATTTTAACTAGAAGACAAATGATATGCTTGGTTACTATCTTCATACCATAAATGCCCGACAGGCGCTTGAGGCCATAGCCAAAGGTTTGCCTTGCGTCCGGCTCTCCACTGATCTGAACCTTTCGGAACAGGACTTTCCTTTAAGTGACCAGGGGCTAGAGCTTGACGAAGATAATCGACTTTCCATTGCCGATCTTAAAAGAATCGTTAAGAAGACACAGAGGATCTACCTCTGTAGTGATGGAGATATGGTTCCACTTGAAGACCGTACCTCTGGCTACTATAAGCTTGTCCCTACGGCGGGAGCACCTTTGCTAGAAATTAGCGGTGTCAAGATGCACATTTCCAAGGGAACCGACCCCTTTGCTAGTGCCTCCGAGATGGCTCAACAGGCGGTGCGCAGGGGTGACAAGGTGTTGGACTGTTGTAGTGGACTGGGCTATGCGGCCATTGCTGCCCACCGACTAGGTGCAAGTGAGGTGCTAAGCATCGAGCTAAGCCCTGAGGTAATGGGGCTGCGTGCGCAGAACCCCTGGTCTAACGATTTGGGGCAAAAGGGAATTGTGCAACGTCAGGGCAGCAGCTTTGAGTTGATTGGCACAATACCTACGATGTCTTTCGATTCTGTCATTCACGATCCTCCGCGTTTTTCCCTCGCCGGGGAGCTTTATAGCGAAGAGTTCTACGGGGAGATCTTTCGAGTGCTGCGCCGGGATGGACGGCTTTTTCATTATACCGGAAATCCACACGTAATAAAAAAGGGAACTAGCTTTGTCGACGGCGTGATCCGCCGCCTCAGAGCGGCCGGCTTCAGGAACGTGGAAAAGGTTGAGCATCTGATGGGGGTTAATGCTCAGAAATAATAGAATAACGGGGGCGGTGGTAATTATTAATGATTTGTAGCTGTATCCGGCCTCTTTATTCTATGATCAATACAGCGGAAATAAAACCCAAGGAACTGCATTTGTTCCGTTTATGAGGTAACTGTAAAAGGTTCATAATTTGAAGGCATCCATTTATAACACGACAACAGACACAGAGCATTGGGCTGCGTGTCATGATTGTGATCTTTTGTTACCAATACATGATATTACCGAGAGCCAGGTTGCTCGTTGCCCTCGGTGTAATGCCGTGTTGTACCGGCACAAAAAGAATAGCATTAGTAAAACCCTAGCATTTAGTTTATCGGCTTTGTTATTTTATATTCCAGCGAATACGTTGCCCATTTTAACATTAGATATTTATGGGAATACCGGGCGAAATACGATGTTAAACGGAGTATATCGCTTATGGGAGCAAGGGTTTTGGTGGATGGCGTTTCTAGTGGCGGTATGCAGTATTCTTATGCCTTTGTTTGAACTTGTTTTGTTACTAACAATTTCGATTTCGATTAAGCGTCAACGTTATACTCCGGTATTACCTTTTACAATTAAGTTGCAGCATTTAACGTCGAGTTGGGCTATGTTAGAGGTTTATTTGCTTGGTATTATTGTGGCTATTGTAAAAATGAGTGATCTGGGAAATTTAGTCCTGGGTCAGGCCCTTGTTTGTTACCTTGTCTTGTTGGCCTTCACCTTATGTGCTTTACAAAGTTATGATCGACATTATGCATGGCAAGCTACTGAATTTTTACGAGATAAATCGCAAAGAAACGTTAACTATGAAAAGTAAGTTATGGCCTACCAACAGGCACTAAGTCAAGGTTTTACCTCATGTGATGAGTGTCATCGTCTTGTTCAGGTAGCTGACGTCGCTAAAGTAACCAAATTAAATAAAGGACAGTGTCAACGTTGTCCCTGTTGTCATAGTGTTGTGAGGGTTCGAAAACCTAAGTCGTTGTCTAGAACCTGGGCCTGGTTATTGACTGGGTTAATTCTGTTGATACCTGCCAATATGCTTCCTGTGATGGAGGTGCTTTATCTGGGTAGCGGTTCTCCAGATACTATTATGTCTGGTGTTCTACATTTGGTCGAAGAAGGTATGTACCCTATCGCTTTGGTTGTGTTTATTGCGAGTGTATTTGTGCCTGTTGTGAAGCTGGTAGGGCTCATGGTACTGCTTGTTGTTGTGCAATGGAAATTACCGATCAGTGCGCGTCAATGTACGTACCTTTATCGAATGATAGAGTTCATAGGACGCTGGTCTATGCTGGACTTATTTATGATATCCATTCTAGTGACATTGGTTGATCTTGGTTCTATCGCCTCAATTACCGCTGGAGCGGGTGCCACAGCATTTGCATCGGTGGTAGTCGCAACTATGTTTGCCGCAAAAACGTTTGACCCACGATTGATTTGGGATTTACGAGCATCAATTTATGAATAATGATAACAACAATGATTCCATAGCGGACTCAGAAGAACCCAAAAATGACGAAATAGAGTCGAGTGAGATACATCGGCCTTCGATTATTGATGATCCGTTGATTATTGAAAGCGAAGGGTTTTCATTTATTTGGTTAGTGCCATTAGTGGCTTTACTGATTGGTGGCTGGATGGCCTATCAACAGTATGAAGAGAAGCCCATTATGATTACCATTCATTTTCCTGATGGTGATGGTATCAATGTGGGGAAAACAGAGGTTCGTTATAAGGGATTATCGGCAGGTGTTGTTAGTGATTTAGCATTAGCTGATGACGGTAATAGCGTACTGGTTTCCCTTGAAATGGATAATCGATTTGATACGTACCTAAGTACAGAAACGCAGTTTTGGTTGGTGCGACCAGAAATAAGTGTTTCTGGTATTAAGGGGTTAGAAACGTTGGTGTCTGGGAATTATATTGGTGTGAGACCAATAAAAGGTGAAGAGACACGAGAGTTTGTTGCGTTGGATGGCCCACCTCCACCCAATGAAAATGAGCCTGGTCTACATATTAGGCTGACTGCCAATGATTTGGGGTCGTTAAGTGTTGGATCCCCGGTAACCTATAAAAAGATTAATGTTGGTAGCGTTCAGGATTATCAACTTCAGGGAGATCGTGTTGTCGTTGATGTGTTTATTAAGCCGAAGTATAGTCATTTGGTAAAAAGCGGATCTCATTTTTGGAATAGTAGCGGTGTTTATGCGTCAGGTGGTTTGTCGGGGTTTGAGATAAAAACAGATTCATTAGCCTCAATAGTTGCCGGTGGTATTGCTTTTCATAATCCACGTAATGGTGAAAAAACAGCAGCAACGAATAATGATGAATATCATCTTTATGACGACTACCAGCGAGCGAGTGCTGGTGTCACTGCGACCATTATGTTTGAAAATGCGAAGGGTTTGGTGGCAGAAAATACAGAGCTTCGCTATAACGGTTTTAAAGTGGGTAGCATTCGCAGAGTTGATTATGTAGAGAGTGGTGGCGGAGCATTAACAACGGTAGTTGTTGATCCTGATTTTGAATTTTTACTGGTTAATGATTCAAAGTTTTGGCTTGTAAAACCTGAATTGTCACTGTCAGGGATTTCTGGTCTGGAAACGATTATCTCAGGTAATTATATTGAGGTTATTGCTGGGAAAGGAACGTCAAAATATGCTTTTGTTGCATTAAAGCAGGCTCCCAAAATGGACTATAGCGTGCCAGGTTTACATATTAAAGTTGTTAGTGATTCGCTACCATCAATAAGTCATGGGTCTCCTGTTTTGTATCGGAAAGTTCAGGTCGGAGAAGTGCAATCCTACGTTCTACTCAAAGGTGGAAAGAAAATAGAAATACAGGTGCATATTAAGCAGCAATATGCACATTTGTTAAAAAAAACGAGTCGGTTTTGGAATGCTAGTGGCGTTCGGGTCAAAGGTGGTTTAGGCGGTATAGATATCCAAACAGAAACACTTACGACATTGTTGAAGGGAGGTTTGTCGTTTTATACCCCTCATGGAAAATCGAAAACTGCAAAAAATGGGCATTCTTATCGATTGTTTGATGGTGTAGATGAAGCAAAGGAAGAAGGGATACCGATAACATTTAATGTCTCTTCTGGTGATGGATTAAAAGACAATACGGAAATTCGTTTTCAAGGAATTAACGTTGGTAGGGTTAAAAAAGTACAGCTAAGTGGTGATATGAAACGTGTCATAGTGAAAGCAGTACTAAATCCTGATGCTCGAGCGCTTGCAGTAAAAGGCAGTTATTTCTGGGTAGTAAAACCTAAATTGGGTTTGGCACAGACTGCAAATTTGGATACGCTGATTTCTGGGCAGTATATTACGGTTAAACCTGGTTCTAGCGATGATGCCAGTCAATATGATTTTGATCTATCAGATAAGGCACCAACGCAAAAGCAAGAAAATACAGGCTTAAATATTGTGTTACTTTCTGCATTTACTCAATCCATTAAAACGGGGATTACCGTATATTATCGTCAGGTTCCGGTGGGAACTGTAACCGGTGTGGAGCTGGCAAACAATGCAGATCATGTGCGTATTTACATTAATATTGAAGAAACGTATCGACCTTTAGTGAGAGAAAATTCGAAGTTTTGGAACACAAGTGGAATTGATATAAATTTCAAATTGTTTGGTGGGGCTTCCCTTCGAACAGATTCTTTTGAATCAATTCTTGAAGGAGGAATTGGGTTTGCGACACCGGATAAGAAGGAAATGGGAAAACCTGCATTGCAACAATCGCGCTTTACGCTGCATTCAGAAGTGAAAGATAAGTGGCTGAGTTGGAGCCCTAGAATACCGTTGAATAGATGATGGAAGTACTAGAAACAATATATTCATGGATGCAAGCCGTGTGGTCGATTCAGCTAATAACCTGTATTACCTGGCTGTTTTTTTTGTTAATTGTCATACAAATAGCTGCATTAGCACGTTGTTTACGCGTTATTGTAAAAGCGGGAACCTTAAAAGATATTCGACAATTCCTAAAGGAATACTGGCAGTGGAGTCATTTTAGGGAAAATAGCTTGATGTTGTCACTGTGGTTGAGCTCTTGTGCCGCGTATTTAACCGTTTTAGTGCTCGGAGTATGGTTGGCAGATATACCGATGGATAAAGCGTTTGATATTTCGCCGTTCCTTAGTTCGTATGTGGGCTTTGGCTCGATTGTTTTAATCGGATATACGATTGTAAAAACAAATGAACAGGTGCGGTCTACTCGTGTAGTGGTGTCTCATCTTAAAAAAATGCGACTGTATAGTACTTTTAAGTCGGTGCTGAGAAAGGTGCAAGGGTCTTCACTTTCGGGTACATCTTGGGGTGTTTGGGTGGGTGCAATGGCATCAACAACAGAATGGTTGTCTGATCGCTGGGTGAAGAAGAAAATTGATGCAGAGATGAAGAAGGTTATGGTGGAATTTAGTGTGTCAGCAACGTTAGAGTACTTTTTACGGATGTCTATTGTTGCTGTAGCGGTGTGGATTTCTTATCAGTAGTGATTATTAATGTCGCCAAAACATTGGAGTAAACAAGATGAGTAGAGTGAAAATCTCTAGGCGCCCTAATAACATGGTAAAACATAGAATCCATTTGGCCGTATCTGAGATAGATGCGTAGTTAAGAGCAACCTCTCCTAACCCTGGGCCTAAGTTATTCATACAGGCGGCCACGGCTGAAAACGCGCTGACAAAATCAATTCCGGTGCTGAGAATAGCGAGAAACAGCACACAAAAACTCATTAGATAAATACCAAAGAATCCCCATACGGCTTCTATGACGCGGTCAGGTACGGCTTTGTTATTAAGCTTAATCACCATAATGGCGTTTGGGTGGATTAATCGACGCATCTCTCTTAGGCCCTGCTTAAACATTAACAACATTCGGATGGCCTTCATTCCACCACCGGTAGAACCCGCACAGGCGCCGATAAAACTTCCCATTAGCAACGCGGTAGGAATAAGGGGGTGCCATTGAGACGAGTCTGCCACGGAATAACCTGTGGTGGTGGCGATAGAGACGGTTTGAAATATGGCATGACGTATTCCATCCCAGTGGTTTTCGTAGGTTCCATTTAGGTATAAGACAACGCAGGCGATTGCTGAAATTCCGATGAGAACTTGAAAGTAAAAGCGTAATTCTGGATCAGCCCAATAATGGGTAAGTTCTTTACGACGCCATGCCAAAAAGTGAAGGCCGAAGTTAATACCTGCAATGGCCATAAAAATAATAGTGGCTACTTCGATTGCGGGGTTGTTGAAGTAGCCAATACTGTCATCATGGGTGGAAAATCCACCAATAGCAATCGTAGAAAAACTATGGGTTACCGCATCAAATGCACCCATGCCTAAAATCCAATAGGTAATGGCGCATACAAAGGTCAAACACACATAAAGAGTCCATAGGGCTTTTGCTGTTTCTGCAATACGAGGGGTCAGTTTGTGATCTTTCATTGGACCAGGGGTTTCAGCTCGGTACAGCTGCATGCCGCCAATGCCAAGCATCGGTAATATCGCTACGGCTAACACAATGATACCCATGCCACCTAACCATTGAAGTTGTTGGCGATAGTACAATATGGATTTGGGTAAACCGTCTAGATGTTGAAGAACGGTTGCCCCGGTTGTTGTTAATCCAGAAATGGATTCAAAAACTGCATCGGCTATGCCCATATTGGGTTCATCTCCGAGTAAGAAAGGAATGGCGCCATATAAACCCAGCACTGTCCAAAACAGGACAACCACGAGAAAGCCATCTTTTACTCGTAATTCATCCCGGCGGCTGTGTACAGGCAACCAACAAATAAGACCGGAAATCAGTGTGATAGCAAATGCGGTGAGAAACTGCACATGGCCTCCGTCCTGATAATACAGCGCAACGGCAACGGGGGGTAACATGGTGGTGCTATAAATCATTAATAGCACGCCAAGGACACGTAAAATAATAGCGGGATGCATGGAAGGTCTCGGTTAAAAGAAGGTAATACCCACTTGGAAAAGTCGCTCAACATCAGAGATGCGGCGTTTATCCACTAGGAATAAGATAACGTGGTCACCGGATTCAATAACAACATCATCGTGGGCTATTAATACTTCGTCGTTACGTACGATGGCACCAATATTGGTTCCTTCAGGTAAGTCCACCTCACCGATCATTTTACCGACAACCTTTGATGAATTTTCATCACCATGGGCAATCGCTTCGATGGCTTCAGCAGCGCCACGGCGTAAGGAGTGAACATTGGCAACATCACCACGGCGCACATGGGTTAACAAACTACCGATAGTAGCTTGTTGTGGAGAGATCGCAATATCGATATCCCCACCCTGGACAAGGTCCACATAAGCGGGGTTGTTAATGAGTGTCATGACTTTTTTAGCGCCGAGCCGTTTTGCTAGCATAGATGACATGATGTTGGCCTCGTCATCATTCGTTACGGCCAGGAACACATCGGCATCTTCCACGTTTTCTTCTAATAAGAGGTCTTGGTCAGATGCATTGCCTTTTATTACTATGGTGCGGGCAAGTTTTTCAGCAAGGTAGCGACAGCGATCAACATTCCTATCAATCACCTTAACTTGGTAACGGCTTTCAATGGCTTCGCATAATCGTTCGCCAATGTTGCCACCCCCAGCGATAATGATTTTTTTATAGTTATGTTCAAGGCCCCGCAGTTCACTCATTACTGCTCGAATATGGTTTCGGGCGGCAATAAAAAACACCTCATCATCTGCTTCGATAATGGTGGTGCCTTCAGGTATTATGGCGCGGTCACGACGAAATATTGCGGCAACTCGGGTATCAACAGAGGGCATATGTTGGCGTAAATAGCGTAATTCTCGCCCCACTAATGGGCCGTTAAAGTAGGCTTTAACGGCGACGAGTTGTAGTTTTCCACCGGCGAAATCCAGTACCTGCAGTGAACCCGGGTGTTCGATGAGGCGCTTTATGTGATTGGTTACTTCTTGTTCAGGACTGATGATGACGTCTATAGGGAAGGCGTCGCTATTAAAGAGCCCCTTACTTCTATTGAGATAGCTGGTGGAGCGTACTCGAGCTATCTTGGTGGGAGTTCTGTGTAATGAATAGGCTACCTGGCAGGCAACCATATTTATCTCATCACTATTAGTTACAGCAATAAGCATATCGGCATCATCGGCGCCTGCCTGATGCAGAACTGTTGGATGAGATGCCATACCCTGAATCGTTCGAATATCATAACGTTCTTGAAGCTCGTGCAAACGATCTCCATCGGTATCAACAATGGTGATGTCGTTATGTTCGCTGGCGAGGTTCGCCGCAAGAGTGCCTCCGACTTGGCCTGCACCCAGGATAATGATTTTCATAATTGGACGTCTTAAAATATCTGTAGATCAAGAAAACGCTTTTAACTTTTGTAGTTTTTATAACGTCGAATGAATGCTAATCAGAATAGCATATCCATGACAGGTGGAGAATCGTTGAATTGTTGCAAAGAGGTGTTGTTGGGCTGTTGGGTTGTGGAATCGGCGTAAAATAGAGGGACTTCACATTAAGTTAGTATTAGTTCAATGCGTTTTGGTCATTAACCCTCTAATCTGAGAGTATAAATAAGGCAAACCATAAGGAGGTAAATCTCAATATTGGAGGGCTTATTGCGACGTTGTCAGGCCATGGACGCTCAATTTTTGCTTTTCCATCTACCACAGCAAAAGGCACATTATCCCGTATTTCAGCGGTATTACAGCAAGGGGCGGGTGTTGTCACACCGCGAGGTAATGTACACTATGTGGTCACAGAATATGTTATTGCGTGTTTACGTGGGAAAAGTTGACGAGAACGTGCAAAAGCCCTCATTAATATCGCCCATCCTCACTTTAGAGAACAGTTGGTGCGAGAAGCATCAAAGTATTGGTCACTTACTATCTAGTAAGGTTTGATAAATCGATTTTTCTTACTTGGTGATGATCAAAGAGACAACATTATGAGTATGTTTGATAGAGCGTTAGATTCAAAGAAAGCAAAACAAGAAAAAGTGTTTGCCGCAGGGCTGACAAAGGTAATGGCTCTCAGTGAAGAGCATGACTTTCCAATGAGCTTCAATGTGATTCACGGTTTTTTGTTTGGCCTTTGTAGTGCACCTATCGCGATTGGTCCCGAAGAGTGGGTTCCAAGTCTATTTGGTGAAAATGATGCCGTGACCCAGGTCATATTTGATGATGAAAAGACGTTTCAAATATTGATTGATTTTTTTAACTACATAATGGATCAAGTTCAGGAAGGGGGGGCGGAGTTTCCTCAGGCACTGGTGTTAAGTGACACGATGTCTGGAAATTTTGGTATGGAGAGTGATCTTGGGCAGTGGTCCCAAGGGTTCATTGATGCCTCTGAATGGTTAGGTGAGGTGTGGGAAGAGGCAATGATTGATGTCTTGGAAGAGGACCATAACATTAAGTCCGTCATGCTAAGTTTCTTTTCCGACGAAGGCTTCTCGCGAGATCTGCATGAAGAACTGATTGAAAATGATGACATCACTTTCGAAGAAATTTATGAGGATTTTTTACGATTATTGCCAAATACAATAAAGGCCTATGCGTTTACTGGAAGAAAGCTGTATGAGCAGAAGTTAGCAGCTGATCCAAGTTTACAACCTCATGTTGCTGAAGCAAAAGTTGGCCGAAATGATCCTTGCCCCTGTGGTAGTGGAAAAAAGTATAAGCAGTGTTGTTTGCATTAAGTGTTTCTATAATAAACACCGGGTGATATAAACGTTACTTTTTGGGTTGATGTATTACTTAATGTCCACAATACGACTCGCTTTTTTATAACGAATACGCCAGCCCTGCCAAGGAGGTAACTCCCAACGTTTGGGCTCGGTTTTTCTATCGCCGCTTATCTTGTTCAGGGTTATTTGTTTTTTACCTACGGCATAGGTAACACTCAATGTTATATCGCTGAGTGTTACGGTTTGTGGAAAGCGATCTAAAAAGGATGCTTTTTCCCAATCTGGAATACCGTTAAATCGCAAGTCCGATGCATCAATAAGTTGTAGATCATCGCTGTTTTCTACACCTAATAGTTGTAATTTGTCTGATACCCACTCTTCTACTGAATTGGGGATGTTGGCGGGTGTGCCCTGTGATTGATTCATTGACTGATAGAGCGCCAAAGCATCAATGTCTTCTTGAAGTTGGTGATTCAAACCTGGAAGAATACGGTTTTCTACAATTAATTGAGTAATTGCTTTTCTGGCGAGGTGTCCTTCAGGTGTTGTTTCATGGTTGCCGATAATCCTACCGGCATACATCAACTGTGTTTGTATTAAAAGGTGTTGTTTTTTCCAGTGAATATGGCCCAATTTTTCAGTGTGTAGATCTGCGTGAATAATATCGGAGAATGAGATCGGTGCAATGCATGTTGCGATGGTGATGGTTTCTCGTAAACCTTTGCCAGGTAAATTATGTTGATCAAACACAATGCAGGCTTCGATATTATCTTGCAGACGGCTGTTATCACTAACAACCGCTTCACCGTAACCATTTCCTAGCGCGCTTCGGCGTTTTTCTCGGCGAATAAATACAAGTTCAGGCACGGCCTTGATGATAGCTTCAACAAACTGCTGACGGTCTACATCAAGTCTTTTTTTGTCTGACGATGATATTACATCAAGTGCCGGCAGGTGCAGAGTTTTTCTAATTTGTCGAGACAGCTTTCGTGCGTCATTGCGTAGTTTTTCATTGACGATAATATCTTCAGGATTGGATTGGCGAATGACGCGGATAAGTGTCATTGCATCACAGTCACGACTTTCCCAGTGTGTAAGCGTTTGTCTTGCCTGTTCACTTTTGGGTATCGATATCAGGGATTGATTGACACTGAGGGCAGCAATTAAATCCACCATGGCCGTTTTGCAACTCTCGTTAGGCATTGCGGTGACAAGGTGAGAGAAAAGTGAATCTATGGGCAGTGGATACAGTTGTTTTCCGTGTGTTGTGGCAAGGCCGGAGGTGTTGATTGCGTTCATTGCCAGCAAACGTGTGGTTGCAATATCAAGAGATTTTTTAGGTAATGTGTTGGGGAAATCCAGGTCGTTTATGGAAACGTCGTTGCAAGCGGCAGCGAGTACCAATTCAGTTAACTCTTCACGTAATATCTCTGGAGGGCTTGTGTCAGTGAGTGGGGCGTATTCCCCCCACAATCGAATACAGACACCGTCAAAAAGGCGCCCTGCCCTGCCTTTTCGTTGGTCGGCACTGGCTTTCGATATGGCATCTAACCCGAGTACAGTACGGCCATTACGTTGATGTGTTCGTCGCTCCATTCCGCTGTCGATAACAACACCAATATTGGGAATAGTTAAGGATGTTTCGGCGACATTGGTGGATAAGATAATGCGTCGTCTGGGTTGTTGGTTGAGTGCGCGTTGCTGTTCTTGTGGGCTGGCACTGGCGGATAAGCCAATGACGTCGGCATCAATACTTTTTAATTGTTGCGCTGCATTCTGGATTTCTTTTTTACCGGGCAAAAACACTAAGATGTCGTGATTTTTTTTTGTCTTTTTAAGTTGGCTTAGTGCTACTTCACAGGCCTGTTGAATACGCTTGTCAAGGTTGGTGGTACTTGGCATTTGCTGAGGTTGTATGCCGATATAGCTTGTTGTGACAGGAAATATTCGCCCTTCACTGGTGAGACATTTACCGCCAAGATAGTTTGCAAGCTGTTGACCCTTAATGGTTGCGGAGGTCAGGATCAGCCTGTGTAGGTTTTTCTTTTTGAGCAATGCAAGTAGTAAGTCGGTATCCCATCGGCGTTCATGAAATTCGTCAATCATGATGGTGGCATAATCAGAAAGATGATTATCTGCTAACCAACGTAAGGCGATTCCTGGTGTTACAAATAAGATGCGAGTAGTGGCGTTAAATTTTTGGTCAAAGCGGATGGCATATCCGACATCGTGACCGAGTTTTGTATTGGCTAAGGTGGCGACGTAGGTGGCGAGTGCTACGCAGGCGATACGACGTGGCTCGATTACTAACACTTTTTTTGTAGGGTCGTTGTCGGCAATCCATAAGGGAAGCCGGGTGGATTTTCCCGACCCGGTGTCAGCTTCGACGATAAGGTGATGATGGGGCAGTAGCGTTAAGAATTCACCTTGAATGGTGTCGATAGGGATGCTGGTCTCCACGCTTCTTAATTCCCTGCTTTTATTAGCTTCGCATAATAAAATCCGTCATGGCCATCTTTTTGTGGTAATAACTGCACGCCAACGGATGCAGGTTGTCCCCAGGTAACATTCAATACTTGCTCTTTGGCATCGCTTTGTTCTGCTAGAAAGGCATTAACAACCCGCTCATTTTCGTGAGGTAATATTGAACAGGTGGCATAGAGTAATGTGCCACCGGGGGCGAGTATGGTCCAGGCGGTTTTGAGTAACCGTAATTGTGTTTCTGCGAGAGTGTTGATATCGGTGCGTTTACGTAACCATTTTATATCGGGGTGACGGCGAATGACGCCTACCGCGGAACAAGGGGCATCTAATAAAATACGATCGAAAAGAGGACGGTCATTTTCGTTTCTACTATCGATAATGACAGTGTTTTCTGTGGTGTTTTCGATGGGTTTTTCTAGATACTGTTGAGTGAAGTCTTCTAAGGATTGCGCGTGAACTTCTGCGGTTAATGAAAGTCGTGTGAGGTTTTCATGAATTCGAATAACACGTTGTTCGTCAGCGTCAAGTGCGACCAATGCGCTGAGCTCTGGTTGTAATTCGGCGATATGGGTGGTTTTGCCACCGGGGGCTGCGCAGGCGTCCAGTACCTTGTCACCGGGTTGAGCATCCAATAACGTTGCGGATAGTTGAGCGGCTTCATCTTGTACAAAACAGTGGCCTTGGTCGAAACCGGGAAGTTTTTCTACAGAGCAGGGTTTATCCAGCTGAATGCCACAGTTGGAGAATTCGCAGAGTTTGGCTTGAATGCCCTTCTGTTTTAGCTGCTGTAGATAGCTTTCCCGTTGATTGTGCCGAGGGTTAACACGTATGGTCATAGGAGCTTGAGTATTATTATTACTCACAATGCGTTCTGCCTGTTCTGGCCAGGCGGCCTTGATCATATCCACCAACCATTTTGGATGGGCTGCTTGAACGGTGAGGTTATCGGGTAGTGATTGTTCGAGTTCACTTTTTTCTCGTTGTAGACGTCGTAAGGTACCGTTAATAACTTTGGCGGCCCAGGCTTTATCCATTTGTCGGGTTGCTTCAACCGTTTCGGAGATAGCTGCGTGGTCGGGAACTCGGAGATGGAGTATTTGATAGATGCCCACTAGCAACAAGGCGTGAATATCGCTATCTCGTGTTTTGAACGGGTGATTGGTTATCAGGCTTGCTATTTTGTCTAACCGAATAAACCAACGACAAACACCAAAACACAACTCTTGTAATAGAGGCCGATTTGCTTCGGGGTATTTGGCTAAGGTTTTAGGCAGAACAGCGGATAATGATCGGCCGTTATGTACCTGACCTTTTTTAAGGGGTAATACATCATTGAGTATCTGTGCTGCAAGTGCTCGTTCATTCATTGGCATTAGATAAACTGCTTCCCTACGGAAAATTGTTCTTTTCGGCTATTTAATATATCGGTAACCGGTAATTGTTTTGCACCGCTAAGTTGCATACGGGTAATTCGTATTGCGCCCGTACCTGTTGCTACCGTGAGGCCCTGTTTATTGGCGGCTAGGATGGTTCCAGGAGTGCCTTGAGGGGAAATGGTATCTGTATCAACCACACTTGAATCAAGGAGTTCAACATCAAAAAGGCGAACTTTTTTGCCGTCCATTTCAGTGTGTGCCACGGGCCACGGGTTAAACGCTCGAATTAGATTGTGAACTTGATCGCTAGGCAGGTTCCACTGAATACGGCCTTCTTCTTTGCTTAATTTATGTGCGTAATTGGCGAGATCATTATCTTGAGGTTCTGCATCGATGTCTCCGGTATTGATTGCATTCAAAGAGGCTACGCAGGCTTCGGCACCCAGTTCAGCAAGTCGATCATGTAGTGAGCCTCCGGTGTCGGATAGACTGATGGGTGTACTTACTTTGCTTAACATTGCGCCTGTGTCTAACCCTTCATCCATTTGCATAATGGTAACCCCGGTTTCTCTGTCTCCTTCTGCAATGGCTCGTTGAATGGGGGCGGCGCCGCGCCAACGGGGCAACAATGAGGCATGTACGTTAATGCAACCGAATCTCGGTGTTTCAAGAACCGCTTTGGGTAATATGATGCCATAGGCAACCACTACCATTAAATCTGCGTTTAATGCCTGTAATTGCTCCAAGTCTTCAGCTTGCTTAAAGTTTAGGGGCTGGTAAACAGGAATATCGTGCTCTTGGGCGAGGGCTTTAACTGGACTCGCGGTTAATTTACGGCCTCGACCTGCAGGGCGATCAGGTTGTGTATAACAGCCAATGATATTGTGAGGACCGTTGAGAATGGCCGTCATCACTGAGGCGGCAAAATCTGGGGTGCCGGCAAACACGATATTAAGTGGTGGGGTGTTATTTTGAGGTTGCTTCAAAGCTGAGTTCCAATAATTACCCGGGTAAAGGCAATAAATATGTGAAGGTTAGAGTACGAGGTTAACCTTTGGCTTAGGTTTGTGGTGAAAATGATGATAAGCCGAGCACTTTTTAGCGGTGCTTTTTCAACTCGGCCTTGTGGGCTTTGACAAGCTTGGCTTTAATTCGCTCACGTTTTAGCTTGGATATATGATCAACAAATAATACACCATTAAGATGATCAATTTCATGCTGTACACAGATAGCCAGTAGCTCATCACATTGCATTTCGAAGGCGTTACCGTCACGATCGATGGCATTTAGTTGTATTTTCTCTGCCCGAATAACCGTTTCATAATAACCCGGTACGGAAAGGCAACCTTCGTCGTATTCTTGCTCACCCCCTATAATTTGATAGGTGGGGTTAATCAAAACAAGGGGCTGATCCTTTTCTTCAGAAACATCAATTACGACTACACGTTGATGAACGTTAACTTGAGTGGCTGCCAAACCGATACCGGGGGCTTCGTACATGGTTTCTAGCATGTTATCCACGAGCTTGCGGATGCTATTGTTAACTTCTTTTACATCTTTTGCTTTGGTGCGAAGTCGCGGATCAGGGAATTCTAATATATCTAATAAGGCCATAATGTTCGTCAGTTGTTATCAAGTTATTGATTAGGTTATCGTAAAATACGAATAAAAGTTGCTAAGATGATGTTTGTATTGCAAATGCTCATTTTGAACGTAAAAATTCGTCTACAATGAAAGCAAATGTGCAACAGTTCCCAAGCTTTTCTATAAAAGGGCTATATTTAAAGAGAATGTCTTGTGCTTATAGCGCTTCAGCGGCATTCTCGAACATATTGACCACCATTTGTGGAAAATAGGCTGCTTATTGAGCAGGTTGTTGGCACAGGTAATACTAGATCTAATAATACCGTTTAATAATGATAAAGGGATTCTCACCATGATGAAATCATTTCTCAGATTGTTAGGGGTTGGGCTGCTGGGTTTTTCCCTTCAAGCCGCCGCTGATGTTGAGCTGAAAGATAATCATCCTACTACCTATAACGTGAGCTCCGGCGATACGTTGTGGGATATTTCGAATGCATTCTTGAAAAACCCCTGGTTGTGGCCAGAGTTGTGGTTTGTTAATCCTCAGATCGATAACCCACACTTAATCTATCCAGGAGACGTTTTACGTTTAGTATACGTGAAAGGGCAACCGTATCTGAATGTTGAAAAAGGTCCTCGCGTTTTAAAGTTTAAGCCCGGTGATACTATTAAGTTGACCCCGAAGGCTCGTATTACACCAATCGATACGGTAATTCCAGCGATACCTTTGGAACATATTCAAAGTTTCTTGGTGAATAACCGCGTCCTGGCTAAGGACGAATTAAGTCTTGCACCGTATATCGTGGCCGGTGATGAAGAGCATATTATCATGGGTGTGGGCAGTTATCTTTATGCTCGTGGTGACTGGAGTGAAAGTCAAAAAGCGTATGGCGTGTATCGTGGCGGTCCAACCTACTTAGATCCAGAGACAAAAGAATTGCTGGGCTTTGCGGCATTGGATTTGGGTATTGTACGTTATGAAAGCGAAGAAGGTGATATTGCGCGCTTTAAAGTACAAAGCTCTAACGAAGATATTCGGGTAGGGGATCGTTTGTTGCCGACCGAAGAGCGCAAAGTAAACTCTACCTTTTACCCTAAAGCACCCGTTGAAGAAATTGATGGTCAGATCATCCATGTATTTAGTGGAGTGAAAAATGTGAGTTTGTACGATGTAGTGGTGATTAACCGTGGAACTCGAGAAAGTGTTGAAATTGGTGACGTTTTAGCGGTTTTTGCAAAGGGTGAGGTGGTCAAAGACCAATTTACTCAAGAACTGATCAAACTGCCTGATCATCGCCGTGGAATGATGATGATTTTTAGAACGTTCGAGAAAACATCTTACGGATTGATTCTTAAATCTAGTGCACCATTGTCAGTATTGGATAGAGTGAAAAACCCTAATTAAACCATAGTGATATGTTGTGTTGAGTAGAAAACGCAAAAGGCCCGCATTAATGTTAAATGTGGGCCTTTTGCGTTTTTATTTGTGGCATTGGCGTCTATGTGGCTAACAATCTTAGTTAACAGTGGATAAATAATGCATATCATGGAAGATCACGTCCCCTATTGGTTGGCGCTTTGGCGAGTACCTGGAGTAGGTCCTGTTTCATTTCATCACTTACTCACGCATTGTGAGGGCGATTTGCCTGAGCTCTTTTCACTTTCTAGAGCGGCTTTAGAAAACATAGGGCTAAAGTCAGCTCAAATTGAGATAATTAAAGAATTTCAACGAAGCAGATCGGCGGGAGACAGTTCAAGCACGATTAGCAAAAATGTGGATGACGATCTTCGTTGGTGGCACAACTCAGAGAATCATCACATAGTGCTGTGCAAAGAAGCACTTTACCCTCCCCTGCTAAATGAAGTGGCAGGTGCTCCCCCCCTACTATTTGTGAAAGGTGATGTTGATACCCTCGCCTTCCCTCAAATCGCCATTGTTGGTAGCCGAAACCCCACTCGAATGGGGCTTGATACGGCACATAATTTTTCTCAGTATTTCGCTGAAAAAGGTTTTATTACTACTAGTGGTTTAGCAAAAGGTATTGATGGTGCAGCTCATCAAGGAGCGTTAGCGGCAGAAGGTTATACGGTTGCGGTGCTTGCCCATGGTTTGGATCAGATATATCCACGGGTTAATCAGGTGCTTGCGGATAAAGTGGTTGAGAGCGGCGCGTTGGTCAGTGAATATCCTATTGGTGTGGGCCCTCGGGCAGAATATTTTCCTCGGCGTAATCGTATTGTGAGCGGTATGAGTCTGGGGGTGTTGGTGGTGGAAGCTGCCAAGAAAAGCGGTTCGCTAATTACAGCCCGGGAGGCGGTTCAGCAGGGACGTGAGGTGTTTGCTATACCGGGGTCTATCCACAACCCCTTGACGAAAGGCTGTCATGAGCTTATTCGTCAAGGGGCTAAATTAGTGGAAAGTGGTGAGCATGTAGTGGAAGAACTATTGCCACTGCTATCAACCTTTCAGTTGAATGCCGTTGGGGTGGAAAATAGTGGTAGCCAGAAGCAACCAGTCGCATTAAACACTGTAAATTATCCGGAAAAATCTACAGAAGCTCAGATACTTAGCTTATTGGAGCACGACCCCTGTAATGTTGATTTTGTGATATCAAAAACGGGTATTAGCGTTGCTGAGGTGAATTCGGCATTGGTCATGTTGGAGTTAGATGGTGTAATTATCAGTACCAATCGAGGGTATTTGCTTGCATAGCTATCGTGAGTGGGTTACCGTGCCGCTTTTTTAAGCCTTATTATAATTTTTCAGTTCAATTTATCCGTTTCACAGACCAATAAAACAGGTGACGATATGTCCAAGCCTTTTGTAGCAATCCTAATGGGGTCCGATTCAGACCTGCCTACTGTGCAGTCAGCAATTGATGTATTAAAGCAACTTCAGATTCCTATGGAAGTTAAAGTGACCTCTGCTCACCGTACTCCTGTAGCTACTCATGATTATGTTGTCGATGCAGATAAGCGTGGTTGTTCGGTCTTTATTTGTGCTGCGGGTATGGCTGCTCACCTTGCGGGTGCTGTTGCTGCTAACACGTTGAAGCCTGTTATAGGTATTCCGGTTGTTTCTGGGTCGTTGGATGGAATGGATGCATTGTTGTCTACCGTTCAGATGCCTGGAGGCATTCCTGTTGCAACGGTTGCTATCGGTAAAGCAGGCGCTAAGAATGCAGCTTATTTGGCAGGGCAAATGATGTCATTGGCAGATGCTGATTTAGCACAGCGGTTATTGGATGATCGCGCTGCAAGTGCTGCAGCAGTTATTGCTAAAGATGTTGCTTTGCAAGAGAAGTTAAGAAGTTAGCATCTCCATTGGGCAGTTACATCATGCCATGCAAAACCTTGCGACAGCAGGGGTTATTGCCTACCCTACTGAAGCTGTATATGGGTTGGGTTGTGATGCTTTTTGTGAAAGCGCGGTGCAACGTTTATTGGCGTTAAAGCAAAGGCCTTGGCATAAAGGTTTGATTTTGGTGGCAGCGGACCTACAGCAGATTGCCCCTCTTATCTCGAGGCTTTCTGCAGACCAGGTAGACCAACTAGAAGCGAGCTGGCCCGGTCCAACGACATGGGTTATTCCTGATCCTCACGGTGTTATACCCCATTGGGTCCGTGGACGGCATGAGTCCGTGGCAGTGAGAGTTTCCAGCCACCCCATCGTTAAACAACTGTGTGAGGCATGGGGGGCGCCATTGGTGTCAACGAGTGCTAATTTATCCGGTGAAGCATCTATTCGAACTGATTTGCCATTGCGTAAGCGTCAACGGCGGGGGCAGTGGGCAGATCTAGACTTTATCGTTAGCGGTCGTTGTTCGGGGCATGAGAACCCTACCGTTATTCGAGACTTGGTCACTGGAAAGGTGTTACGCAGTAGCTAATTAAGGATTGTGTGAATATGAGTGAAGCAATTTCTATCGATGCAGTAAAACAGTACCTAATGGATTTGCAGGATCGTATTTGTAATGCCCTTGTTGTAGAAGAAAGCGATGGCCGCGCTTTTAAAGAAGATAGCTGGAATCGTGAGGCTGGGGGTGGTGGTCGCTCTCGTGTGTTAGAAGGAGGCACGGTTTACGAAAAAGCAGGGGTGAATTTTTCTCATGTTTTTGGAGACGGGTTGCCAGCATCTGCGACGGCGCAGCGCCCAGAGCTTGCGGGTCGAAGCTTTCAAGCTATGGGTGTGTCATTGGTTATTCACCCTACAAGCCCTCATATTCCTACCTCTCATGCTAATGTGCGCTTTTTCTTGGCTGAAAAGGAAGGCGCTGAGCCTGTTTGGTGGTTTGGTGGTGGTTATGATCTGACACCGTATTATCCCATTGCGGAGGACGTTAAACATTGGCATCAGGTGGCGAAACAGGCTTGTGATCCCTTTGGCGAGAGTCTGTATGATGAATATAAAGCGTGGTGTGATAAGTATTTCTATTTAAAACATCGAGACGAAACGCGGGGTGTTGGCGGGTTGTTTTTTGACGACTTGAATACCGGTGGTTTTGATCGATGTTTTTCAGTTATGAAAGCAGTGGGTGATTCATTTATCTCGGCGTATCAACCTATCGTTGCAAAGCGCAAAACGATGGCATGGACGGAGCAGCAGAAAGAGTTTCAGCTGTATCGGCGTGGGCGTTATGTGGAGTTTAATTTGGTGTTTGATAGGGGCACCCATTTTGGATTGCAAACCGGTGGGAGAACGGAGTCAATTTTGATGTCGTTACCGCCGTTGGTGACCTGGAAGTATGATTGGCAGCCAGAGCCGGGTTCTGAAGAGGCCAAGCTTTATAGTGATTATCTTGTGCCCCGTGACTGGTTAGCTGAACTTTGATTTCTAAGTTCTGATATAAATTAACAAAAAGTAAGTGTTCTATGGATCGTTATGCAGTGATGGGAAACCCCATCAAACACAGTAAATCTCCTCTTATACATAAAGAATTTGCTCACCTTAGTGATCAGGATATCACCTATTCGGCAATGTTAGTGCCAGAAGATGGGTTTGTGGACGCTGTGGCAGCATTCTTTGCCGAAGGTGGTAAAGGCCTTAATGTTACTGTTCCTTTTAAGCAACAAGCGTATGAGTTGGCTGATGAGTTAAGTGACCGGGCTCAGCGAGCAGGTGCAGTTAATACGTTGATTTGTTTAACGGATGGCCGTATCCGTGGGGATAATACTGATGGTGTGGGCATGATGCGTGATATCGCCAATAACCATGATGGTCGTGTTACCAATAAACGTGTATTGGTTGTGGGTGCTGGTGGAGCGGTTCGAGGTGTACTTGCTCCGTTGTTACAGGAGAACCCGGCGTCAGTGGTTGTTGTGAACAGAACATTGGAGAAAGCGCAGGTATTGGCAGATCAGTTCACTGATATGGGTCGAATCGAAGCGTGTTCTTTTGAAGATTTGGCGGGCGACCCATTTGATTGGATTATTAATGGTACATCGGCGAGTTTGAGTGGAGATGTTCCTCCACTTCCAGAATGTGTTATTGGTGAGTATTCCCGTTGTTACGACATGATGTACAGTGCTGATGCAACCTCTTTTAACCTGTGGGCTCAGAATTTAGGGGCTGCTGCGACCTATGATGGTTTGGGAATGTTGGTGGAGCAGGCGGCAGAGTCGTTTAGGTTGTGGCGCGGGTTGATGCCGCCAACGGGGCAGGTGATTGCTTCATTAAAGGGGTGAGCCTCATCGGGTTAATTGAGTTAAACTATGTAAAAAGCATTCTTTGTTTGTCGGTACAGCACTTATCGTAAAATAAAGAAACTTGCAGGCCTCATATCGATAAGTGGCGGCAGAATGCTCTTAACTCATACCCAAGAGAACCCCTTATATGTCGAACCCTCTTCTCGTTTTTGGTCAACTTCCGGCTTTTTCCTCAATTCTGCCAGAACATATTGAACCTGCTCTCGATCAAATACTGCTAGATAATAGGGCGCAGCTGGTCGATATTCTTGCTGTGGTAGATACCGAAGGCGCGAGCGTTGATAATTTCTTGCAGCCCTATGCTGAGATGGAGGATAAATTAGAGCAAATGTGGTCACCTGTAAGCCATCTTAATGCGGTAGCGAACAGTGATGTATTGAGGGATGCTTATAATGCGTGTTTACCCAAGTTATCTGAGTACAGTACCGAACTTGGACAACACCATGGATTGTTTGATGCATTTTCGTCTTTAAAAACCTCTGAGCAATTTGCTTCATTAAGTGAAGCACAGCAAAAAGTTGTTGATAATGCGTTACGAGATTTTACGTTATCAGGTATTGATTTAGCCCCAGAGAAACAGCTGCGATTTGGGGATATTAAAAAGCGTTTGTCGGAGCTTTCTAGCAAGTATTCAGAAAACGTGTTGGATGCATCTCAGGCGTGGTCGAAGTGTATTGTTAATGAAAGTGAGCTTGCAGGTTTGCCTGCATCGTCTTTAGCGGCGGCGAAACAGGCAGCGGAAGCCAAAGAGCTTGAGGGGTATTTACTGACACTAGACATCCCCTGTTATATCTCGGTGGTGACGTATTGTGAGAATCGAGTGCTTCGTCAAGAAATGTATACTGCTTATACAACACGTGCATCGGAGCAAGGGCCTGATGCTGGACAGTGGGATAACAACCCTCTGATGGTAGAAATCTTGGCGCTAAAAGATGAGATTGCTCAGTTGCTGGATTTTAATAATTACGCCGAGCGTTCTATTGCAACAAAAATGACAACGGATACGGATCAGGTATTTTCATTCCTTAATAATTTAGCGAACAAGTCCTTACCGGTTGCTCGGAATGAATTGTTTGAATTGCAGGAGTTTGCGCAGAATATTTTTAATACAGATACGTTGTACGCTTGGGATATTGCATTTTACAGTGAAAAATTAAAACAGGAAAAGTACGCTATTTCTCAAGAAGCGTTACGCCCTTGGTTTCCTTATAACAAAGTGTTAGAGGGTATGTTTGCTGTTGCATCTCGATTGTTTGATGTGAGTTTTGAAGAAGTATCAGACTTTGATACTTGGCACCCAGATGTTCGATTGTTCCATGTGTTGAGTAATGAGAACGACAATCTAGGAGAGACGATTGCAACATTCTATTTAGATGTTTACGCTCGCGAACATAAGCGTGGGGGTGCTTGGATGGCAGATTGTAAGGTACGTCGTCGAACATCTATTGGGACGTTGCAATTACCAGTAGCATTTCTTACCTGTAATTTTAATGGGCCGGTGGGTGGTAAACCAGCATTGTTAACTCATAACGAGGTAACCACTCTATTTCATGAGTTTGGTCACGGTTTACATCATATGCTAACGCAGGTGGAAGCAAGTGCTGTGTCGGGTATTAATGGTGTGGCATGGGATGCAGTGGAGTTACCCAGTCAGTTTATGGAAAATTGGTGCTGGGAAAAGGATGCAATTCCTATGATGTCAGGACATTATGAAACGGGAGAAGCATTACCTGATGATATGTTAGATAAAATGCTATCCGCAAAGAACTTCCAGTCAGCTATGCAAATGGTGCGTCAATTGGAGTTCTCTTTATTTGATTTTTCTATTCATTGTTATTATCAGCAGCATCAGGTGGACAATGTTAGTATCCACCATGTACTTGATGACATTCGGGATCAGGTCTCTGTGATTACCCCTCCAGAATTTAACCGTTTTGAGTGTAGCTTTAGTCATATCTTTGCCGGTGGTTATGCGGCGGGTTATTACAGCTATAAGTGGGCAGAAGTATTATCGGCAGATGCTTTCTCACTGTTTGAAGAAAATGGTATTTTTGATAAAGCCTCGGGTGATGCTTTTAAGCGAAATATCTTGGAGAAAGGTGGCTCTAGAGAACCGATGGAATTATTTGTTGCCTTTCGCGGTCGAGAGCCAAATGTCGATGCATTATTACGACACTCTGGGTTAACGGCTTAAGCAAAGGTTAGTATGCAGAGAGATCAGGGAACGAAAAATACTGTATTAAATGAAGTGAAATTAAAGAATAATGAGTTAAATAATATGACCCCAAAAAAAACCAGACGATTTATTGCTGGAGCAGTATGCCCAGAATGTCAGGAAATGGATAAAATTGTTACGTATATACAGGATGGGGAAGATGTTGCAGAGTGTGTGTCCTGCGGGTATATGAGTCAGCGGCCGAAAGAAGAAGATGTTCGTGCGATTAATGCAGAGAAGGATGCTCAGGGTGTGGTACAAGTAAATGCCGTACAAATAAGCGCAGTGAAAATTATAAAGTAGAATTTGAACGACAAGATAAATCAGCGCTTACAAGGATTGTAAAAAGCGCTGGTATGAAAACCACATTAATATTGAACGACTTAGCATAAAGGCACTGAATGCAAACCATAACCCATGGTTACCGTAGGTTTGTGTGAGCATCCACAATGGAATAAATACCACGAACAAACATACAATCATGATATTTCGCATGGAACGCGTTTGCGTTGCGCCAATAAAGATACCATCATAAAGATAACTTAAACAAGACAGTGCAGGCATCAGTATTAACCAGGTTAAGTACTGTTTTGCGGTTTCTTGTACATCATTGATATTTGTTAATAGAGTGATGATAGAAGGCCCAAACAGATAAAAAATTAACATTAGTAACGCCGTAAAACCTACGCACCATTGTAAGGCTGACCTAACAAATAGCATAAGCTGCTGTTTTGATGCGTGTTTTTTGTTCTTCATTTGTCCGACAAACTGCCCTACTGTTGCTTCTGCTGCGTTAGCAAAACCATCCAAGGTATTGGAGATAAGCAGCAAAAAGGTCAGCAATACAGCGTTGGCTGCTAAAATCACGTCACCCTGTTTTGCTCCTTGAGATGTAAAAAATGCAAATACAAATAACAAACAGCAGGTACGAATAAAAATATCACCGTTCACGCTAAAAAGGCGGGATAAATCATGTCGATTCAGAAGGGCTTTTAATGACCAAGTAAATAATGTTCGCTTTTGATTAGGTTTGCTCGCCGTTGGTGATTGAGAGTGATAATAGAGAAAGTAGCAAAGGTAACCTAATGAGATAAACACACCGATATACTCAGCTAATACCGTAGCCAGCGCTACACCTGCAACATTCCATTCTAGTAATACCACAAACCACACATCAAAAATAATATTCAGTAGGTTTATGACAATGAGAATAACAAGAGAGGCTTTGGGTTTTTGTAGGCCAATATAGGTGCCGATTAATGCGTATTGAATTAAGGTAGCGGGGGCTCCCCATATACGGATATCACAATAGGCAGTGGCTAATGCTTGGGTTTGTTGGCTGCCGTCCATTAAGGTAATCGCTGTTGGGATTAGCCAGACTTGATTGACGATAATTACAATGCCAATGAATAATGCAAGCCCAATGGACTGGATCAGTGTTCGTAGTAATTGAGAGGTATCTTGTTTGCCATAGGCTTGGGCGACTAAGCCTGTGGTGCCCATGCGTAAAAAACCAAAAGCCCAAAATATAAAGGTGAAGATATTACTGCCAATAGCAACACCGGCTAGATAACCTGAGTGTTCCAAGTGGCCTAGTACGGCAGTGTCCACTAGACCAAGTAAGGGTACTGTGATATTCGCTAACATCATTGGCCAAGCAAACGACCATATTTGCTGATGATATTTGGGAGCAATATTTTTTGTGGTGTTTGGGGGCGTATAGTTAACGAGAGAGCTCACCCATTATTGAATGAGCTCAATGCTTGGGTATTCTTGGGGGCCAATTTTGGCAGAGGAATTTAGGTGAAAGTTAGCATTTAATAGGTAGATGTATGTTTTTAAGGAACCGTTAATCCAACGGAAGTCCTCTTCTGAGTTCGCATGGACGATAACGCTGGCATCGCGATTAACAATTCGGCGACTGATGTTTTCTAGTTCTAGGCCTAACGTTAGAGATTGATTGTCGACGTCGGTTTGTTTAAATATCAATAGGTCGTCAGTGCTAGCTGGAGTGTTGATCGCCGGTTTTTGCATTGAAATTGACGATGGGGGCTGGTTGGGGTCAAATGTTCCGTTGTTGCTGGCGCTATTGATGAGGTTGTTTTCCATGACCGCTTGTTTGGCTTTTTCTGTTTTAAGGGCCAGTGCTTGTTGTTCAGCGAGCTTTTTCTTCTTGGCTTTCGCTTTCGCTTTTTGTAGCTGCATTTTTCGGGTGTTGATGCTGATTAACTCATTGATTTGGCTTTCTTTTCTATCCAACATTGGCGATGTAGGTGTAATGGTTCGAGCTGTCTTAATATAGTTAAGTGCTTTATTTAATGCTGTTCGACCAGGAGCTTTCTGCTTGGCGAGCGCTTTGTTAGCGAGTTGGATATAGCGCTGTGCAATTTGAGATTCGATGCTGTCGATTTTGCTGTTCGTGGGGTTTTGCTCTTTTAAGGTGGCGAGCTTTTCTGCGGCATTGTTACCCTTAGGCGAAGAAAGCCTCCAATTTGCAATGTCTTGTTGAATGGCTTCTTCTAAGCCTGTGGTGATGACGGGTGCGGTTGTTGTTGCTACAGCGCTTGCATCTTGGGCCTGAGGGCCTGTTCGTAGGTTCACGCAACCAGTTAGACTTAGACTTGTGAGGGCGGAAATTGAAATGAACGTGATAAACGGCTTATACATAATGGCTCTCAAATATTTTTAATAACGTCTTGTATACTGATTAAGTGTAGACACAAATTAATTGTTTTCTTGTTAAGACTGACTTCCTCTTGTGAGGGTCAAGCTAAATAATAAACAAGCGCTTAACACGATGCTAGGGCCTGCTGGTGTATCCCACTGCAATGATGCCAACATTCCTAGTATAATCGATGACATACCTATCAAACTGGCAAAAAGAGCCATCTGCTCTGGTGTGTTTGCGAGCCTTCGAGCACCTGCGGGGGGGATGATGAGTAACGCAGTAATGAGTAATGCCCCAACTACTTTCATTCCTATCGCGACTAGCAGTGCCAAGCAGATCATGTAGATCATGCGTATTTTATCCACAGGCAGTCCTTCTGCACGGGCTAAGTCACTGTTGATTAATATGTTAAGTAACGGATTCCAAATAAGTTTTGTAATAATGGCGAGTAATAAGGCGCACCCACCCACCCATAGAGTATCGGAAAAGGTGACAGCTAATAAGTCGCCAAATAGCAGCCCTAATAAGTCGACTCTAACACCTTCTTTTAGGCTTACCAGGACTAAGCCTAATGCAAGGGTGCCGTGGGCAACAATGCCCAATAACGCATCACTGCTGATATTACGTTGTTTTTGTAAGGTGCTTAAGAGGATTGCTACTGACACGGTAACAATGATGACGCCAACAATGGGGTCTAGGGAAAGGAATAGTCCAAGCGCAACACCAAGTAGCGCCGAATGTGCGAGTGTATCGCCAAAATACGACATTCTTCCCCAGACAATAAAGGAACCTAGGGGGCCTGCAATAGCGGTCAAAATGAGACCGATGATCAGTGCTGGGGCAATAATCTCAATCATGGTGATGCCCTGAGCATTGCTTGTGGGAACTGGAGGTTTCGTCTTTTACTACATCACCATGAATATTATGGTGATGGTCATGGTGATGTGTGTATACCGCAAAATCTTTTTCAATTCCCTGATCAAATAAAGCCAAATACTCTGGGTGATTCGCTACGGAGTCTGCGGTTCCTGAACAACAAACATGCTGGTTTAAACAGATGACCTGGTCGGTTCTTGCCATTACAAAGTGTAAATCATGGGATACCATCAAAATGGCGCATTGGCGTTTATCTCGAATGCCTGCCAATAGTTGATAGAGCTCCTGTTGACCATGTAGGTCTACACCTTGTGCAGGTTCGTCTAATACCAATAGTGTAGGGTTCCTTAATAATGCTCTGGCGAGTAATACGCGTTGGAACTCTCCCCCGGAAATCGATTGTATGGGGCGTGTGATGGTCTGCAGAGCATTCACATCATGCAATGCGGCCTCAATATCTTGGCGGTTGGGGTTTCCTGCCAGGGCCAGAAAGCGCTGAACGGTAAGCGGTAAACTTTGGTCAATTTGGAGCTTTTGAGGCATGTAGCCAATACGTAATCCTTTATGTATGCGACGCTTTCCCGATGAGGGTTTGTATAAGCCCAGCACAATTTTAAGCAAGCTGGACTTTCCGGCACCATTTGGACCAATAACGGTCATAATCTCCCCAGGGTTTAGCGCCATATTGATATGGTTCAGCAATGACTGTCCTCTTATATTGAGGCAAATATCATCAAGTTGAACAATCGGGGTGGTCATCGGAGCAGTAATCTCTAGGGGATAGGAATGGCGGGCTATCTTATCATCTTTCGATCATGGTTGTGGTAATCTTGCTTTTCAATAATAAGTTAAAGGATAACGGTATAAAAAATGGTGTTTCTAAAAAGCATGAGTTTAGTAAAGGCGCAAATGGAACCGTTGTTGATAGCCATTTTGTTGGGTTTTTCTTCGTTCTCAACAGTGAGCTTAGCGTCTAGTTCTCCAGCCATTCTCACGTCAATTAAGCCGTTACAATTAATCATTGCGACGATGCATAAACCATTACTACAGCATGATATTAATCTTGAAGTAAGTACTCTCTTACCTCCAGGGTCAACCCCTCACGACTATGTATTAAAACCGTCTGATATTGCTCAGGTGTTACAGGCGGATTTGATTATCTGGATGGGGCCTGTTGTGGAACCCTATTTAGTCTCTGTTATTGCCCGAGCCGATCAAGATAAAGTGATTGATGTAAGCCTGTTGGAAGGGCTTAAACGTTTGGCGTTTAGAGAGCTGCTTGAAAATGACAAGGGACATGATGAGGATAAACATCATGATCATGATGAAATGTTGCAGTTTGATCCCCACATTTGGTGGTCGGTAGATAATGCCGAGATTATAGCGGCGCGGGTTTTAGCTACGCTGGATGTCCAGGGAGGCAGTGCGGAGACGCGGGCAAATGAAAAACGATCAATTGTTAGGCAGGCAATGCAACCTATTAGGTCTCTGTTATCGAATAAACAAACACAAGCGATAAAACAAAAACCATCATTTATTCTATTTCACGATGGGTTGCAGTATTTAGAGTCTGACTTAGGTGTGCTTTCTGTTGCTAGAGTAGCATTGAGTGATGATCATCGCCCCGGTATTAAAACCTTGTTAGCGTTGAAGCAAAAGGTAAAGGTAGACCAGGTGGTCTGTGTTGTGGCAGAAACCAATACTAATGTCTCTATCATACATAAAATCGAGGCTAGCACCCCCTTGCGCCAAATCGTCATCGACAGTTTGGGTTGGGGGCAGGAAAATTACCACGATATGTTACAGCATGCTTATGATGAGATTTTGACATGCCATTGGTAATATTAGGTGTAAGACAGTTCAACCTCATAAGCAGAGAACTTTCGAATATTCAACACACCGGTATCTAATAACAAATATTGGCCTTTTATTCCCATGAGAGTGCCTTCTATCATGGGTGTTTTATCAAAGTTAAAAGACGTTACTTTGGTAGGGTAAACCTTCACGGGGTAATGAATATCAATCGGTTCTTCATCCAACCACTGCATTGCATCGTCACCATGTTGTTCTTTTAGTGCTTGTAACTGCTCGTCACACGCTTCTAAAAGCTGATCACGAATGGCTCTAAGGTCTAACGTCTCAACATCGTTTTTAAGCATTTTACGCCAGTTCGTTTTATCGGACACATGCTCTGCGATGATGACTTCTACTAGCCCAGATAGTTTGCGAGCGCTTACTTTCATGATAGGTAACGCTTGTATTGCACCTTGATCCATCCAGCGAGTTGGTATTTGAGTGCCACGAGTGATACCCACTTTAATACCCGATGAATTTGCCAAATAGACATAATGGGGCTTAAAACAAAACTCCTGTGCCCATTCCGGCTCCCGGCAGGTACCCTGATCAAAGTGGCAGGTTTCGGGTTTCATGATACACATGTCACAGCTTGCGAGCTTTTTAAAGCAAGGGTAACAATGGCCTTGGCTAAAACTCTTTTTGGTTTTGCGACCGCAATGAGAGCAAAAAATTTGGCCAGTAAAATTGAGTCGAATGGAACGCCCAATTAGTGGGTTTAAGGCGATTTGCTTGTCACCCATGGGTAACTCATAAGCAACACTGGGGGTGTCGAAACTGTCGTTATCCCCCGCAAGAAGGTTGCGCATTTTAGCCAGCGTGCCGGTGATAACCGTGCTGTCGTTTGCCGTACCTATTGTTTCAGTTTCTATTGTTTCAGAGTCAGCTGCTTCAGTTTTTGTTACATCAATGTCTTTCATTTCTACTTCCGCCATTCCTACCTTTACCATTTTAGTAATGTCCACTCAGGTACTTGAATACGATCATAATCATTGCGAATAAACTTGCCATCGCCATTAGGGTCAACAAGGTAGTAAGGTTTACCTAATTTAGGTATTACCTTAATGCCATACACCTTGCCGTTTACTTGGTGTATCTGCATTTCTTTGTCACCATCTTTTACAATGGTTACTTTGGCCTCAGGTTGAATATCAGAGCGTTCGTCATAAGGCTCTATCCTCGCGAGTACAGAGAGGGGTATTAGTAATAATATTGCAATTAATAAGCGCATAGTAAGTACACCATAAGTAGATAAAAAGAGGCAGAAAAGAAAGGACGATAGCAACAGTTTACTGTTATTCACTATATGCGACAAATGATAAGCATCATTTATTGCGCTCATATTGGTTTTACGATTATTCTTTGGAGTTAGTCATTTGCATACAGTATTGCCCCTTCCTGCCCATAGGTTTTTCCATGTTAGAGCATCTGAAAAAAATAGATCAAATCAAATCACTAGACCGAATTAAAAACGCCCTATCTCAAGCAGCTTTAAAATTGCCGCCTAGGCAGCTTGAGGTGATAGCAGGCGGTAAACCTTATGCTTGGGAGGGTCGAGCTTTGGACCCTCAGCTGCATGTCGTTGCAAAGGCTTATGAAGCAGAAAGTCCGCTATATTCGTTTCCTATCAAACTTGCTCGAACTCAGTACGCGGAAGGTTGCAAGTTGTTGGATAGTTCCCGTCGCAAGTCTGTTACGGCAAAAGATAGAACCATTGCGTTGTCGTCTGCGGCAGGTGTTAGATCAGTGGGGATCCGTATTTTTAACCCACCACAGCTTACCAATGAACCTATCCCGGTGATGGTCTATTACCATGGCGGCGGCTGGTCGGTGGGAAGTTCGGATACTGTTGATGCGTTGTGCTCTGGCTTTGCTGAAGACCTTAATCATATTGTGATATCTGTGGATTATCGATTGGCACCTGAGCAACCCTATCCGGCTGCAGCAGATGATGCTGTTGATAGCTTCCTGTGGCTCAAAGATAATGTGTCTCATTATGGTGGTGATGAGAATAATGTGTATGTTGCAGGAGATAGCGCTGGGGGTAATTTAGCGGCGGTAGTCAGTCAGCAAACGGTAAAAAATGGCCTGCCTGCCCCAAGTGCACAAGTGCTCATCTATCCAGCAACGGATTTGCGGAATTGTACGTTAACCCACCACACTCAGGCTGAAGGGTTACCTCTATGTGGTAATACTATTAATTGGTTTGTTGGAATGTACATAGGAAATGATAACCATAAACAGGACATTAAGGCATCTCCCGGATTAGCTGAAGGTGAGTGGCTTGAGAAGTTACCGCCAGCCATTATTACCACTGCAGGGTTTGATGTGCTGCGTGATGAAGGCGAGGCATATGCAATGTATCTGAAATCAGTGGGTGTATCGGTGTGGTATCACGAATATAGTGATTTGATGCATGCTTACGTCACCATGACGGGGCATATTGAGGCGGCAGAGGCTGCCGTTAAGCACACAACAGAGCAAATAAGAAAGTTGATAAAAAGGTAGCTCAAAAACGGTTAGGGATTTTGTTTTCATTGTGGGCTGCAAATACCGCGAACGGTATACGTATGCTAGTATTTTGTTGAGTGTAGGAAGGTTTCTTAACTATTTGTCCTTTTTGGCATAAAAACCTGACTCTATGTCCGTCTATTAAGATATTGATTTTAAACGAAAATATTTTGATATTTTGTTGTAGTTAGAAAAATTTCGCTGAAAAGACTCTTTGTGGTTAAAATAGGCGCCCTTAGCGATCAGCAAAGCAATATTTAGGCAAACTTTACTAGGCAACACCATGGCACGAGACACGCAGTACGCAGATGCGAGTATGGAAGCGATGTACCGGATATTTACGGTACCCGAAGCGCCCAACTCAAAACTCGGTAGAATCGAACAACAGATATCAGAAAATCTGGTGGGCTTTTTGCAACAGCATGTCGTGGCTGCAGAAAAAGAGCTGCCTGAGTTAGAAAAAGACTTTGCTGATTCGGGTATTCCTGAAAAGCCGATTTTTGTATCACAGCAAGCCAATTTTTTATTGGACAAGTTGGTTGCCCAGTCTGTACATACGTCATCCCCTAGCTTTGTTGGGCATATGACCTCTGCTCTGCCATATTTTATGTTGCCGCTGTCAAAAATCATGATGGCGCTTAATCAAAACTTGGTGAAAATTGAAACCTCTAAAGCGTTTACTCCGTTAGAGCGTCAAGTTTTGGGAATGATGCATCGATTGGTTTATGAAAATGGCACTGATTTTTATACCAAGTGGATGCATGAAGCGGGACATTCGTTAGGTTCTTTTTGCTCTGGTGGCACTATTGCTAACCTAACGGCACTTTGGGTGGCGAGAAATAAACTACTTGCTCCCGATGGTGATTTTCGTGGAGTAAATTATTCTGGTATGCATGGTGCGTTAAAGCACTATGGGTATGATGGTGTTGCGGTATTGGTAACAGAGCGCGGCCATTATTCCCTAGGAAAAGCGGCTGATGTATTAGGTTTTGGTCGCGATAATCTGATTGCGATAAAAACGGATGAGAGAAACAAAGCGCAGATTTCTGATTTAAGGGCAAAAGTAGCAGACCTAACCGCTAGAAATATCAAAGTAATGGCCATTATTGGTGTGGCGGGCACTTCTGAAACAGGTTCTGTTGATCCGTTAGATGAAATGGCGGACGTTGCTGAAGAAATCGGCTGTCACTACCATGTGGATGCTGCTTGGGGTGGTCCGACGTTATTTTCAAATACCTATAAACATATCTTAAAAGGTATTGAGCGCGCAGATTCTGTGACCATTGATGCTCATAAGCAGATGTACGTACCGATGGGGGCGGGGTTGGTATTGTTTAAAGAGCCAACCATAGTGTCAAGTATTGAGCATCATGCGGAATATATTATCCGTAAAGGTTCAAAGGATTTGGGTAGTTATACGTTGGAAGGCTCGCGTCCTGGGATGGCGATGTTATTGCAGTCGGGATTAAAAATTATCGGTCGTAGTGGTTATGAGATTCTGATTGATGAGGGTATTAATAAGGCTCACTCTTTTGCGGATATGATTAATCGTGAAGAAGAATTTGAGTTGATATCGGCGCCAGAGTTGAACATTTTGACCTATCGGTTTGTGCCTGCTTATGTGCAGAAAGCATTGAAGACGGCTCCTGAGGGTAAGCGTAATAAAATTTTGGATGTGTTGAACCGTCTTACTAAGCGGATTCAAAAAGCGCAACGTGCACATGGTAAGTCTTTTGTATCGCGTACTACGTTGACACCGATGAAGTATGCTAATTATCCTTCGGTGGTCTTTCGCGTGGTGTTGGCGAACCCGTTGACCAGTATGGATGTATTGCGGGCGATTATTATGGAGCAGTTGGAAATTGCTGACAGTAATACGTGTAAGGCGTTTATGGCGGAACTTGCGTGTTTGTGTGATATGCCTGCGAATTAACTTTTTCGATAGAGCGGTTGCGGTAGAATGGTTACCTCCCACTTGGAGGGGCTCCGTGATAGCATGAGATATCTAGTTTAGTAAGTCTGCGGATCTCGACGATCGCACTGTATTTGACGTATGATTTCAGAAACCGCAGCGAGTACGTCCATGTATGCTTTCTTCGGCGTCCTTGCCTCAGAGATTTCTGAAATCATACGTCAAATACAGAGCTTATACCCAGTTTCCACGATCTTACTAAGTAGTGATAATTTTATTCCAGCATAACTGTTTTGTGCTGGTTTTTTAAACCGATTGGATTGTAAACATGTCAAACCCTTCAACAACCAAGCCTTTAGTGCTTGTGGATGGATCTTCATACCTTTATCGCGCGTTTCATGCATTGCCCCCGTTGATTACTTCACAAGGTCAGCCAACGGGTGCGATTAAGGGTGTACTTAATATGTTGAAGCGCCTTATGAAGGATTATCAGTCAGATCAGGTGGCGGTGATCTTTGATGCTAAAGGGAAAACATTTCGTGATGACATGTTTCCTGAGTACAAAGCGAATCGGCCTCCTATGCCGGATGATTTGCGAAGCCAGATTGCGCCGTTGCATGAGTGTATAAAAGCCTTAGGTTTTCCAATGTTGATTGTTGATGGCGTTGAGGCGGATGATGTGATTGGTACGCTGTGTGCTGAGGCATCTGCGAAAGGTATTCATACTGTTGTGTCTACCGGCGATAAGGACATGGCTCAGTTGGTGACGGAGCATGTCACGCTAGCGAATACCATGACGGATACGGTGATGGATCTGCCAGGTGTTAAGGAAAAATTTGGTGTTGAGCCAGATCAGATTATTGATTATCTCGCGCTGATGGGAGATACCGTTGATAATATTCCGGGTGTGCCCAAATGTGGTCCAAAAACGGCGGTTAAGTGGTTAACGTTATTTGGTTCATTAGATGGTGTGATGGAACATGCTGATGAAGTAAAAGGTAAGGTGGGTGAGAATTTACGTGCTAGCTTAGAGCAGCTGCCGTTGTCCTATGATTTGGCAACCATTAAATTGGATGTTGAGTTGGATGTCGGTATTGCTGATTTGGTGATGGAGCCTGCAGATAAACCCGCATTATTAGCCCTATATAAAGAGTTAGAGTTTAAAAGTTGGATCGCAGAAGTATCTTCAGCCGGATCGGATGATGCTGAAGAAGTAGCCGTTCCCGTTGCGGATATTGAAACCGATTATCAGGTTATTTATACCGAAGAAGAATTTGAGAAATGGCTGAAAGTTTTGGCTGCTAGTGATGTATTTGCATTTGATACCGAAACCACTAGTTTAAATTATATGGAAGCAGAGTTAGTGGGTTTGTCGTTTTGTTGTGAAGAGGGCAAGGCGGCTTATGTTCCTGTTGACCATCGTTACCCTGGGGCTCCAGATCAGTTGTCTCGAGATTGGGTGTTGGAAAAAATAGCGCCTTTGTTGGCTGCAGAGAGCCCTAAAAAAGTGGGTCAGAATTTAAAATACGATAAAAACGTGTTGGGTAATTACGATATTGACATTAATGGTGTAGCGTTTGACACCATGTTGGAATCTTTTGTTTTTAATTCAACGGCTACTCGACATGACATGGATAGTTTGGCGCAAAAGTATTTGGGCCTTGAAACAATTCATTTTGAAGATATTGCGGGAAAAGGTAAAAAGCAACTTACCTTTGATCAAGTCGATATTGAATTAGCAGGGCCATATGCGGCAGAAGATGCGGATATAACTCTCCGCTTGCATAATGTGCTTTGGGCCAAGTTAGAAAAAGAGCCAACGTTGGTTTCTGTATTTGAAGATATTGAAATACCCCTGATGCCGATTATTTCACACATCGAACGGACAGGAGCATTAATTGATGCTGATATGCTGCGTTGTCAAAGTCAGTCTTTGGCAGTGCGTATGCAAGAGATTGAATCAGAAGCGCATGAATTGGCTGGCCAGCCGTTTAATTTGTCATCTCCTAAACAATTGGGTGAGATTTTATATGAAAAATTAGGCTTGCCGGTTATTAAGAAAACGCCAAAAGGTGCGCCCTCTACAGCGGAGCCGGTATTACAAGAGTTGGCGTTGGATTTTCCATTACCAAAAATACTCATGGAATATCGCAGCATGAGTAAGTTAAAGTCCACCTATACCGATAAATTGCCAGAATTAATTCACCGCAGAAGCGGTCGAATTCATACGTCTTATCATCAGGCTGGGACGGCAACAGGACGTTTTTCATCTTCTGATCCAAATTTGCAAAACATACCGGTACGCTCTGAAGAAGGACGCAAAATCCGACAAGCGTTTATTGCTAAGCCTGGCTGTAAATTAGTGGCGGCGGATTACTCTCAAATTGAATTGCGTATCATGGCTCATCTATCGGGTGATGAAGGTATGGTGGCGGCATTTAATGATGGTTTGGATATTCATAAAGCAACAGCGGCAGAGGTTGTTGGTGTTGAGATTGATGAGGTGACAACAGAGCAGCGTCGAAATGCCAAGGCGATTAACTTTGGTTTAATCTATGGTATGTCAGCTTTTGGTTTGGCAAAAAATCTTGGTATTTTACGGGGTGAAGCTCAGGAATATATTGATATCTATTTTGCACGTTATCCTGGGGTTCATGATTATATGGAGCGGATACGAGCCAGTGCTGCGGATGATGGGTACGTTGAAACCTTATTTGGTCGCCGGTTGTATTTGGCGGAAATTAATTCTACCAATGGAATGCGACGACAGGCTGCAGAACGTACTGCTATCAATGCTCCGATGCAAGGAACCGCGGCGGATATCATAAAGCGGGCGATGATTTCTGTGGATCAGTGGCTTAAAGATGAAAAACTTAAATCTTGTGTGATTATGCAGGTGCACGATGAATTGGTACTGGAGGTACCAGAAGAAGAAATCGATGTGGTGGTTGAGGGGCTAAAGCGCTGTATGAGTTCAGCAGCAGAATTATCCATTCCTTTGATTGTGGATGTGGGTATTGGTGATAATTGGGATGAGGCGCACTAATCATGATTGAAAAAGATGAATCGTTGAATGTATTTGATGAACCATTGGAAGCTTGTAGTGAAGAACCATTAACAGGCTTTTTCCGAGACGGTTGTTGTAATACCAATGAACAGGATGTTGGTTCTCATACGGTTTGTATCGCCGTTAGCAAAGAGTTTTTGGAATATTCTCGTTTTCGAGGTAATGACCTTTCAACACCCATGCCGGAGTATGGTTTTCCAGGTTTAGCACCGGGTGATCGATGGTGTTTGTGTGCTGCGCGTTGGCAAGAGGCTTATGATCAAGACATGGCGCCAAGAGTGCATTTAACACGAACCCATAAAAAAGCATTAGAGATTATTCCATTGTCATTACTGCGACAGTTTGCTGCGGATTTAAATTAATAGGGATACGAATTTATGAACAAAACAACAGCATCAATAACATCAGCTAAAAAACCGATCAGTTTGAATGATTTGTGTTTTGATAACCGTTTTGTTCGTGAATTACCGGGAGACCCTGAAACAGAGAATTTCTGTCGCCAGGTGGAAGGTGCTTATTATTCCTTTGTGAAGCCAGCAGTAACTGTTAACCCCTCTTTAGTCGCTTACTCATCCAGCGTGGCGAGTTTATTTGATTTGTCAGATGATAGCGGTAAGTCAGAGCAGTTTGTTCGTGTGTTTTCGGGCAATGAATTGTTACCTAGTATGCAACCATTTTCCATGTGTTATGGCGGCCATCAATTTGGTAATTGGGCTGGGCAACTGGGTGATGGTCGAGCGATTAATTTGGGGGAAGTGATCAATCAGCATGGCGAACGTTGGTATTTGCAATTAAAAGGTGCAGGTATCACTCCCTATTCCCGAAATGCAGACGGATTAGCAGTATTGCGTTCCTCGGTACGTGAGTTTTTATGCAGTGAGGCGATGCACTATTTGGGTGTGCCGACAACCCGAGCGTTAAGTTTAACGTTAACGGGGGATACGGTTGTACGAGATATGTTTTATGACGGCAATGCGAAGCCTGAGTTGGGAGCTGTTGTATGTCGTGTTGCACCCAGTTTTACACGGTTTGGTAATTTCCAATTACCAGCGTCTCGTGGTGATATCGATCTGGTTAAAAAACTGGTGGATTATACAATCACCACTGATTTTTCGGATAGTTTTCCCGGTATTGTTGAACCGACAAAAGATAACATTTTACAATGGTATCAAGAGGTTAGTGAGCGTACGTTGGAGATGGTGCTGCATTGGATGCGTGTTGGGTTTGTTCATGGTGTGATGAACACGGATAATATGTCAATTCTAGGGCTAACGATTGATTATGGCCCTTATGGGTGGTTAGAAAATTATGATCCTACCTGGACGCCGAATACTACGGATGCCTCTAATCGACGTTATCGTTTTGAGCATCAACCTCAGATAGCGCACTGGAATTTATTGCAGCTTGCAAATACCATTCTTCCACTGGTTGATGACGAAAATAGTGATGAGGGACGAAAAGTTCTAGAAGCAACGTTAAATCAATTTGCTGAAAATTATCAGGCACGGCATTTAGTGATGCAGTTGGAAAAGCTGGGCCTAAAGCCATTAGCTGAAGAGCAGGCAATCTTGGAAGAAAAACAGTCGGATGCTGTTTTGATTAAAGATTTATTAACGTTATTGCAATCGGTTGAAACGGATATGACATTGTTTTATCGATGTTTGGCCGAGGTTGATGTTATGTCGTCAAGGGGGTTGACTTCTGGGTCGTATGAATCGATATTAGCGGATATCTATTACCAACCTGATCAAATAACGGAAGAGTATTCATTACAGTTGCACCAATGGTTGGAGCGCTATGCCAAGCGCTGTGAATCCGAAGGGCTGACTAATATTGAGCGTAAACAAATAATGAATGCAATTAATCCGTTATATGTATTGCGTAACTACCTTTCTCAAACCGCGATTGATAAAGCGGAAAATGGTGACTTTTCGGGTGTGGAAGAGTTAATGGAGGTGCTAAAAACACCTTATACCGAGCAAGAAGGAAAAAGTCACTTAGCGGAAAAGCGACCGGAGTGGGCTCGTCATCGAGCTGGTTGTTCGATGTTGTCTTGCAGTTCATAAAGCGGGTGGCGTAAGGCATTTATTTCTTCGTTGTGTAGTTATTATAAATTTAATGCATTTTTTAATGAACTAATGACAAACATGCCCCTCTAATACTTTGAAGCTAAGGTATACGTTCCCAGATAGGCTGAATAGCGAGTAATTCAGCCGCAATCCACTGCCCTTCCTCAAGGGGTAGTATCCGGCCGGTAGTTCTCCCCCAAGACTACCGGTTTTTTTTGCCTAAAATTTAGCGTTGTAGTGGCTAGCGGCCTCTTTAAACCTCTGTCGACGGTATGTTTTCCTGGTTAACCAGTGCTTTTTCGACTGTTGCTGCATGGGATAAAAAAGCAAGAATTGCTGCGGGTTTTGCCGGTTTGTATAAGAGAAAGTCCTTCTCACTAAGTCCATGGCGTTTAAAATCGACACTTCTATCTGCCGTAACCACGAGAGCTGGGAGATATGGTATTTGGCAGAATTCACGTACATTGTGGATAGCGTTGATACCGGTTTGGTTGTGTTGTAGCTGAAAGTCACTAACAATGGCATCAGGGCGCTGTGGTGAATTGGATAGCAGTTGTATTGCATCGGTGCTTGATTGTGCAGAGAGAACAATACATCCCCATTGTTGTAATAATGCGGTCATGCTTTCCCGTATGGCTTGATCATCGTCAATAACTAAGACACAAAGTCCATAGATAGCGGACTTGTGCAAAGAACTTGATTGTATCGTGCTGGAATTCGGGGTTATAGCGTGGGATATACTCGCTTTTTTCCCGATAGGTAAATAGAGGGAAAAATGTGTGCCTATTGGAGAGGAATTGAACTGAAGGTCTAAGCCTAATATAGACACTAAGCGATGTACTAAGGCCAAGCCAAGGCCAAGGCCGTTGGAATGTTGTTTCGAATTTTCTAAAGGATAATTTTCGTCAAATATAGAGTTTTGTATATCGTGAGGTATTCCGATTCCTGTATCGGAGACTAGAATTTTGATACTGTCATTTTGTCGTTGAGTTGAGACATTAATCTCTCCTGACTCGGTATAGCCAATCGCATTGCTGACAAGGTTATTGAGTATTACCTCGTACAATTCTGGATCGGAGTAGGTATATTCGTTGGTTTCTTCAATTGTTAATTGCAAGTTTTTTTCTTTGGCACTGGCTTGGAACGTATTAAATATGCGTTGATGCACATCTTGTAATGGGAAATGTAGCATTTCACTTTGCATTTCCCGTGAATCAAATCGAGAAATATAGGATAAGTTGTTAAACATGGTCTCTAACGCGGCAACGGATTTATTGATTGTTGATAACGAATGATGACCCTTCTCGTTATCAATAAAATGCCCGAGGCTACTGGCGCAGAGAGAAATGGCGTGTAAAGGCTGTCTTAAGTTATGGCCTGCCGCGGCAATAAACCGTGACTTTCCGATACTGGTTTTTTCAGCAATTTCTTTTTTCTCCATTAATGCTTGTATAAGATCAAGATTTTCAAGTCTCGCCTGAATAGACTCCTTAAAGCGTCGATTCATGCCTTTAACAAAGTTAAAAACGATAATATTAAAAAGGAATAATATGGGAAGCATTGTGATATGAAACCAGTCGGCTTCCGCAAGTAATCGAATGCAGACTACGGATCCACTACTAAGGGTTAATGCAATATAGCTGGGCAAATGAATGGATAAAAAACTAGCGGATGCTAAAATCATACAAAATAGAAAGGTAGCCATTTGTATTTGATAAAATAACCCATAGTTTTGAGCGTCATAAAATAGAAAGAAAAATATTCCAAATAGAAAACCATAGAGCGCGGTTAGGACAACTTCGATTCGAGCCCAGAAGGTAGGATTAAGAGGTGTTCCTTCAATGTCAATTTTATGTTCATGGCGTGAATAGACAAAAAAATTGATCATTCTAGATAATGCTAATAAAGCAAAGGTGCTCAGCCATAATAAAACCGCCGTTTGCTCGCCGGGATTTACCATATTCCAAACTAAGAACGTCATGATGCTAGCACCGGAAAATGTTAATCCTGTGGTTAGCGGTACGTTGGAATAAAGCTCACGTATCTGTTCTTGGAATATTTCTACGGATTGAGCATTTTTTTTATCATTTCGGTGACCATGCTGGTCTTTAGTGTTAACAGTATTATCGATTTTTGGCTTGCTCACGTAGAATAATCTCCTGTAACCCAAGCGACATATTTACGGGTTCTATTGATGCTATTTTCATCGATTTATAAGGGGTTCGCCATATGCCAAATGTATTATGCTTTTTGCATAGATGGTGTTTTCGATGTAAGTGATGTGTGTTCAACAGGGTCAGTATTGGATGCTTGGGTACCTCGAACATTTATGACAAATGCCCTAAGTATCGCAGGCTTCAGCTTGTCTTTTTGTATTCTATATTGATTCGGCGTGGTAATGTTTTTATTGATGCTATCTACCAAAATCATAATAGGTATGGTGTTGTCACTGTGCTGCGAGGGGATAAGTGACTGGATAAGTGATATTGCCTTGTATTCTGATACGGCATTCGTTTTTGATGGTATGCTATTTTCAGGTGTTAGATTGTCGTCAATTATTGTATTCGAGTTGGAGCTAATGACAGGAGTATTAATAATAACAGCATCTGGAATAAAGCCTTCTTCTGTTATGTATTCAGCTGCTTGAGTTAATGTATTTGCACAGAATACGTTGCAGCCCCATGAGCGCAGTAGTTGTTGTGTGGTGTTGGATATATCGTTGTCGATAAGAAGAATGCTGGCCAATTCTTGTTGGTTCTCGCTAAGATAGAGTTTTGTCTTTGAGCTTTTTGTCTGAATATTTTTTGTAGTTCCTTTGTTAAGGGATATTGAAAAGCAGCTACCCTGTCCATGTTGAGAAGAAAGGGATAACTCATGGTCCATGGCAATAGCGAGCCTTTGTGCAATGGCTAGTCCTAAGCCGGGGTTTCTTGTATTAGAATGGGGTGTTTTAATTGAGCAGTAGGCATTAAAAATATCTGTTTGGTTATGTGTCTCTATACCAATACCGGTGTCTGTAATGTTAACGTGTACTTTGTCGGGCTGCTTAGGGTTCTTAGTGCAGCTAAGAGTGACACTTCCATTTTGAGTGTATTGAATAGCGTTACCCACAAGATTGCGAATAATTTGTTCTAGTAATAATGGATCACTAGCAAAACATTCATTCTGATCCGTCCAATGAATATTGATATCTTTTTGTTTGGCAAGAATGATAAATTCATCGTGTAATTGTCTTTTAAGATCGCACCAGAGTACGTTTTGTATCTTGGGTTCGCTTGCGTTGGCATCTAATTTTGATAAATCTAACAAACCATCAAATAAACTTTGTAATGACTGTATTGTGTATTTGATTTTTGTGATTATTTTTTGATCGGTACGTTTGTTTTGTTCTAATGCAGAGATATACAACGCTAAGGCGTGAAGTGGTTGACGTAAATCATGGCTGGCGGAGGCAAGAAGCTGAGATTTATCAATAAGAAGTGTGTCATTAATTAATCGGAGCCGAATAGATTCAGTGACAAGTTTATTGACTGCATGGGCTACGTAGGTGATGAAAATAAAAAAGAGCAATAACAATACCCCAATAAGAGTATGGATTTGATCGTCTAGCCATATAAAGCCAATCCCTAATGGTACCAGACTGATAGGAACGCCGGCGTAGAAAAGTCGAATATTGGGGGCTAACGATAGAACGGATGCAGCGGTTTGCCCTAATAGAATCAGAACTAGGATTACCTGTTGATTCAGAGGGGCGTGGAGTTGACTAAGCGCGACACTTGACCAAAATGCACCCAGGGCAAAAGAGAAGAAGGTTGCCAGGTGCATATAATTGTCGAAATTTTGGACGATTTTGTGATTTTTTTGATCTCTATGGTAGAGAGCTCCTACTATAAGGCAGCCTATTAGTAGGGTAAAAAATGCAACGGCTAAGATAGTGAAATGAAGGTCACTGGTTTTATCTCTAAGATAGGTACCCATGACGATAGCAATGGCCACTTGTGCGGCAAGTGACAGGTAGAGTGAGGCTGTTAGCTTTTGAAGTTTTTCTAGGGTTACTTGTTTTTCAAGATCATTTTTAATCATATTGGTCTGGCATGATATGTTTTGTTGCACTTTTTTGGTATTAACGTTTAACGTGGCTCAAAACTGTTTTCGCTTCGATCAGGGGATGATGTTAACTTAGGTAGTTCTACTCTCTCAGAGTCAATGTTTGAATCCGGAATACATCTTGATTGATATAACGTATGAAACAGCCCCGCTACACATACTACTTGTGGACGACCATCCGCTGTTTGTAGATGGATTTAAGCATATGCTCGCACAGTTAAGGCCACATGTCTCTGTGCAGGTAGCGTTGAATTTTAGTAGCGCCCTGCAAATACTCGATGGCGAGGCAGTATTCGATATCGTTTTACTTGATATGGGATTGCCGGATGTAGACGGTTATGCAGCTATTAAAACAATTCGTGGTCACTATCCGTTACAACCAGTGGTAGTGCTATCGGCGAACGAAGAGAAGCAGCTGATTAATCTCGCATTAGCAGAAGGTGTACAGGGTTATATCCCTAAGTCCACACGTAGTGAAGTGATGATCGGCGCGTTAAATTTGGTCTTGGCAGGAGGGATCTATATTCCCAAAATAGCGTTATCAATGGGAGAGCTAAGCGGTCAATCAATCAATGACATACCAACGCCCATAAGAGTAACGCAACCACCGCGGAGTGATGGCATTAGAGAATTGTTGACCCCTCGTCAGATAACTATTTTGGAGAATTTGGCGAATGGATTATCGAACAAAGAAATTGCCAGAGAGTTAAATATTGCAGATGGTACTGTGCGTGTGCACATGTCGACAATCTACCGGATACTAGGAGTGGATAATAGAACCCAGGCGGTGGTTAAGGCCAGTAAGCTGGGCTTAACCACCGCGTAGAGGTTGTTGTTTTAGGGATTACGCGTTTAGTTAGTTTTTAATTAAAGATGCCTGAATAATCACAATACTTAAATTCTACGTTGTTAAGCGCAGTATCATCAGTGAAACCTTGGCTGGCTTCAATTTGAGACCTTACGCCACAAATACGGTAATTAGCGTTATTAACACTTTGGGAGCCACCCCAGCTACCAACGGGACCTTCATTGTTTACAGAGAGCTCTGCTCCGCCACCGCCACAGGTAAAACGAATTGCATTAGCTCCAGAGTCATCGCCATCTAATCCTTGATAGACTTCAGAGCGAATGTTAAACGTTAGTAGGTGTTCTCCAGAGTTGCAGTTAACCGTGTTCCCCCAATTACCCCAGCCGGTATCACCACCAGAAATGATGGTTTGCGAGCTTGTGTTGTCTTTATCAGAGCAGATGAGAGATATGCGGTTAAGAGCGGTATCATCAAAGGATGCCCCTTCAACCTTTAAGCGAAAGCCTTTAGCGTAGGTATTGGTTGGACACATTGCCCAGCTGCCCCAAGATCCAAAATGCGTGTTGGATTTACCGACAACAGAAATTTGGCTGTTCCATGTGCTTGGTAACTGGATGGGGATTGTTACGTTTTGATTACGACTGTTAATCGCTATTAGGAATTCATCACCGGTAGGAACTTTTCCTGCCTCTGGTGTGTGGGTATACAATTGTGTGGCGCTATTGTAAGCCATATCAAAACACCGTTGTGCTGTTTCACAAAATTGCACGACGTCGATACCCAGTTCATCGGTGACTCTAGCAACAATTTCAACTTCTGCATTATGTATGTTGAGGTTAACAGAACGAATAGTCGGAGTGTCAGAGGTTGTGGTAATGATGTGATATTCCCACATAGGTTCGAGTTTAATGTCGAGAACATTGGTATTGTTGCCTAAGAGTTCATCGAGCTTGGCATCCGAGTTGTCACTTCCGTGTCTGATAATACCGACATAGGTTTGGGGAGATTGAACAATATCTCCTTCCATGTTGATACAGAAGCTGGCGTGTTGCTGGTCATCACAAGGAATGTCTAACGTTGATTTAACGGCATCTCGTAACGTAAGTACCTTATGGCGATTTTCTGGGTCGACATAAAAGGTATTACGGAATAAGGCGTCATTTTGGTCAAAAACGGAATAGTGAAGTTTGGCGTTTTGTAACATTGCCATGGACATATAGGTTAACCATTCTGAGCCAAATTCAATCAGTTCATCATCCCCTCCTAAATAAGGGATTTTTGCGGTGTTAACGATGGTTTCTAATTCTATGGCTCCGCCTAGTTGTAGGTATTGCAATTGATTAATAGAAATACACCCGGCGTCGTAGGTTAACGCGCCATTGTTGGCGATAGGAATGCCATTCGCCGGCAGGTCTAGGGCAAACTCCGGAGAAAAAGCCGGTAATGTTGTACTACCAATGCGAACTTGATAGAGCAACTCAACATCCTCGGCCGGTGCACTACCGGTATTTTGTAGAGCAACATCAAAGGTGATGTTGGCGGCGCACAACGTGTTTGTGGTGGTTGCACTTTCCCATGAAAAACCTTCGCTGTTTTCATTGCTGTCGGAAACAACTTCGCTTGATGTATAACTTCCTCCAACACTTGCGGATACACTGACCTCGACAGATGGAACAAAACTGACTGTACCGGTAACGGAAACAGATGCTTCCCAGGAATCAGTTTGTGACGTGGAGCTCTCAACAGAATGGCTAACGGAAGAGGATATTTCTCGCCCTTGGCTATCCTCAATCGTTGCATCAGGCACGTAGGTATAGCCTTCCAGTGTGGCTTCTATCACGGGAAATGCGGCGATGGATGGGTGAACTTTGGTAACGTTGCCCATGATGAAACTATCGACAACTTCATCATAATCGCTGTAAGGGTCTCGATCTGAACTCGGTAGATCTGGATTGGTGAAATAATACGGTAATACATCACCATTAAATGCAATAGGTTCTAAAATGGAATAATTTTGATTTAGGCGTAGTAGTAGATTTTTGTAGCTACCAGGAACATTTGAGCCAGACTTAGAAAATGGATGTGTATCGCCGTATTCTTTTTTAAAGGCGGTTGATAATTCTGGTAAGAGTCCGTCAAAGTTAATGGATACTTCTGCGTTGCCTAAGGGGAATACAAAGTTGTTATTATTCATTACGTCGTAGGTTAGCTTAAACGGAGTGCGTTTATTTTGCGGTGGATCTATTTCATCATTTTGAGAAAATTCCAGCCATTGATCCTCTGACATAACACGTTCAAGCGTAAAAAATTCACCGTCTAAATAATAATATCCATTGGACTCTTGGTGATCAAAGATACCATCCCCATCGGTATCAACTTCGACATCAGGTTCTACTTGTTCTCCTCCGCATGAAATAAGCCCTCCGACCAGACCTATCATTAACAGTTTGGAGAATGCATTTTTAGGTGTTTTCATCAACCGTTCCCTTTTTATTGTTAGCACCATTGTATTGTGGGGCAATAGCGACCCACGCTGTGGCGTACAATATCTTAGGGTGAATTGTTGAATCAATATGTCAGATGTCTATAACAAATGTTATAAACATCTGACTAAACAGGGGGGGCGTGTTGAGTTATTCTTGAATTTGTAACCAGCGAGCAATGACTTGGTGTGCTGCATCGACGCCGTCTTTTTTGAGTGAAGAAAATAATTGGGCCGTGATATGTTCCCCCATTTGAGCAACCTCCTCCTGAACTTTGAGTAACACACTGTTAGCCGGGCCATTTTTAAGTTTGTCTGACTTACTCAGCAAAATATGTACAGGCATACCAAAATGAGTAGACCATTCCAACATCATCAGGTCAAACTCTCGCAATGGGTGGCGAACATCCATAACCAGGATGAGCCCGGCCAAACATTCGCGACGTTCGATATATTCACTCATGTTGGCTTGCCATTCAATCTTCATGGCTTCAGGTACTTGTGCATAACCATAGCCTGGCAGGTCAACTAATCTTAACTCATCGTTTATGCCAAAAAAGTTAATAAGCTGAGTTCGTCCAGGGGTCTTACTGGTTCGGGCCAGTTTCCTCAGGTTGGTAATTGTATTGATGGAACTTGATTTTCCCGAATTTGAGCGACCTGCAAAGGCAACTTCTAACCCTTCATTGGGGGGGCATTGTGCGAGCTTTTGTGCACTTTTGAGAAATTCAGCCTGTTGCAGTAAAGATGCAATTGCATTATCCCGTTTTGGCTTGTCAGCCTCCGGCTCTTTACGTGCATAGGGGTAAGGTGCATTAGGTTCACGTTTGTTCTTTTTTGAATTTGCTCGTTGTTTTTTCTGATGAGGACTGGCCATTAACACATGCTCAAAGATTAGAAATAAGGGGCTATTTTAAAGGGGTTTTGCGTTTTGCGATAGTTTACCTTAATACGGCGTGTTCATGGAGTTTCCAAGTATCGAAGGTATAGGTTATAATTCTCTAGATTTACGGAGAGTACCGACATTTTTTCGCGGTATCTCATTGATTTCACAATAAAATGTTATATGAGAGAGGCCTGTACACAGAGGCCGTGACAGAGAGATTAAGGGTATAATATGAAGAAATTAGTTATCGCGTCTGCTATTGCAGCATTAGGTTTCGTTGCTTCCGTTCAAGCTGAAGCCCCTGCTAAGTACAATGCCACTTGCATGGCGTGTCATGGATTTGGTGCTGCTGGAGCTCCTATCACTGGTAACAAAGAAGCATGGGCACCTCGTGTAGCACAAGGTATGGATGTTCTAGTAGCAAGTGCTAAAGCTGGTAAAGGCGCTATGCCTCCTATGGGTTTGTGTGCGGATTGTTCTGACGATGAACTAAAAGAACTTATTACCTTTATGTCTACAGCTAAGTAGTTGCTTTGTAAGTATTACATTTAGTTGTACAGGGGGTGTTGAGACTGGTCTATCACAGTGAGCGTGTAGGCAGAAACAGCACCTCCTATGTTTAGCTATGCTGGTTGAGATACTCCCCATACAGAATAAATACGCTTTAGAGCAAAACTGGACGTTAAGATGAACCAAGTAACAAAGATTTTATCCATTGTATTGACGATGCTAGCAACCGCTGGTATTGCAGAGGCCGCCGGTGATGCGGAAGCTGGAAAGACTAAAGCGGCAGTGTGTGGCGGTTGTCATGGGGCAGATGGGAATAGCATGATTCCTAGTTTTCCGAAATTAGCGGGTCAGAATGAACGGTATTTTATTAAGCAAATAAATGATATTAAAAGCGGCGCTCGTAACGTTGTTGCAATGACGGCTATTGTGGGTGGTTTAAGTGATCAAGATGTTGCGGATTTAGCTGCCTATTTTAGCTCTCAAACCATTAAAATTGGCATGGTTAAGGCTGACTTGTTAGAGCTAGGTCAAAATATATACCGAGCTGGGAATGCTGATACCGGAGTGACTGCTTGTTCTGCATGTCATGGAGCAACAGGCAAAGGTATGCCTGCAGCGGGTTATCCAGCTCTTGGTGGACAGCATACAGCCTACGTAGAAGCGCAGTTAAAAGCGTTTCGTGCAGCGGGGCGTGCAGATGAAGCTGGCGTTCGTCGTACAAATGATGGCGACGCTAAGATGATGCAAAGTGTCGCTGGACGATTAAGTGACCGCGAACTTAAAGCCGTAGCGAGTTACATTAACGGTCTTAAGTAACACGATTGAATGTGTAGACGAAAAAAGGGTGGCATAAGCCGCCCTTTTTATTATCTGCGAAACGGTGTTTGCTGCTTATTGCTGAATGTTTAGGGAACACCAGAGCAATACTGGGCTCTAACCTTAAGCTTCGAAAAGTGATTTTTGATTTATATAACAACTGACTTACGTAACAATTGGAAAATATAACAATGAAACAAGTACAAAAACAGCTGTTTGCCTTGATTGTTGGTTTATTGGCGGGATTTTTAGTGTTGACTGCACAGGCTGAAACGTTTCGTGAAGGCGTCGATTATACAGAATTAAAGCAGTCTATTCAGACGGCTGACCCAAGTTCAATTGAAGTTCGAGAATTCTTTTGGTTTGGTTGCCCACATTGTTATAAATTGGAGCCATTTATCCATAAATTTTCAGAAAACTTGCCTGAAGGTGTAACTTTTGTACAAACACCTGCCCCATTAAATAAGAGTTGGATGAACCATGCACATGCGTTCTATGTGATGGAATTACTGGGTAAGACTAAAGAAATGTCTCCAGCACTGTTTGATCAGTTACATGTGGCGAGGAATAAATTATTTAGCCAAGAAGAGCTGGCAGCTTTTTTCAAGAAATATGATGTGTCTGAGTCTGATTTTAATAAGCTTTTTCAATCGTTTCCGGTTCGTACAAAGGTACGTCAGGCGGAAGCTTTTGCAAAGGCTGCACGCTTAAGTGGTGTGCCTGCTATCGTGGTTAACGGTAAATATGTTGTTGGAACAAAGATGGCAAAAGGTTTCCCTCGTATGATGCAGATTGTGAACTTCTTGATTGAGAAAGAAAGAGTGACGATGCAGGCGGCTTTATAAATTACTGACGGATGACTCCTTCTGTGAGGGATATACTGGTCATCGGATGAAATTTTGATAGACTTTAAAAGCTGGATGTAAAAATCCGGCTTTTTTCTTGTCCAGTTTTTATTCGTTAGGAGTACAAGGTTGTCATTTCAGATCAATCACGAGGTGTTAGAGCAAGGGAATCAGGGTTTTTCTCGTAAATATGGGAAAGAGGTGCCTGAGACTCTGAAGTTGCTGTCTTACAATATACAAGCGGCTATTGGTACAAGCTCTTATCATCACTATGTCACGCGAAGCTGGCGTCATTTACTACCCGATTGGCGTGGTGTACAGCGATTAGATGATATTGCAAAAGTGCTGGTGGATTACGACTTAGTAGCACTTCAAGAGGTGGATGGCGGCAGTTTGCGCAGTAGTTTTGTCAATCAAGTGTCGTATTTGGCAGATGTTGCCGGTTTTGATTATTGGTATCAGCAATTGAATCGAGACTTTGGCCGGTTTGGGAAATTCTCAAATGGCGTTTTATCGCGCTTTGTCCCTTATGAATTACAGGATCATAAATTACCAGGGTTAAAGGGTCGTGGGGCTATTGTTGCTAAATACGGACATCCTGATAACCCATTAGTCTTAATTGGGTTGCACTTGGCGTTAAGCGAAAAAGCACGTTTTCGTCAGTTGGATTATATTCGCGAATTAATTCAGGGGCATGAACATGTCATCGTGATGGGGGATATGAATTGCAGAGGGGATCAGATTATTGACACTCCTTTACGAGATACCCACCTTATTCAGGTTAATGGTGAGCATCATACGTTCCCAAGCTGGAAACCTGATAGAAGTATTGACCATATTATGGTGAGCCCTAGTTTGAAGATTAATAAAGTTTCTGTATTGGAGCATACTCACTCTGATCATCGGCCAATAGCGATGGAAATTTGCTTGCCTAATTCTATTAGAGAATCGTTTTATGAATAAATGGTTTTACGCATACCAATAAGTATTTGTTTTATATTGTATTTATAGGTTTTCTAAGGATCTTTTTTGCATCTAGTTTAAAGAGAAGCAGTTGCTGATTCTTGAGATCGTCACTTTAAGAGCAAATTCATCTATAGCTGGCTCAAGTACTATCTATACTAGTAGTTACTCGTACCTCGTTAGCGAGGTTAACTTTGCGATTGAAGAGTTATATAAAACATTATGGCGGAAGCTGAACCTCAAAGTTGGAAAGAAAAGTACCTGCAGTCTTTGGAGAAATTTGAAGCGGAAGAGCAGCAGGCGGCGAAACGCTTAGATCTTTTGCGTAAGGGGTTTGTGCGTGTGAGTTTGGCGGCAGATGGATTGGATGAGCCGTTGGACGATATATTGGCAGAACTACGTAGCGCATTACGTGAAGTCGATGATGTATTGATGTTAGAGCCGATGATTGCACGTTTAGAGGGCTGTGTTATTGCCTTAGATGATCACCGAAAGGATGATTTTGGCATCGCAACAGAATTGATCGATGATGCGCTTGCTGCAACATTAGACGTTACGCTGCCCCGTAAAGATAAGTCGGCTATTAAATTATTTCGCAAACAATTACCGAGTATGTTGCAAGGTACAACTGTCAATATCGATTTGTGGAAAGGTTACCTTGACGTTCAGCGTCCCGTTTTTAACTATCTTGTAGCGTTGGAAAAGGGAGAGTTAGAGAATAAACCTAAAGGTTTGTTTCAGCGTTTATTTTTTGGTGCTAAAGAGAACGATAGTGATGGTGTCCATGACGGAGATATTGGTACACCCCCTCTTCCTGTAAGTGATTTTGAGAAGGTCGATGTTCAGGATGATACAGGAGAATCTGTTGACGTTATAGACGAAGGTGCGACTGCTTTGATCGCAACGCCTGTTGATTCGGCCAATGATTCTGAAGAGGTGGAACGAGAAAAGGCTTCAGATTCATCGCCCGTAACAACTAGTGAAGAGACCGGTGATCTTAAGCAGGGTGAGCAACACCAGAGAGAAGAATTAAAGTCTCGTACTGTTCAAGTATTTTGTGGTTTAGTTGATCAAATTGAAACACCGAATGAATTTGATGGAAGAAAAAATACCTTAGTGTTTCGTTTACAAAACGATTTTGATTGGGTGTTTTTACCAGAGTTATTGGCAGAGACATTGGAGCTGGTTGCTTCTACTAAAAAAGTTGCTCAACGAGAGTTTGAAGGTTTCCTGGTAACTCTGCATGATCGGTTGCAAGATATCCAAGATTTTTTGCAAGTTGCGCGAGAAGGTGAAGAAAAAGCACAGCTTAATCAAACAAAGTTAGACCAAGATGTTCGTATGGGGCTTAATGAAATTAAGGCCAGTGTTAATGATGCGTTAGACATAGGTGTGCTAAAAGAAGATATTACATCAATGGTAAATCAAATTGTTGATGTGATTGATATGTTTCATGTTGAAGAAAGAGATCGGCGCGATGAAGTTTACACTCGTATCGAGATGTTGGGCGCCAAAATGATTGAAATGGAATCTGAAGCGAGGGAGTTGCGTAACAGCTTGGAAGCCCAGCGATTGCAAGCAATGCGCGATCCTTTGACGGAGTTACCGAACCGTCAGGCATATGATGAACAGGTAGAAAAGGAATTTTCCCGTTGGAAACGGCATGATCGCCCACTTAGTATGGCGATTGTGGACATAGATTTCTTTAAAAAAATCAATGATACGTTAGGTCATTTACGTGGCGACAAAGTATTAAAATTGGTCGCTCGTGAGGTCCAAATGAATATTCGAAGTGAAGATTTTGTTGCACGTTTTGGTGGAGAAGAGTTTGTAATACTTATGCCCGACACGGATGAGGATGCTGCATGCTTAGCAATAGAAAAGGTACGGGCAGCGATTGCATGTTGCCCTTTTAATTTTGCGGGAGAAAGAGTTTCTATTACTGCTAGCTTTGGTGTGTCGGCCTTGCAAAGTGGGGATACGGTGAACTCTTGTTTTGATCGTGTTGATAAAGCGTTATACAAAGCAAAAGGTAATGGTCGGAATCGGGTGGAGCGAGGGTAAGTTAGGCTTGAGCGTATTGAGAGGCATTGCCTAACCAGCGATGAACCAATGGTGCAATTAGGCTGGGTTCTTGTTGAAGAATATATTTGGCGAGTTTTTTAGCTTCATATACAAGTGATTTGTCTCGCATAAGGTCTGCAATGCGAAACGTAATATCCCCCGTTTGACGCGTGCCGAGTACCTCTCCGGGCCCGCGAATTTCCAAGTCTTTTTCTGCAATTTTAAAGCCATCGGTTGTTTCGCGCATAATTTCTAAGCGCTGTTTGCCGTGCACGGACAAGGGTGCTTGATAGAGTAATAAGCAAAAACTCTCAATAGAACCCCTTCCAACACGTCCGCGTAATTGGTGAAGTTGTGCAAGGCCTAAACGTTCGGGGTTTTCAATGATCATTACGCTGGCATTGGGTACATTAACGCCAACTTCTATGACGGTTGTTGCCACTAATAATTGTATTTCGCCTTGCTTGAAGGCATCCATGATGCTGACTTTCTCTTTGGGTTTTAGGCGTCCATGAATTAAACCTATCCGAATATTGGGCAACTTGAGGTTAAGTTGTTCAGCGGTTTTTTCTGCAGCTTGGCATTGCAAAACTTCAGACTCTTCGATGAGGGTGCACACCCAATATACTTGTTTGCTTTCATTGCAGGCATTTAATACCCGCTGTATTACTGCATCTCTTCGGTCGTTTGCTACAACAACTGTTTTTACGGGAGTGCGACCTGGTGGAAGTTCATCAATAATTGAGGTGTCCAAATCGGCATAAGCACTCATCGCTAAGGTACGTGGAATAGGGGTGGCGGTCATGATAAGTTGATGTACTACATAACTGTCATCACTTTTTTGAGTGAGAGATAAGCGTTGGTGGACGCCAAAACGATGCTGTTCATCAATGATGGCAAGGCCGAGTTTTTGATAATGAACATCACCCTGGAATAATGCATGGGTACCAACGATGAGTTGGCATTCGCCTGACTCTAGATCAGATAATTGTTGCGAGCGTTTTTTGCCTTTTAATTTTCCAGATAACCAACCGACAGAAATGTTCAGGGGTTTGAACCAGTCGGTAAAGGTTTGAAAGTGCTGTTCGGCCAATATTTCCGTTGGGGCCATTAGTGCGACTTGGAAGCCTTGTTCAATAGCCTGTAATGCGGCCCATGCGGCAACCAACGTTTTACCGCAACCAACATCCCCTTGTACTAAACGTAACATTGGACTGTTTTGTATTAGGTCGTTGGTAATTTCTTGGCAGACTCTTTTTTGAGCATTTGTGGGGGAGAATGGCAACTGTTGCAAGAACCGGGGGTTGAGTGTTTTACTTGCCACTAACGCTGGTGCTATTTGAGTTTTCATCTCCTGGCGGCGTTGTAACAAACTTAAGTGGTGCGCCAATAACTCTTCGAGTGATAATCGTTGTTGATGTCGGTGTGTACCCTCCTCCAAGCTTTTGGTGTTAACTCCAGGTGGTGGGTTGTGAATAAAATTTAGGGAATCTTTTAGTGAAGGCCATTTTTTTTGCATCGTTGGTAACAATTCACTGATAGCGTTTCCGCTATTTAGAAGGTCTAGGGATTGTTGGGCGAGTTTACGTAACAGGTGTTGTGATACACCGTCGGTGCTCGGATAGGTCGAAGTGAGGTGCTCATTAACGGGAGCGTTTATGTCGGTTAATATTTTGTACTCGGGATGAACCATTTCCCGGCCGTTGTTATTAAACCGTACTTCTCCAAAGCAGCGGACGGTTGCACCTTTTTCCAGCGCATTCTTTTGTGCGGCAGAGAAATGGAAAAAGCGTAATTGAATAGAACCAGAGCTATCGGAAAGCCGACATACCAACATGCGGCGCTTTCCAAAAATAACATCGCATAGCTCAACGTTACCTTGAATGAGTACCTCTTCCCCCATTCGGGTGCTGCCGATGGGGTGGATACGTGTTCGGTCTTGGTAACGAGCAGGCAAATGAAACAATACATCTTGTATCGAAAGCAGGCCGAGCTTTTCTAGCTTTGATGCGACAGCGGCCCCTACCCCTTTTAGTTGAGTGATGGGGGTTTGAGATAAATGGTTGGGGTTGTAGCCATCGTTTATGTTGGTGATTTTAGGCATGATGGGAGTTAACGTGATGCTCCAGGTACGGCACAGCTATTAATTGATGTGGCTAAGGCGTCGATAGCCTGGGTGCGGGGGAAGCGCTTTCGCCATACCAGCGATACTCGGCGAAAGGGCGTTTTACCGGAAAAAGGACGTTCTACTAGGGTGTCGCTATCATAAATTGAATTATCACTGGCTGAACCAGGCAATATGGTAAGGCCAAGGCCTGATGCAACCATATGCCGTAATGTTTCAAGTGATGTGCCAAGAGGGATATCGGTGGCGTCAAACGCTTTGTTGATGCTGGGGCAGGCGTGTAACACTTGGTCGCGAAAACAATGTCCATCACCGAGCAATAAGACCTTTTCCTTTTCTAATTGCCGTTTGGTTATGGAATTTTTTTTCGCCAAGGGGTGTCTTGCAGGAACTAATATACGAAAAGGTTCATCGTATAAATCAAGTACTTCCGTGTTTGGCTCGGTAAAGGGCAAAGAAATAACGATAACATCGATCTCCCCATGACGGAGCTTTTGTCGTAAAACAGACGTGTAGTTTTCTTCCAAAATTAGCGACATGTTCGGTGCACTGTCTTTTATATGGCGGATAATGTGAGGGAATAGATAAGGTCCAATAGTGAAGATAGCTCCTACTCGTAAAGGGGTGTTGAGTTGTCCTTTTCCTTCATCGGCAATGGCTTTAATAATATCTGCTTCTTCCAGGACCTTTCGAGCTTGGGCGATGATTTTTTCGCCTAAGGGGGTGACCTGAACTTCGGTGCGGCTGCGCTCAAAAATAACAAGGTCCAACTCCTCTTCTAGCTTCTTTATAGCGACACTTAGTGTTGGTTGGCTGACATAACAGCGCTCGGCTGCTTTTCGAAAGTGCTTCTCGTGGGCCAATGTGATGATATAGCGGAGTTCTGTGAGTGTCATAAGGAGCCGTAATCAAATATTATAGAAAGGTGCGTCGAATAGTGTTTAAAAATTTATCATGATTTGGGGGGGAATCCTAGAATGAAGAAGAATATCTTAATTGTCGGTTGTGGTGATGTTGGTAGTGAAACTGGGCGTCGTTTACAGCTGTTAGGGTATGACGTGTACGGCATTAAAAGAACGTTCAGCGATGACATACCTTTTCCTTGTGTCTATGGGGATGTGAGCGACATTGAAAGTCTCAGAGCATGTTTTAGACAGTTACCCGGCGATATACATTATTTGGTTTATACGGTTGCGCCAGAGGAACGCACGGAAGGTGCTTACCATGCAGCCTATCCAGAAGGCATAAAAAACAGTTTAGCGTGTATTGATACGCAAATATTACAGGGCTTTTTGTTAGTTACTAGTACTGCGGTGTACCACCAGCAACAAGGTCAATGGGTTGATGAGTCAACAGAAACATTACCAACGACATTTTCTGGGCAAAAACTATTAGAAGCAGAGAAGGTACTACGTGACTCTTCAGTAAAAGGGGTTGCTGTTCGTTTGGGTGGGATCTATGGTCCGGGTCGGAGGCGGTTGCTTAATAAAGTCATAAATGGATGTGAGATAAACCGTGAAATTCCAGCGTATACCAACCGAATTCATCGTGATGATTGTGCCGGGATATTAAGCTATTTGATTCAAATGATCGATTCTGGACGAAAGGTTGATAACTGTTATGTGGGTGTAGATAGCTACCCTGTGCCGGAATGGGATGTGTTGTGTTGTATCGCAAACTTACTAAATATTAAAGGGCCTGTTTACAATGGAAATTTACAGGTGCTTCGCCAAAATAAGCGCTGTCGTAATGATCGTATTCGTTCGTTAGGGTATGAATTCACGTTTGAGCATTATGAGGACGGTTATAAACAGTTAATACTTCCTTAATACGTTCTGTGAAGGATGGGTGATTCTTAGTGAGGATTCGAGCAAGGGGGGGATTCCCAAATGGGTGAGAACTATGTCTCATTCATTGAATAAGGCTCGGACGTCCTGTGATTGAGTGCAAGTTCTGAAACAGAGATGACAGACGCTTGGTTTAGGATTTGCTACCGTGAGGCATGTTTACAGCAGAACCCATAAGTCTGCTTGGGTCTTTGTATGAATTTATTTGAGGGGAAACTCATGAAGCAGCTGTCATCGATTTTGTATCGTAGTGTGTTTGTAATTGTTGTTGGTGTTTGCGCATTGTTACCGTTGCAACTTAATGCGTCATCAGCATTGATTGAAAACAGTGTCTTCACCTCTCAGCTGCTGGATGCAGAGCCTGTTGATTATTTGAACTCGGCCTATTTAAGTGATGGGAAAATATATATTTACTTAAAGTGGCAGGATTTGGATGTGCGGTTGTATGATGTCGAGAACTTTATTTATGATGGCAATAATCGATTGGTAGGGCATTCAAAATATGGCTTTAAACCATCAGACTCCAACTGGCGTTCTTGGACTAAGTACAATTTTCGTTCCAACGTAGATTATCCAGGCAACTGGCGTTTTGTTGTAAAGCTTGATGGCGAGAAAGTGCTGGAAAAAACACTGTATGTTGGTGACTAAAAAAATAATTTGTACAAGCCACATTAGGTGTGAGGGTAACAAGTTGCAAGCAGGGGCGTTTTTCAGGAAAAACGCATTATTCAGACCAATACCAGCTGGTTACGTTATAGCGGTATTCATCTGTATGGTCAGGGTTTAACGTTTTCACCCAGTGTTCAGAGCCCTTTGAGGAAGGGTCAAACAAAACACAGCGGTTATATAAAGGGGCAATACGAATAGGTTCATCATTTTCACCTATAAAAACGAGTTCACCCCCCGCATTATTACCCCACTTTTTATTCAAATACAACAGCATGCACACTTCTCTTCCGGGGGAATCATCAGCATGTTGTTCAACAAAGTCGGTAGTGCTTAAGCGAAAATAATTCGTATTAATTTCAGGATCAGCCACATTTATATCTGTTAATGGCACGTTAAAAATACGTGATAACACGGACATAAACTCATCTCCGCGCAAAAAAGTCAAAAAATCCCGAGCTATATTGGAATTGGCAGTATTGGGGTTGGCCGCTTCATGTCGCCAAACATCTCGCTGTACAAACCGTTGATCGTTGCTGGTTTTTTGCCACCGGGCATTATCGACATATAAAGCAGAATAAGTATGTCTTTGAGTTTGCCAACAATGAGGCTGTTGTAAAACCTTCATTACGTCATCGAGTTTGGCTTCATTAAATAAGTTATCAATCACGATATGATTGGGGCAAGAACTTAGTAAAGACTCTCTATATGAGCATCTGGCAGGGTCTTTCGCTTGCTTGTCATTCAACCACATTGAAACCGACCGCTTGTGTTTTTAGATTGTCACTTAAAGATTTGATAATACAGGGTTGAACAAAAATTCTGCATTGCCCTTTGGGCGTTGAATTAGCGTTAACGGCGCCATTTGATTTAATGGTGAGAACAAGATCGTCCAGCTGGTTTTTACACCAGATGGACTATTTGCGACAAAACTTCAATAAGAACTGCCCTCATTATTTTCTGGAAGCTCCATAACGGCATCCATTTCCACTTCAGCTCCTTTTGGTAAAGATGCAACGCCTATTGCAGCGCGTGCTGGATAAGGCTGTTCAAAGTAACGAGCCATGATTTCGTTAACTAATGCAAAGTTGTTGAGGTCTATTAAGAAAATGTTTAGCTTGACGATATCTTGCAAAGAGCCACCTGCTGCTTCTGCTACTGCTTGCAGGTTATCAAATACACGGGTGATTTGAACGTTCATATCCCCTTCTGCTAATACCATTGTTTCTGGGACAAGAGGGATTTGTCCTGACATATATACAGTATTGTTGCATTTTACCGCTTGAGAATAGGTGCCAATCGCTTGTGGCGCTTTGTCCGTTTGAATGTATTTGCGGCTCATGTGTTTTTGTTCCTTGGCTAGTTACGGGTGCGTATGATTTTGGTAACTGATTTGGCTTTGCGTATTTTTCGGATGGTGCTTGCGAGGTGTACCCTGTCTCGTACTGCGATTTGTAACGTGACAACACTAAGGTGGGCGTCTTTTTCATCAAGACTGATATTCTCAATGTTGGCGTCAGCTTGCGAGAGTATGGAGGCAAGCATTGCCAGTACGCCGCGCTCGTTTTCGATATTTACTCGTAGCTCTACAGGGTATTCACCGGAGACTTCGGAGGCCCATTGAACGGAGACGCATTTTTCGGGGTTGGATTTTGTTTCTGCTGCAATGTTATTGCAGTCATCTCGATGAACTACCATGCCACGCCCAGCACTTAAGCGGCCAATGACAGAATCTCCGGGAATGGGGCGGCAGCATTTAGCAAAGTTTATGACCATCCCTTCAGTGCCGCGTAATACTAAGGGCGAGGAATTATCTTTGCCCTGAGTTGTATCATCGGTTTGCTTGGGCTGAAGGCGGCGAGCTGCAATTTGCGCCATCAAGGTACCTAATCCGATGTCTTCTAATAAATCATCGAATTCGGTGAAACCTGACTCTTCTATAGTGCGCTGTAGAGATTCTGGGTCAATGGCGTTGAGCGTTAGGTCCAGTGTAGCTAATGCTTTTTCGAGCAAGCGCTGGCCAAGGGCAACTGATTCTGAGCGCCGTTGATTCTTTAAAAAGTGGCGAATATTACTGCGGGCTTTTGCTGTAGTTACAAAGCTAAGCCAGGCGGGGTTTGGTGATGCGCCAGGTGCGGTGATAATTCGAATGGTTTGTCCGCTAAGAATAGGGGTGCTTAAGGGGACTAGTCGATGATCGATTCGCGCTGCTACACAGCTCTTTCCAACATCGGTGTGAACCGCATAGGCAAAGTCGACAGGTGTGGCCCCGTTAGGTAATTCGAGAATGTTTCCTTTGGGAGTGAAAACGTAAACTTCATCAGGGAAAAGGTCGATTTTTACGTTTTCAATAAACTCTAAAGAGTTGCCAGCACGCTGCTGCATCTCTAAAAGCCCTTTTAACCATTGTTTTGCACGGTTTTGTGCTCCCGTGGCAGGGTCGTCTGATTTGTATAGCCAGTGGGCTGCAATACCATTATTTGCCATTGCTTCCATTTCATCGGTGCGAATCTGTATTTCAACAGGAATGCCTCGTATACCTTTAAGAATAGTGTGTAAAGATTGGTAGCCGTTGGTTTTCGGGATTGCGACATAATCTTTAAAGCGCCCAGGAATGGGCTTGTAAAGATTATGGACAGCGCCAAGAGCGCGGTAACAATTGTCGACAGACTCTACAACGATGCGGAATCCATAGACATCCATGATTTGATCGAAAGGTTTGCGTTGTGTGCGCATCTTTTCATAAATGCTAAAAAGGTGTTTTTCTCGCCCAATGACGTGGGCTTGAATGCCCTCTCGTTCCAAACGGTTAGTGATTGCTTCTTGAATCTGGGTGATGACGTCTTTCCGCGAGCCTTTGGCAAGCTTTAGCGCTTTTTTGATGCGTGAGGAACGCATTGGATATAAGTTGGTAAAGCACAGGTCTTCCAACTCCATGCGAAAATCGTTCATGCCAAGGCGATTGGCAATGGGAGAGTATATCTCTAGGGTTTCCGTGGCAATGCGTCGGCGTTTTTGGGGGTGGAGAATACCCAGGGTACGCATATTGTGAAGGCGATCGGCAAGTTTAACCAGGATGACGCGAATATCTTCGGTCATCGCTAATACCATCTTTCGGAAGTTCTCTGCCTGTTGCTCGGCGCGGGATTCAAACTTGATAGCGCCAATTTTGGTGACACCGTCTACTAATTCTGCGGTGACTTCATCAAATTCTTCAGCGAGGGTTTTCTTGGTGATGGGGGTGTCTTCGATAACATCATGTAACAGCGCAGCCATAAGGCTTTGGCTGTCCATATGCATATCGGCAAGAATCTTACATACCGCCAATGGGTGGGTAATATAGGGGTCGCCGCTACGTCGAGTTTGGCCCTCGTGAGCTTTCTCAGCGTAATAATATGCTCGAACAATCTGATCAGCCTGACCAGGTTCCAAGTAGCTTAGTTTTTCTGTAAGACTTTCAAGGCTTTGCAACGCCCATCTCCTAACTCGTGATATACCTGAGTGTAATGGCTATGGGCGTAAATGAGAACAATTGTCGATACAATTGTGTAACTATTTTATAAAACAGACGTTGTTAATAAAATAGCTTGTCGAAAAGGTGTACTTGGTTTGAGTCTAAGCAACAAAAGGTTACTTAGAAACCTCCAGGCATGTCCGTTAGAGGCACATTGTGATCTTCACGCTTAGATTCGGGCTCAAGAATGGATGCATCAATGTAACCTTCAGCAATTTCACGAAGTGCTACAACAGTAGGTTTATCATTTTCCCAATCTACGTAAGGCTCTTTGCCTCCTGTAGCTAATTGGCGAGCACGTTTACTGGAAATGAGTACTAATTCGAAGCGGTTAGTTACTTTATCCAAACAATCTTCTACGGTAACTCGTGCCATATTATCCTCGTTAAATCTAAAATTGGTTAAAACGTTTGCTTTAGAGGCCTATTAGGCCACCTGCTCTATGAGTACCTTAGGTAAATCACAGAGCTCAAGAGCGGGAATTCTATACAGCTACCCTGATGAAAACAAGGGTTATGACAAGAGTTTTTGTATTAACGTTTGATGTCGTGTGGCTTGTGGGCCGATGCAGAGTCGCTGTGAATGAATAATAGACTTGAGTTCAGCTAATGCTAGGTCAAATTCATCATTGATAATTAAGTAGTCATACTCGACATGGTGGGTGATTTCTTGTGCAGCTTGAGCCAGCCTATGTTGAATGACGTCCTCTGGATCTTGGCCTCTGCCTTTGAGACGTTGTTCAAGTGCAGCTTGAGAAGGGGGCAAGACAAAAATTCCGATGGACTCTGGAATTTGGCGACGTACCTGTTGGGCACCCTGCCAGTCGATTTCAAGAATAACATCTTGGCCATTGGTTAATTGCTTATTTACCCAGCTTTGTGATGTTCCATAATAATTCCCAAACACTTCAGCATGTTCAAGGAAATCGGCTTGACTTAATAAGCTCTGGAATTTGGTGACATCCACAAAATGATAATTAATCCCATCGGTTTCACCGGGGCGAATAGGGCGAGTGGTATGTGATATTGAAACCCCTAAATCATCAGAGCTTTCAATAAGAGCTTTTACAAGGCTGGTTTTGCCTGCGCCAGAAGGAGCGGATACAACGTATAAAGTGCCAGTCATAGAGGTATTGTGTGGTGTTAGTAGAGGATTGAGAGTATCGCTGAAGTATAGCGTAAGACTGAAAGCATGGCACGAGGGATTGCCTGAATTGAGGATTTTAACGCGAGAGTGGGGGACTAGAAGTAGTTGTTTTATGGCCAATTTATCACGTGAGATAAGTGGGTAAGCCAAAATACTAGTTAACGTCGTATACTGCGCGAGTTATAGTCTATCCGCAAAAATTAAGAAGGTTGGCAAATTACGAACTTATGGGGAGCATTAGGATGGGGAGCGTCATGTTAAAGGCGGTTACGTTGAAGAGGAATACGTTAATGGATAATAAAACTCCATTTGTGAAGGCTGTTGGTTTGGTTGCGTTTATGGGTACTTCGCTGGCGGTTGCTGCAGAAAATGGCGAGTCAAAAGAACCTGGTTTGGAGGAAGTGGTTGTAACAGCACAAAAAAGAGAGCAAAACTTACAGGAAACACCATTAGCAATATCCTCTTTTGACGCACAAGCATTGGAAGACTTGGGTATTTCCGACATAGAAGATGTCAGTGTTTACGTGCCAAATGTACAGATATCAGAAACACCCGGAGGAAGTACGGGTGCAACAATAGGTATTCGTGGTTCCGTTACCATCAACCCCGCGGTTACGTGGGAGCCAACAGTGGGTATTTATATCGATGGGGTGTTTGTCGCCAAAAATATCGGTGGTCTGTTTGATGTTGCAGAAATCGAACGCTTAGAAATTTTGCGTGGTCCTCAAGGAACGCTATACGGTAAAAATACTATTGGTGGTGCCGTGAATTTGGTAACACGAAAACCATCTGGAGATGGTGGGGGTAAAATTAAATTAGGTGCAGGTAATTACGATTATAAGGATCTGTTTCTCTCTGTTGACAGCGATACTTATTTGGATGATACGTTGCGATTTAATGTTGCATTTAATAAAAAAGAACGTGATGGGTTTTACGAGAATGCTGCTGGAGATGTTGTTGGAAACAATGCAGCGGATGATTTTAAAGAATTAGACTCCGTCGCCGGACGTATTGCTGTGTTATATGACATGACAGAAGATATGCAATTGTATTACACCTTTGATCGATCAAAAAAAGATAATACACCAGCATTTGGCCAAGCTACTGGTACGGCGGATGATTTTAAACGTCAAGATAAAGGTGATTTGGATGGTGCCGAATATGATAAGTCCGAAAGTCTAGGCCATTCTTTACAGATAGAGTGGCAGCTAAGTGAAACCTTAATGTTGAAATCTATTTCGGCATACCGTGAAATGTTATTTGATGATAGTAACGATTATGATGGTACGGAATTTACATTTTTTCACACTGAACGCCACGTTGAACAGGATCAGTGGTCACAAGAGTTTCAACTGATTGGTAATGCGGGTGATGTCGATTTTGTGACGGGGGTATTTTTTCTAAGAGAAGATGCAGAAGCGGAAAATCCGTTTAAGGTTTATGTCGACCCCAATACACCAACAGATTTTAGCGATGATTTTATTGCTACTATCCGAAATAGCTACGGTGTGGAAGCAACCTCCATTGCAATTTATAGCCATGCGGACTGGCATATCACTGAAGCATTAACGTTATCCGGAGGTGTTCGTTGGACACAGGAGGATAAAGAGTTTCACGTAGAGCATCCTGATTCTGTTAATACAACAACCTTTCAGCCTGACTTTCCCGATGTAGATGTAGATGACACTTGGACCAATACATCACCTATGTTAGCAGTGAGTTATATTTGGGATGACTCGGTCACAACGTATGTAAAAGTATCAGAGGGTTGGAAGGCCGGTGGTTTTAATGGTGAACCACAAACATCAACTATAGCAAAAACGCCTTATGATGAAGAAAAGGTATTGGCTTATGAAATTGGTATGAAATCTCGGTGGTGGAATAATCGTTTTCAAGCCAATGTAGCTGTGTTTAAAAATGAAATTGATGACTTGCAAATATCCTCCTTTTTATTACCGTACTCACAGTTAACGAACGCTGGTGAAGCAACAGTTAAAGGTTATGAGGTAGAGTTATTGGTTGCATTAACAGAAGAGATTACTGTTAATGCAAATTACGGTTACCTTGATGCAGAATATGATGAATTTATTTATTTTGATGCATTAGGAACGGGGCAAAATCTCGATATTGCCGATACTGCACTATTTCAATATGCACCAGAAGATAAGTTTTCCGTCGGGGTAGAGTACGTGAAAGCTGTGAATGTTGGATTGCTTTCTGCTCGCTTTGATTGGAGTTACGTCGGTGGATTTGATGTTTACCCTGAGCCTTGGAACGCAGCGAATACCCATGTAAATGGTTATCACCTGCTAAGTGCACGTATTGCTCTAGGTGAAATGGAGCTGAGTTCTGATGGGAAAACAGTGGATATTGCTCTCTGGGGAAAAAATATTACAGATGAGGAGTATCGAATTAACGGAATACCAACGGGTGCCGGGGCTGCGGTCAATTATTTTGGCGATCCACGAACCTATGGTTTAGATGTGACGCTAAATTTCTAATAGTCTTGCATAAAGGTATGGCGTCAGTAGCAAGGAAGCATATTGATGCCAATCTTTTATGCAACAAAAATTACCGCAGCGAATAATAATGAAGCCAACCATAAAACACCCAGCGCTTGCCAAACTTTAAAGGTGGGGAAGCGCCTGTGGTGTTGTAAGATGTATGCTTCTGTCAAAAACTCAGGATTTGGATGTTGTAGATCTTGCATAAATGCCTCGACAGAGCCATATCGTAAATTAGGGTTAAGTTCAGTGGCCTTTAATAATGCGCCATCAAACCAAAGTGGGATATCCCGGTTTACATGAGAGCTTGGGATGTACTTTAAGCGTGTGCCATCCAAATGTACGCTGAAGTTTTCAAGCTTATTGCCATAAGGTAATGCACCTGTAAAAAGTTCATAAGTAATGGATGCGAGAGAAAATACATCCCCCTTTACGCCCATATTTTTCCCAAGCATATATAATGGATCGGTATAATTTACTGTACCAATAATGCTGCTCCTTTTTAGGGGGTTGTATATTTCTGCAATTCCGGCCACATAAACTGAACCCAGGTCGATAAGTTTAATCTCACCGGTTGTGCTAATCATAATGTTACCGGGTTTTAAATCCTGATGAATAGTTTCCTTGTCATGTAGTGCAATAAGTCCTGCTGCAATTTGTTCTACAATAGCAATAAGGTCTTTAGGACGTGAGTTTTTGTTCTTCTCCATCCATTTATCGAGAGATATTCCTTCCACATTTTCCATCAAATAATATAAGAAATTTCGTTTTCCATGATTCGGAATTATTCTGACGATATTCTTATGGTCAAAGCGGCTACCAATCCACGCCTCTGTTACAAATGCCTCGATATAACTATCATCATCCTCATAGTTTACAGAGGGTGTTTTCATTATTAATGTTTCACCGGTATCCATGTCGGTGACGTTATATAGTTGGGAGCGAGGACTCGAAAAAATAAGATGATTAATTCTGTAACCATCCAGTTTCATACCAGGATTGAGGTCTGGTGGAAATGGGTGGTAATGTAATCGCTCAGTGGCTTGTTGTTTTGTTTCTAGCGGTAGCTTATTAACACGTAACGCCAGGCAAGTGATGTTGTCGTCACTAAGACCTTTGAGTGCTTTTCCGGTTAATGCTAAACAAATATGGTGAAATTCCTTTCGTTGCATAAATGCGTTAAGAATATCTTGGTCTTCCATAAAATCATGGATTCCATCGGAAGACAAAAAGAAGCGATCTCCTTCTTTTATATCAATTGCGCGGTAATCGATTTTTAAGCCAATATCCATGCCCATTGCGCGGGTCAAATAAGGGGATTCCGTTGTGCCACTGGATATATGGTCTGTTGTAAGTTGTTCGATCTCACTATCGCGAATCAAATAAATGCGACTATCACCAATATGGAAGATATGTGCTTTGTTTGATTTAATGATTAAGATGCTAAGGGTGGTGATATAACCTTTGTCGAGATGAAGGAATTCGCTGCTACGTTTGTACAAATTTCGGTTAATCGCCGTAAGAACCTTTTGCGCTGATGTCGCGGTACTCCAAAGCTCAGGCGTATTGTAAAATTCGTGAATAAACTGGTTCACACATTGGTAGCTAGCTTCCTTGCCTGCCTCTGCACTACTAACGCCATCCGCGACGATTGCGATCATACCTTTTATGGTGAGTAATGGTTCGTCAGGAATATAAAAACCAACGGAATCTTCGTTTTGTGGCTTGTGTCCAGTATCCGTATTTTGCGCAACAGAAAATACCGCTTTGTGCACAGTGTCAATAGGAGGGCTTTCGGTGCTGAATCGAGGGTTCATGTTACATCAATTAATTGCACTGTCCCATCAGGAAGAACTTCTGTCATTTGGCCAGAAGGTTCATCCAAAAATTGTACCAACACTAAACAGCTTGCTGCAGCACAGGAAATAATCATAAAGAAGGTTGAAGCGTCAACAAACGAGTAGCAGGTTAAGAACGTTACTGCGCCCACGTTACCAAAAGCACCGGTCATTCCTGCAATTTGTCCTGTCATTCGACGTTGAACGAGAGGGACCATTGCAAATACTGCACCTTCACCCGCTTGTACAAAGAAGGAGCAGCACATAGTGGCAACAACTGCGAAAGGAATCCACCACGTAGAACCAATTTGACTTAAGACTAAATAACCTATCATCAATCCACAGATAAGAATGGTTAAGGTTTTTTTACGGCCAAACTTATCGCTCAGGTAACCGCCCCCAGGACGAGCTACCAAGTTCATAAAGGCAAAACCTGCAGCCAACAGACCTGCAAGCACCGGTGTTAAATCAAAGGTCTCCATATAAAATGCAGGTAACATTGAAACAACGGCAAGCTCAGATCCAAAAGTGATGAAATAAGCCCAGCTTAATACGGCAACTTGCTTGAATTTATATTGCTGATGTTCTGGTACACCCTCTTTAAGATGCTCATGGTTTACTTTATAGATTTGCGAAAATTGGAAAATACAAAGAGCAACTAAGAAGGCCCAAGCAAGATATGCAGTTTCTTGTACCAGTAAACCAACGCCTGATGGTGATAACTTCCAAACCAATACCGCAAGCGCTATATACATTGGTAAGTTCATACCAAGATAGAAGTAGAAATCTTTCCAGCTTGAAACTTCCAGTCCACCGGTCTTTTTAGGTTTAAAGTAGGTAGAACCTTTGGGAGTATTGCGCGCTTTTATGTAGAAGAAAATCCCGTAGCAAAAGGCAACTACGCCTGTTGAGGCGATGGCATAACGCCATCCATCATCTCCACCGTAAAAAAATGCAATGGTCGGTAGCGACATTGCACCTGCCGCAGAACCGAAGTTGCCCCAGCCACCATATACGCCTTCTGCAAGCCCTACTTGTTTTGCGGGGAACCACTCGCCTACCATACGTATGCCTATAACAAAACCAGCTCCGATAAATCCACATAAAAATCGGAACAACGCAAGCTGCTCATATGTAGTGGCAAAGGCAAACCCAAAGCAGAAAAAGGAAGAGACGGTTAGTAATAAACTAAAGACAATACGGGGGCCAAACTTATCTACTAACATACCGATAACGATTCGGGAGGGAATTGTTAACGCTACGTTAAGGATCAATAGTGCTTTCCATTGACCGTTAGTCAGATCAAACGCCTCCATAATAAAAGGCTTCATGGGGGCATGGCTAAACCACACGACAAACGTTATAAAAAACGCCACCCATGTTAGATGTAACGTCCTAATACTTTTATTGGAAAAGTTCAGAACATTGAGGTTTTCTGAAGACATAACTGCCTCTCCTTCAATGATAATAATTCGTTTTAGCTGCTTTTTCGCAATTGCTATGCCAAAATATTTTAGAGAGCTATTAGCGCCTTCTCTTATAAATAAATTGGCTTTTGATGAGGGTAAATGTAATCAAAAATGGCCTACTGAAACTTGACGGAAGTCAATCAAGTGTTGTTACTTGAGTGCAGCATTATTACGCATACCTATAAATAGGTATGCGTAATAATGCTATAACTAGTTGAAATAATTGAATAAATATAGGGTTTCATTGGTTTGGTGCGTAATCTCTGAGCAGGTCGGGGCAATTAGGGTACTTCTTGACTGATCTACAGTCCTTGCTGAATCCCCCAAACGGCTGCTTCGACACGAGAGCGGAGCTGTAACTTTTTAAGTACACGTTTCACATGCACTTTTACGGTGCCCTCAGCAATATCGAGTTTTTTTGCAATCATTTTGTTGCTTAACCCCGATGCGATTAACTTTAGAATTTGTTTTTCTCTACCTGTTAGGTTATTTAGGTCGATAGCGTCTGTTTTTGGTTTGGTCCTTAATGCGGACGCTAATATTGAGGTCAGATTTTCACTAACGACCATTTTACCAATGGCCGCCTGCTTTAAACGCTCTAAAAGGTCTTCGGGTTCCATGTCTTTTAGAAGGTAACCATCAGCACCGGCTTTCATTGCCTCTACCACATCTTCATCGTTATCAGAGACGGTGTATATGACTACTCTTGATACAACGCCCTCTTTTCGTAGGGCTTTAAGTGTGGCGATGCCATCCATACCACGCATATTAAGATCCAATAAAATCAAATCAGGATCCAAGGTTTTTGCAAGCTCAACACCATCTGCGCCATTACTTGCTTCTCCAACTGCGCTTAGTTCATCATCCATATCGATTAATTGAAGTACCCCTTTCCGTAATAGTGGGTGGTCATCAATTACCAGTATTTGTGCAGGTTCGCTCATGCTTGTTTCTCGTTTGGTATTGCTTGGTTTGGGATTTTGAGTATAACCTCTGTACCGTTGCTGGGACGGCGTTTTATGGAGATCTTTCCGTTTAGGCCAAGTGCTCGCTCATTCATAATGGCCAAGCCGTAGTGGTTGTGTTGTTCTGGATTGTTCGGTATTCCGACACCGTTATCACGAATGGTCACATCAATACCTGTTGTGGAGTGCTGTAAAGCAACTTCCGCGTGGGTGGCTTTGGCGTGCTGAAGTACATTCGACAGCGCTTCTCGGACAATTTGAAGAATATGAATTTCTTCATTGGGGCGCAGGTGCGCTGAACCTATGTTAAAACTAAGGTCGATTTTTAAATCGCTGCGCTCATTAAATTCAAGTACCGTATTCTGAAGGGCTGTACGTAGGTTGGCTTCACTTAGCTTTAAACGAAACGTCGTTAGTAATTCTCTAAGTTGTTTGTAAGCGGAGTTTAACCCTTCACTAAGGTCTTGAATAACAAGTTCGATTTTATCTTTGGATTCATTACGTTTAACGCTAGCTTTTAATCGTGCAACTTGAATTTTCTGGTAGGACAATGATTGCGCCAGGGAGTCGTGTAATTCTCGAGCAATTACTGTGCGTTCCTCCATTAACGATAAGCGTTGATCCTGATCTGCTTTTTCTTCAAGGCTTAAATGAGTGGCTATATTGTCCGATATAGTAGTAATGATTTGAGACTTCCATTCCTCCATTGGATGTGTGTCTGAAGCTTCAACAAAAATGTGTCCATAGGATTTTTGATCTCGTTGAATCGCAAATTTGAGCATGTTGGTTTGGGTTTCGGAGGTAGGGATTCGGTTGTTGGAGCCATTGCTTGTTTCGTTAAGGCAGCTGTTGCAATCCGATGTGGTGCAATGGTCTGGTCGATGGCTGCTATTGCTCGAAATGATTTTAAAAATGTTACTGTCAGAATATTTATCAGCCAAGCATAATGAGAGTGATTTAAAATGTAATGTATTTCGCATGTTATCCAATACCAGTTGAAAGCTGCGGTTGTGGTCTTTTTCTTCCGTTATCTTTGTTGCAGAGTGGTAAAGAAGTTGTAGTACTTGGTTGCTGATTTGTAGTTCTTGGGTTTTTTGTTCAACCAAAAATTCAAGATGGCTATAAAGTTTCGATAAATCTTCGGCCATCATGTTAAATGCATCTGCTAGGGTGCCAAGCTCATCAGGATTTGCGGGAGTTATACGTTTGCTGAAGTCCCCTCTACGTGCAGCATTAGCCGCTTTAACAAGTGAGCGCAATGGGTCACGAATATTGGTTGAGAGGTCAATCATGGCAATAATGATAATAAAAAGAATTAGGCAGATACCTATCCATTGCATGACTTTCATTTGGAGAACGCGATCTTCAGCATTTAGCTGTATCTGAACCACCATAAAGTCGGCTTGTTCTGCAAATACTGTTAATTGTTGAATAAGGGCTTGTTGGTCAATGTCGTTAAAGCTGCTGAGTTGATGTATGGGCAGAGCAATGGTTGTTTCCCAGGTGGTAATAAGCTCGCTATGTACTTTATGTAACTTGTATTGATCCGCTTTAGGGACGATGTTGAGCAAGATGGGGTCAGTGAGGCGAATGGACTGCTCTTTAGTATCGTTCTCTAGAGCCCTTTTGTAATCCTCAAATGATTGATTCATTGAGAGTATATGGGTGGCAAGTTTGTAAGTGTACATGCGCAGCGCCCCTGCTTTGTTAATGGCAGCGGCATGGCCTTCTATTCGATCGGTAATATAGGCAGAGGTTAATGTGGTGGCGAGAGTTACTAAGGCAATGGCTGCCATCGCAAAACCAGCACGAGCAATTAATGATTTATTTAATTGGTGAAACGAGGGAAGCATTTTATAAACCCAATTAACGAACAGTGTTAAGCAAGCATACCTTATTTCTAACTACCCCTAAAGAACCCTGTTATGGCTGATGTTATAAGTTTGGCTTGTGAGGTCAGTCAGTAACACCTTTAGTTTCAAGGGGTTGGGCTATTGTTGAGGGAGTACCTCTAAGTGGGTATATGAGGAGGTACCCTATGGAGCAAGTAGCCATTACTTGATATTGGTCAAGTAATGGTGGCAATTCTGGCGTTACTTTAGGCTCATCAATCCCAATGAGCCAAGTTACATGTTCCCAATAGCAAATTCAAAGTGGTCCGCTCTTAGCATGAGCACCTTAGCGTTTACGCTGAACTTTGCAGTGTGGACGATGTTTGCCATTTTAGGTATTGGGATAAAGGCTGAAATTGGATTAAGTGAAACACAATTTGGATTGTTGGTCGCTACACCGATGTTGTCGGGAGCGTTTGCACGATTACCTTTGGGGTTATTGGCGGAACGGTTTGGTGGCCGATTAGTATTTACTATACAGTTGTTGTTTGTTGCTGCGCCCACCTACGGTTTGGCATTTGCGAGTGATTTTTGGCATTACCTAGTATTTGGTTTGTTTGTTGGTATTGCTGGAGCGTCATTTTCTGTCGGCGTAACCTATATTTCTGCATGGTTTGACTCTAGTGAGCAAGGTCTCGCCATGGGGGTTTTTGGTGCGGGTAATGTGGGTGTTGCCATATCTAACTTACTTATCCCTTTTATTATGTTTTCTTATGGCTGGCGTGAGGTGCCTCAATATTATGCGGCGGCGTTGGTTGTTATGGCTGTGTTGTTTTGGGTATTTACAGCGACTGACCCTTTACATATAAAAAGACAAGAGAGCGGCGAGCATCCTAGTTTTGAAGAACACATGCGTCCTATTCTTGAATTGCGTGTGTGGCGTATGGGTTTTTATTATTTCTTTGTGTTTGGTGGTTTTGTTTCTTTGGCTTTGTGGCTGCCTCAATACTTTGTTAATGAATATAATTTGACGTTGCGCAATGCATCTTATGCAACGTTGGTGTTTACTATACCCGCTGCCGTTGTTCGAATCTTGGGTGGTTGGTTTGCCGATAATATTGGTGCACGTAACGTAAATTGGTGGGTTTTTTGGATTTGTATGGTGTGTTTGTTCTTTCTCTCTTACCCACAAACAACGATGACAATTCATGGGATTGATCGAGAGGTGAATCTAAATATAGGTATTAACGTTTATATTTTCACCTTCATTATTTTTATAATGGGTGTTGCCATGGGTTTTGGTAAAGCCAGTATTTTTAAATTAGTACACGATTACTATCCCACCAATATGGGTGCAGTGGGTGGAATGGTTGCTTCCATTGGTGCACTGGGTGGTTTTATTTTGCCAATTTTATTTGGTGTCGCTGCGGATCTAACAAGCATTCGCAGCTCATGTTTTATGTTGCTTTACGGTGTTTTAGGTCTGTGCATGATCTGGATGTATTACGCCATTAAGCTCGATGAACATTTGGAGCGGGTACGGGAGGCAAATTCTAGCGACTTCCTATTGAGATAATTGGCTTGTGCGATAAATGCTTGTTGTAAAAGGGTTGTTGGTGAGTTTTTTAAACCGGTTCCGGATTTTTAGAAGTGTGATTTACGTAGCTTTTTAATGGGTTACTAAATCAATGATTTTAAATCGAAGTATGGAGGACATGTATATGTCTAATATCGAAAAGTGGGACGTAGAAAACGAAACGTTCTGGGAAAATGAAGGGAAGAAGGTTGCGAATCGCAATCTTTGGATTTCTATTCCCAGTTTGTTATGTGGTTTTGCGGTGTGGCTGTACTGGGGGATTATTACCGTACAGATGTTGAACTTGGGATTTCCAATTCCTAAAGCAGACTTGTTTACCTTAATGGCAATTTCAGGTTTGACAGGAGCAACCCTTCGAATACCCAGTAGTTTCTTTATTCGTATTGCGGGTGGCAGAAACACTATCGTGTTTACAACCGCATTATTAATGTTACCCGCAGTTGGTGCAGGTATCGCGTTAGGTGATATCAATACGCCATTGTGGAAATTTCAGGTTCTAGCGTTTTTGTCTGGATTTGGTGGAGGCAATTTTGCATCTTCAATGTCCAATATCAGTTTCTTCTTTCCTAAGAAGCAGCAGGGTTTGGCATTAGGGCTTAATGCTGGTCTGGGTAACTTTGGTGTTACTACCATGCAAATCGTTATTCCATTAGTGATGACGTTTGGTGTTTTCGGTGGCAACTCTATGGAGTTAGTGAATACCTCTGGTACATTAATCGGAAAAATTCCTGCAGGATCAGAAACCTGGATTCACAATGCAGGGTTTGTATGGCTAATAGCTCTGATACCGTTGGCAGTTGTTGGCTGGTGGGGTATGAACAATATCAAAGCGGATCACGTAACGCCGAATTTACCTTCTCCTGTCGGTTCGTTCTCAACGATTACCGGTATGTTATTGATTGGTTTTATCACTGCGGCATTTGGTTTGTGGTTATTGTTACCTGCAAGTGTTGGTGGTTCTGGCTTTGGTATTAGCAAGTGGATTGTATTGCCGATTGTTATTGCATCTACAGTGTTTTTATTAAAATTAATTCCAGGTCAGATAAAAACTAATCTTGAGCGTCAATATAAGATTTTTGGTAATAAGCATACATGGTCAATGAGTGTCATTTACACAATGACCTTTGGATCATTTATTGGCTTTGCTGCATCTTTTCCTTTAGCCATTAAAGTAATTTTTGGATATCAGCATCTTATGGTTGATGGGGTAATGACTCATGAAACAGCAAATGCGAATGGACCTAGTGCGTTAATGTACGCTTGGATGGGACCTTTTATCGGTGCTTTGATTCGTCCGGTGGGCGGTTGGATTGCTGATAAAATGGGCGGTGCAAAAGTGACGCAAATTTGTTCTGTCGCAATGATTGGTTCTGCACTTGGTGTTGCATATTTTATGAAAGCAGCCTATTCCTCAGCCACACCAGAAGAGTACTTTGTACCGTTCTTTGTTCTATTTCTCGCATTGTTTGCGGCGACAGGTATTGGTAACGGTTCAACGTTTAGAACCATCGCAATGGTATTTGATAAAGAGCAAGCTGGCCCAGTGTTGGGTTGGACATCAGCGGTTGCTGCGTACGGTGCATTTATTATTCCTAAAGTATTGGGTGAGCAGATTAAAGCGACAACACCAGAAATGGCGCTTTATGGCTTCGCCGTATTTTATGGCGTATGTATGATCATCAACTGGTGGTTCTACTTACGTAGCGATGCCGAGTTCCACAATCCATAATGCTTCGTTTTATGTGATTTTGATTCGATATGCCGCTAGTGACAAACGTACTAGCGGCTTTGTCGGTGAAACACTTTGTTAATGCTAGCTATTCGCAAGAACCGTTAGTATCAACAGTAGAAATTAATAGTAATCATTACTATTTTGGGAGCAAATCCAAAATGAGTCACTTTTTAGATAGACTGCAATTTTTTAAGAAAAAGCAGGGTGAATTCTCGAACGGTCATGGTGAAGTGACCAATGAGAGCCGTGC
>MAAC01018417.1_pt1 | contig 76250 bp, 78 predicted proteins | sample 1115981 | NCBI WGS metagenome assembly MAAC01 (sample SAMN04961126, study PRJNA320927) | seawater metagenome | isolation source: sample BD02T64 sea water enriched with oil for 64 days | place: USA:Gulf of Mexico | collected 2013-07-27
GCCGCATCCCCATCGACCGCCCGATTGATGGCATCGATCAAAGTGCATTCCTTCTTGGCAAACAAGAAACCTCGAACCGCGAGCATGTGGTCACATTTGTCGGAGACGATGTTTTTGCAGTGAAGTGGCGCGACCTGAAGGTCCATTTCCTGACCGCCGAGGCGACCTTTGCAGAGATCAGGAAACCGACCTTTCCGCAGGTCTATAACGTCAAAGAAGACCCTGCCGAGCAGTTCGAGCTGTGGGGGAACGAAGGGTTTTCCCATGCCTGGGTGATGACACCGGTGACCAAAATTCTCACCGAACTGACCACCAGCATGGTTGCTTTTCCCAACATTCAACCCGGACAGGACTTTGTTGGGTACGAGTGAAATTTAGGAGCAACCAAAGCACGCGTACGGGAATGCTCTCTCAGCTCTTGCCGCCGCGAATCTACCGCGTTACGATTCGGTGTATGGCCACTTGTCTGCTCTATCGTCAAACCCCTGCCCGCGTTCCACGCTTCTATCGTGTTGAACTTGCGATGAATCTGTTTAGCGAGGTCTCGGTGCTGCGCGAATGGGGCGTGTCTGGTCGCAATGGCCAAAGTGTCATCAACAATTTCAGCAACCTGCGCGAGGCCTCGGTTGCGGCTGATCGATACCGCAACCGGGCACTGAAACGCGGTTACGCCAGAGCCTGAACCGCACCCGCCAGTACTTGCAATCCAAGTGCCAAATCTGTCTCGTCGGTGTCTTCGTCAAAGGCATGGCTGATACCGCCGATCGAGGGCACAAACAGCATCGCCACTGGCATCACCGTCGCCATGTTCGACGCATCATGCAAAGCACCTGACGGCATGGTCCGCCACTGACCGGGGGCCGCAGCCTCGGCCGAGGCTGCCAATGCAGCTTGCAGGTCTGCATTCATCGGCACCGGCTCGATCCCCATGACCGGGTCCAGCGTTGCCTCTAGACCACGCTCGGCAACAACTTCACGTGCCAGTGTCTGTATGATCTCACCCATTTTCTGCAACCGCGCGACATCCCGGTCACGCCATTGCATCGAGAACGTCACCTTGCCCGGCACCACCGAAGAGGCATTGGGATGCAGTGACACATGGCCAATGGTCCAGACGGTAGATGGCGTCACCACCTCGGCCAGACGCGTATTCAGGGCAGTGTTGAACGCCGACAGGCATTGGAACGCATCCTGACGCAGATGCATTGGGGTGGTGCCAGCGTGGTTCTGGCGACCCGAGAAACTGATCCGCATGTCGCGGATACCAACGATATCGCTGACCACACCAATCCGGTCGTCACTCTGGTCCAGTGACGGTCCCTGTTCGATATGCATTTCAAGAAAGCCACTAAACCGATCATGGGGCAGAAACTCGCCGACCAGATCAGCCATCTTATCACGCGCCTGCGCCATGGAAACACCGTCGTCATCAGTCAGTGAGTCTGCCTGCGCCAGCGAGAGATTACCCGACCAGACATCCGATCCGGTGGTCACGCCAAAACGGCCTTCTTCATCCTGAAAGCTCACCACTGAAACCGGTGGCCCACCGGCCTCTTTGGCGGCGCGGGCGATTTCCAGCCCGGCAATGACCCCTAACGCCCCGTCCAGCCAGCCGCCTTCGGGCTGGCTGTCACTGTGCGACCCAACCAACACAGAGCGTTCACCGCCAAGGCCAAACAAGTTGCCGACCGGATCAAAATGCACATCCAACCCAGCTTCAGCCATCCGGCCAGCCAGCCACTGGCGGGCTGCTATATCGGCGTCACTGTAGGCACGGCGCACCACGCCCTTGCCTATACCTGAGGCTCCAAAGCTGCGCAGTTCATGCAAGTCGGCCAAAAATCTCTCAGCATTCACATTCATTTTCAGCCCCGCTTTTTGATCTGATGGTCTGGTTGTTCCACAGCAATTTGCCGCTGGCAACACCACCCCAATCTGTTGCTACAATCGAAATTTGCTTAACAAGTGAAAGCCTCTCTTTCCACTGCTGCAATCCTCGCCTAAGACTTTGCCGTCAGATATAGGAACTGCTGCATGTCTCACATCACTTTAGTCCGTCACGGTCAGGCCAATACAGGCGCGCGCGATGAGGTCAGTTATGACCGACTGAGCCCACTTGGCCACCAGCAAGCGCGCTGGTTGGGCGGGCATCTGCGTGACAGCCATTCCAGCCATCCCCGCGTGTATTGCGGCACCCTGATCCGGCACTATGAAACGGCGCAGGGTATGGACGTCGCGGACGGTGTAACCCGCGACCCCCGGCTGAACGAGATGGAGTATTTCACTCTGGCGCAGTTGATGGAGCAGCAGCACGGGCTGGAAATCCCAACCGAGCGCGAGGGTTTTGTCCAGCACCTGCCAGCGGTGTTTGCCGCCTGGGCTGCAGGTGAGATCGACAACCCACCGGAAAGTTGGGATGACTTCAACTCTCGCGTCGAGTCTGCTCTGATTGAGATTTCCCAAGGCGACGGTCCGGCATTGGTGGTGACATCAGGCGGGCTGATATCCATTGCCATGCGCCATGCGCTGGATTTGGACACCAAGGCGACGGCGCGCATGGCCTTGGCCATCATGAACACCTCGATGCACCGCTTGCATCCGATTGGCGGCCATCTGTGCCCGGTTCTGTTTAACGCGGTGCCGCATCTGGAACAGCCAGATCGCCACTACGCCCAGACCCATTTGTAAATCCAACCGCCCGAGGATCTGACATGCAACTATATTACGCCCCCGGCACCATCTCGATTGCAGTTGCTATTGCCCTGCAAGAAGCCGGGTTGGACTTCGAGCCCATCAAAATCGACTTTGCGGCCAAGGAACAAACAGGCGCTGGCTATGCCCAGATCAATCCCAAAGGCCGCGTACCCGCATTGGTTGTCGATGGTGGCATCCTGACCGAGACAGGCGCGTTGCTGGAATATGTCGCAGACACCGCCCCTAACGCTGGCCTGCGCCCAACCGACCCAATATTGCAGGCCAGGATGCGTGAGGTGATGTTCTACTTGGCCTCCACCATGCATGTGGCACATGCCCACAAGATGCGTGGCAGTCGTTGGGCCAGCAAGACCTCATCCTACAAAGACATGACCGCCAAAGTGCCGCAAACCATGTCTGATTGCTGCGCCTATATCAGCTCAAACGGGTTGCGCGGACCTTTTGTTTTGGGCGAGCAGGTTAGTATTGCCGATTGCTATCTCTACACCATCTGCACCTGGCTGGACGGCGACGGGGTGACCCTCGATGACTTTCCAAAAATCAAATCATTCATGGCTGCAATGGAGCAGCGCGATTCCGTTCGCGCCGTCTATGCAGCCGGTATGCTGTGAAGGACACCACTATGACACATCTCTGGGTACGGGCTGAACAACGGCTCAACGAAGACCGGGTTGGGCTGACGCCCGCAGGTGCCAAGGCCCTGCTAGAGGCCGGTATCAAAGTCACCGTCGAGGAGAGCAAAGTTCGGGCGATCCCGCTGCAGGGCTATATCGACGCAGGCTGCGACATTGCGGCCGAAAACGCATGGCCTGATGCGCCTGCCGAGGCAATCATCTTTGGCCTCAAAGAGCTGCCCGAAGACGGCACCCCACTGCCGCATCGCCACATCATGTTTGGCCACGCCTACAAGGGCCAGCATTCAGGCAAGGCTCTGCTGGACCGGTTCAAGGCTGGCGGTGGTACGCTGTATGATTTGGAATATCTGGTTGCTGAAGATGGTCGCCGGGTTGCGGCCTTTGGCTATTGGGCTGGCTATGCCGGTGCGGCCGTCACGCTGAAAACCTGGGCTGCTCAGCAGAACGGCGGCACTTGCGGACCCGTTGGGGTTTACCCCAGCAAAGACACTCTGCTGGGTGAGCTGGGCGCCGAGCTGGATGCAACCAAAGTTGATCGGCCGAAGGCCATCGTCATCGGCGCCATGGGCCGTGTCGGCGCCGGTGCCGCCGATCTGTGCGAGGCCATGGGCGTCGCCGTGACCAAATGGGACATGGCCGAAACCGCCAGCGGTGGACCTTTCCCGGAAATTCTGGCGCATGACCTGTTCCTGAATTGTATTTTTGCCCGCCCCGGCACTCCGGTGTTTGTGCCGCGCGAAGCCGTAAATGCACCACGCCAGTTAAGCGCCATTGGCGATGTCGCCTGTGACCCGGACAGCGATTACAATCCTGTTCCCGTCTATGATCGCGCCACCACCTGGGAGGCACCCGCGCTGCGCGTTGCCTCGGACCCGGTGCTGGACGTGATGGCCATCGACAACCTGCCGTCAATGCTGCCGGTGGAAAGCTCCGAGGACTACGCTGCACAACTGCTAACCTCACTGCTGACGCTGGATGATCTGGACGCTGGGGTTTGGGGACGGGCTGCGGCGACTTTTGCCGACCATATCAAAGATTAATCCAATATCCTTCGTGGAGAATTTCGACCTCCACTGCGGTTAACTGAAGTACAAATAAGGGAGAGACACTCATGACCATTCACTGGTGCGGCACCGGCCTTTCGGCCATCCCCGGCTTACGCCGCCTGCTGCAAGCGGGGCATGATGTTGCGGTGTGGAACCGTACGATCGACAAGGCGCAAGAGGCCGTCGGCGACTTGACCAAAAACATTCAGGCCTTCGACATCGACAGCCTGAGCGCACAGGTCACCGCCAAAGACGTCATTGTGTCTATGCTGCCCGGTGATTGGCATGTTCCTCTGGCTGAACTGGCTATCGCCAAGGGTGCGCATTTTGTCTCTTCCTCCTACATCGCGCCGGAAATGCGCGCGTTGAACGACAAGGCCCGCGCCGCTGGCGTTGCGCTGATCAATGAAGTTGGCCTAGATCCAGGCATCGACCATTTGATGGCGCATGCGCTGGTAGATGACTACAAGGCCTCCGCGGCCTATGACGCCAGCAATGAGATCAGCTTTATCTCGTACTGCGGTGGCGTGCCCAAGATCGCCAACGACTTCCGCTATAAATTCAGCTGGTCACCACTGGGCGTTCTCAAGGCCCTGCGCTCGCCGTCCCGCTCGATCCGTGATCACGCGCCGCTGGATGTGGCCCGCCCATGGGATGCGATTTCAACCTACACCGCGCCACTGCCAACCCCGGAAAGCTTCGAGGTTTACCCCAACCGCGACTCGATCCCGTTCATGCAGCAATACGAGTTCGGCGACGACTGGTCGGTGAAAGAATTCGTTCGCGGCACTCTGCGCCTGAACGGCTGGACCCAAGCCTGGGATGGAGTGTTCAAAGAAGTTGAAACCCTGTCCGGCCTCGAAGGTGACGCCCGGCTGAAAGAAATGTCCGATCAATTCTGGCAGGACCATTCCTATGACGAAGGCGAACCCGACCGGGTGGTTCTCTGTGTTGACCTGAAGGCCGAAAAAGACGGCGCCGAGGTCTGGCACAAGTCGTATGTCATGGATGCCTGGGGCGACGACAATGGCACAGCTATGGCCCGTCTGGTGTCAGTGCCGGTCTCGTTGGCGATTGAGGCTGCAATGAATGGCCAGATCACTGCCGGTGTGCATGCCGCCCCTAGCGACGCGAAACTGGTCGCAAGCTGGATGGCTGAAATCGACAAGCTGGCCCAGCACCTGCAGCTGACCGATCAGCTGGCCTAAACCATACCTGGGGCCTGCACAGTGTGGGCCCCTTACTCCGCCTTCCCCAGTTCATCTGGCTGAGAATATATCGAGGAGTTTGAGGGGGTGGCCCCTCCATTGGACAGGTCAGGTGTTGCCATGCATGGGCTCCGCCCCCACAGCAACTCTATGGGCTCCGCCCGTCCTCGCCTGAAATGCTCTCCCAGAGCATTTCCAAGACGGCGATGACTAAATCAAATCATCTTCGACTTCCTGCACCGAGATACCCAAAGCATCCAGGCCATTCTCCAAATGATCCGCCAGATGCGGTGTGCCCAGCAGATAGTCGGCACAGGGTGTCGAGGCATCCCGTTTCGCAGTCATCACCGCTTCTGCCAGTTCCTCGGCAAAAAAGCTCTCGCGGCCAATCCACATCACCGCCACCAACTCGGCCTGCTCGTCTTCGTTCAACCGGTCAATAAAGGCGCGCAACTCGCCCTCGGCCCGGTGCAATTCGCGCGCCATCATCGCCACCTGGGCAATTTTTCGGTTTGAAATTTCCAACATGGCTCACCTCCGTCTATCTGAGTGCCTTAGTATAATAGATAGGGCGGCAACCCGATGAGACCTTGATCTGGAACAAATCAGCTCAAACGACCACTTTACTACGCCCGAAGATCTCGATACCGCCGCTGCGCCCGCGTAGCTCGGCGGCTGGCAGCATAGTCCAACCCTGACCCGCGGGCGCCACCGAAGCGGCCTGCAGCACTGCCGCCGACGCAATGATGGTTTGCCCTTCTTGCTTGGTCAGCTGCTCCAGACGGGCAGCAATATTCACCGTGTCGCCGAACACAGTATATTCCAACCGCTGCGGATCACCGACCACACCAGAGAAAACTTCGCCCCAGTGCAGGCCAATCCCGACAGCAACGGGTTCCCTTCCCTCAGCGCTGCGCTCGCTGGACCATTCCGCCATGCTGTCCATTAGATCACCGGCACAATCTACGGCATGTTCTGCGGCGTCTTCGCCTTCGAACAAAACCATCGCTGCATCGCCGATGAATTTGTCAATCATGCCACCATGGACATCAGAGCAGGTCTGAATTCTGCTGCGGAAATTGGTGATGTACCGCCCAACCCGCACAGGATCGCGCCCTTGCGACCAACGGGTAAATCCACGGATATCGATAAACAGGACAGCCATATTCTGACGCCGACCTTGGCGCAGCTCGTCCAACCCGCTACCGGCCAATCGCCCCGCCAGTTGCGAGGGGAGGTATCGGGTCAAGTTGGCTTTTTCCTGCGCCTCGGTGATTGATCGATGCACCAGTCGCCGGGTTCTCCAGGCGGCAACCACCAACACCAATCCACCAAGGGTGATCATCGTCACGCGCACAATATTGGGCGGACCAGACAGCAGGTTCTGCGCGCGCTCTGCAATAAAGGGGGTGATTTCCTCGGGTTGCCACAATGACAAGGTCGCCAAACCGGTGGCAATTAGTGCCACGCAATAGGCCTGCAGCAGCGGATTAAATCGCAGCACCGTAAAGCCAAGGATTACCGGCACCAGCCAGGTTGGTGGCAGGATGAAGGTCAGTTCCCCCGGTAAGCCCGAATTTTCCAGACTAACCCATGTATTGGCCAGCATGAACAGGCAGTCGATTGTCACCAAAGGCCAAACCATCCAGCTGCGAATGCGCCCACTGCGCGCCATCCACAAAGCAACAACTCCGACCAGCAAGTATGAGACCATGGTCGCTATGGCAAAGACCCATTGTCGACGCAAATAGAGTTCAGGCGCAAGATCACTGCCCCCGACGGCCAAGTAGAACATGATCAGAAGCCCCAGCGCGACCGCAATCCGCAGCAGCGACACAACCTGCTCTGCTTCCACTTCTGCCTGTTTCAGCAGTGCATTATCCGGGGCGAGTATGCTCATAATTCAGGGGACCTCTGAGGTGGGATGGCTTTGCAGTGTTTCCAAGACATTTCACGGCACAGGGCGCAACTTCCGCCGCATTCCGTCAAATTATTCTTCTGACAGCAGGTCTGTCACCTGCCGCGCATCGCTTTCCACCTGCGCCGGGGTTGCCAGTTCTGATCCTTGTGCAACCACTCCCATAGCCTCAAACTTGCGCGCTGAGGGCAGCACCCGCGCCTCAAACGACCCCACCGCCTTGTTGTAGCTGCTGACCGACGAGGACAGCGCCCGCCCAACCGAGGCCAGATTGCTGGAGAACGTCACCAACCGTTTGTACAATTCCTTGGCGGTCTCCTGTACTTCCAGCGCATTCTTGGCCATTTTTTCCTGCTGCCAGCCATAAGCGATGGATTTCACCAGCGCCATCAGGGTTGTCGGCGTGGCGATCAGAACCTTGTGCTCAAATGCATATTCAATCAGCCCGGTGTCCACTTCGGCAGCTGCCGACACAAAGGTTTCGCCGGGGATAAACATCACCACAAAATCCGGGGTCTCGCCCAGCGCGCTTTGATACGCCTTAGAGGCAAGCTGTTTCACATGGGTGCGCACATGCCGCGCATGCCGGACCAAGTGCTCTTGTTGCAACTCCGGAGTCTCCGCCTCTAACGCATCCAGATAGCCATCTAGCGGCGTCTTGGCATCCACCACGATGCTTTTGCCACCAGGAATGCGCACAATCGCATCGGGACGGCGCAACCCGTCATCCGTGCCCAAAGATTTCTCCAGATCATAATCCACATGCTCGGACATGCCCGCCATATCGAACACCTGCCGCAACTGCATCTCGCCCCAGCGACCGCGCGTCTTGGGCGCGCGCAACGCCTGTACCAGCTTGCGAGTCTCGCCGCCCAGTGCCGCCTGCCCCTCGGTCAGATTTTTCACCTGCTCTTGAATGGCGCCGTAAGCCTCGGTGCGGGCCTTTTCGATATCTTTGATTCGGTCGCCAAACTGGCCCAGCTTTTCATCCAACGGTTTAACCAGTCCCTCAATCGCCGCGTGACGCTTGGCCAGATCAGCATCGGCAGTTTGCGAATGGGTTTTGAACCGTTCACTGACCAGAGACAGAAAACTCTCAGAGTTTTGTTTCAGCACGCCTGATGCCATCGCAGCAAACTTATGCTCCAACTGCAAATTCATCCGCCGCAACTCTTCCAGCCGGGCCTCATGCTCACCCTTCAGCCCCCGCACCTCGGCCTCGGCCTGATGCCGCGCCGCCAGTTCGCCATCCTTTAGATGACGTAGGGCCGCCAATTCGCCCGTCAGCTCGGGCACCCGCGCCACATCCACCTGCATCGAGGCACAGGTCTGGCGCAGCTCAATATTCTCGTGCCGCAGGTCCTCAACCACAGTGGATTGCTTGCGGGCCGACAACCAGAGCACTGCAAACAAGACAGTTGCCGCAGCAAAAGCCAGTGCGGCCAGCGGCCACAGGGTAGGATCTATTTGCACGGGGAGGCTCCCTGTTTTGTGCTTTGGCGCTTAGGTGCGCCCAAATAACCGTTCAATATCGACTAGTTTCAATTCAACATAGGTGGGGCGGCCATGGTTGCATTGGCCGGAATGCGGCGTTGCCTCCATCTCGCGTAGTAGGGCGTTCATCTCTTCGCCGCGCATGCGTCGACCCGAGCGGATCGAGCCGTGACAAGCGACCCGACTGAGGATCGCCTCGACCTTGGCCTGCACCAATTGGCTGCTGCCCTGGTCGTCCAGCTCATCCAGAATATCCCTAATCATCGCCTCGGCGTTGACCTCGCCCAGAATGGCCGGGGTTTCGCGCACCGCCACGGCACCGCCGCCAAAAGGCTCGATCCTCAAGCCGAACTTGGCCAACTCATCGGCCACCTCAAGCAGACGGGCGCTGTCGTTTTCGCTCAACTCAACAATCTCGGGGATCAACAGCGCTTGCGCCGCCACGCCGTTTTCCGCCATTTGGCGTTTCAGCTTTTCATAGACCAGCCGCTCATGCGCCGCGTGTTGATCGACAATCACCATGCCGTCGGCGGTCTGGGCAATGATATAGTTCTCGTGCACCTGCCCTCGTGCCGCACCCAGCGGCAACAGCTCGGCCCCGGGCACAATGTCTTCACCCGTATGTAACGTCGGACCCGGGGCATCGATCAGCTGGCCGCTATAGCTCTCGGACAGTTCAGCGAATCCCATGCTGGGCGGTATGTCTACTGGACGCTGACCGGCATAAGCTGCGCCGCGCGCGCCCATCGACGGGCGGTCCATCTGATAAACCCTTGGCGCGCCGCTGCCGGTGGGCTGTTCCGGCCGCATCGCCCCCAGGGTGGCCCCACCCACGGTGGAGGAGGCCCGGTGCCCCGCTTCGGCCAGAGCGTGGCGCAGGGCGGACACGATCAAGCCACGGGCAATACCGGGATCACGGAACCGCACTTCGGATTTGGCCGGGTGTACGTTAACGTCAACCATTTCGGGGTCGCAGTCGATAAACAGTGCCGCCACCGGGTGACGATCACGGCTCAGGAAATCGAAATAGGCGCCGCGCAACGCACCCTGCAGCATCTTGTCTTTTACGGGCCGGGTGTTGACGAACAGAAACTGCGCCACCGCTGCGCCGCGTGAATAGGTCGGCAACGCCGCATAACCATACAGCCGGATACCGTCGCGAGTAGCGTCGATCTTCAGCGCATTCTCGGCAAACTCGCGCCCCAGCACCGAGGCCAGCCGCCCGTGCAATGCATCAAACAAATCACCGCTTAGCGGGTCGGCGCGAAAGGTGACCCGCCCCTGCCCGCCACCCGAGACATCGCGCAGGGTAAAACCAATCGAGGGCTCGGCCATCGCCAACCGTTTGATCACGTCCGAGATCGCCTGCGATTCAGCCCGGTCGGTTCGCATGAATTTCAACCGAGCCGGGGTGGCGTAGAACAGATCCGATAGTTCCACCACGGTGCCAGAGCGCAGCGCAGCCGGGCGGACAGGTTCCAGTTTGCCACCGGCGACCTTGATCGTGGCCGCCTCGTGCCCTTCGGCACGGCTGGTGATACTCAGCCGCCCGACAGCGCCCAGACTGGGCAGTGCCTCGCCGCGAAAGCCAAAGGTGTGAATGTTCAGTAGGTCCGAGCCGTCGATTTTTGAGGTCGCGTGGCGCGACAGCGCCAGTGGCAGATCCTCGGGGGACATGCCGCAACCATCATCAGTGATCCGGATCAGGGTCTTGCCACCATCGGCTATTTCAATACCGATCCGGGTGGCACCTGCATCAATGGCATTCTCTACCAGTTCCTTGACCGCCGAGGCCGGCCGTTCCACCACTTCACCCGCCGCAATCCTGTTGATTGCGGTATCATCCAACTGGCGGATAACCGGGCGCGATGTGTCGCGGATTTTGGGGTCGGGGATGCTCATACCGCTAAATTTAGCATAATTCGGCGATTCTACCAGTCGAATAGCAGCTGTGAAACCTGCCCCACCCATTGGTTCGATGGGGCGCTGAGTTACACGCCGACGGGTGCGCCACTGCGATTGCGGCAGGGGCCAAATCGGGCGGCGATTGCCAAAATCACACCAGAAACCGTTGCAATCATACCCGCCGCACTGACAGCATCCTGCGCGCCCAGCCACAGCGGGCCATAGCCAGCCAGGATGTATCCCAACAGCGCCGAGAGCACCGCAAAGCCGACACTCCAGGCCACTTGCCCCTCCAGTTGGTTCGACATCATCCGAGCCGCAGCGGGCGGGCAGATGAACATGGCGATGACAATAATCGATCCCACCGCATCAAAGGCCGCCACTGCTGCGACGGCGGCGGTGATCACCAGCGCCAACCCCAGCAGGTTGGTGCGAATACCCAGAGTGCGGGCGAATCCTTCGTCAAAGGTTGAGATCTTCAGCACGCGCCAGAACAGCGCGATGAACAGAGTGACCGCCAGAAGCGTCAGCGCCATGCGGGGCAGCTCGACCGGCAGATGCGCCAATGCCTGCGCGTCCAGCAGGGATGACCAGCCCACAGCGTCCAGCCAGATCAGGCTTTCCAGATTGCCGTATAGCGCATGTTCCACGTCCAGATGCACCGCCGAGGTATCAGTTTGTTCCAACAACAGCACCCCACCGGCAAACATGGTGGTGAATACCACGCCCATCGCAGCACCCGGTTCGATCCGGCCCAGACGCCGGATTGCCTCGATCAGCACCACCGCAACCACCGCCGCGCCAGCCGCGCCCAGCATCATTGGTCCAGCCGTTATGGCCCCGGTCAGCAGAAAAGCCACCACAATCCCCGGCAACACCACATGGCTGATAGCATCGCCGATTAGCGCCTGTTTGCGCAGCAACAGGAAATTCCCCGGCAGCGCACAGGCGACGGCAGCAAAGATGCCAATCAACAGCGGCGTCAGCGACAAGGGGACAAATTCTTCACCGCTCATGCCGGGACCTCTTGCGGGCCGCCAATTAGGCGGTCAATTTCGGCGATCTGGTCGCAGGTCAGCACAGATTCGATCTTTCGCAGCCCATCATACAACGCCGCTGCGGCCTCGTGTGTCTGATCGCTGCGCACTACTGCCCAACGATGCTCGTCCCGCAAAGCCTTGGCCGCACTGGCCTTGCCTTTGTCGGTGGCAACGCCGTCGGCGCGCACCAATCCGCCCTTGCGCAGCAAACGAAGGGTCAGGTTTTCATAAATCGGTTGCCCCTGCGCCAGCGCCAGCAATCCCTGCCGCAAATGCACCCGTCGTTGGAATTTGAAATGCCGCAGGATCGCTGCCAGCACGCCTCGATTGGGGGCAAACAGCAGCGAGATCAGGAATAGCGCAAAGCTCATCAGCACGATGATTGGCCCGGTGGGCAGGTTCGGAGCCGAGGCCGACATCGCGGCGCCAACATAGGCCGACAAGCCGCCGAACAATCCTGCCAGCAGCACCACATGGTCGGAACGTTCCGTCCAGAACCGGGCAGTCACAGCAGGGATGATCAACAGCGCCACGATCAGGATCAAGCCGACGATTTTCAGCCCCACCACGGTAACAGCCATCACCAGCCCCATCACCGCCATGTCAATCTTGCTGACCGGCAGGCCACGGGCAGCGGCATATTCAGGGTCAAACGCCACCAGCGTCATTGGTCGACGGATCAGCAGGATCAACAACAGCGTCACCGCTCCGCCAACTGCAATCACCATGGCATCGGCCCAGAGCATCCCGGCGGTTGATCCCAACAAGAACCCTTCCAGCCCAGCCTGACGGCCCACGCCCATGGTCTGGATCACCGTCAGCAGCACAATGCCAAAGCCAAAGAACACCGACAGAACCGAGCCAATCGCGGCATCCTCGGCCAGTCGGGTGTTGCGTGTCAGCCAATTCAGGCACCACAAGCCCGCGCTCGCCGACAGCGCCGAGCCGAGCAAAAGCCCAATCAGGTTGCGGCCATCGCCGCCGAAACTGGCCATCAGGATAAAGGCCAGACAGACGCCGGGCAGAGTCGCGTGCGAAATTGCATCGCTGACCAGTGCCCGTTTGCGTAGGAACAAAAAGGTGCCGGTAACCCCGGCAGAGACCCCCAACAAGGTCGCACCAATTGCCACCAGCGTGGCGTTATACCCAAGCTGCAACAGCAGAGCGTCGATCAGCATGAGATTATCCCATCGCCAAAGCGAGTTTATCCACCTGAGCCGTGGCCAGACGTCCACCATAGGCGGCCTGCAGAGTGTCAGCCGTAAATGCCTCAGCCACCGTGCCTTCGGCTACTTTGCGGGTGTTGATCAGGAAAACATTGTCAAAATACTCGGCCACGGTGGCAAGATCGTGATGCACCACCACAACCGTCTTGCCTGCTTCGCGCAGCGATTTCAGCACACTGATTATGGCCTTCTCGGTCGCGGCATCCACCCCCGCAAAAGGTTCGTCCAGCAGATACAGATCCGCCCCTTGCGCCAAAGCCCGCGCCAGAAAAACCCGTTGTTGCTGGCCGCCAGACAGTTGACCAATCTGACGAGTGGCAAAATCGCCCATGCCAACTCGGTCTAAACACTCGATCGCCTTGGCGCGGTGCTTGGCCCGCAAACGCCCCAACAGGCCAAGCTCACGGTACAGGCCCATCAACACCACGTCGATCACCCGTGTCGGGAAATCCCAATCGACACTGGCGCGTTGTGGCACATAAGCAATGCGGGCCCGTTGTGCGTCCAGCGTTTTGCCAAACACCTGCACCTGTCCGGAAACCGGCGGCACAATGCCCAGCGCGGCCTTTAGCATGGTGGATTTGCCAGCGCCGTTGGGACCGATGATCGCTGTCATCTTGCCCGCCTCGACAGTCATATCCACCGAGAATACTGCAGGTTTTTGACCGTAGGAAACGGTGAGACCTCGGATCGCCAGTGGGCTGTTCTCCAACGCCTGCCCCTGTTTCACCTGTCCATCACTGCACGCCAGATCCAACATCCTTAGGACCCCGCCGACAGTTTGCCCGCCATGCCACGCTCTGGCACGTCAGCGCCCAGTGCCCCGGCGATGGTTGAAATGTTGTGGTCCAGCATGCCGATATAGGTGCCCTCATAAGAGCCATCCGCCCCCATAGCATCCGAGAACAGCTCGCCGCCGACCTGCACGTCATGCCCCTGTGCTGCAGCCCCTTCGATCAAGGCGCGCATCGAACGGTCCGAGACCGAGCTTTCGACAAACACCGCAGTGATCTGGCGCTCGACCAGTAGGTTCACCAACTCTCCGATCCGGTTCAGACCGGCCTCGGACTGGGTTGAAATGCCTTGAATGCCCAGCACATCAAACCCGTAGGTCTGACCAAAGTAGCCAAAGGCGTCATGCGCGGTGACCAGCACCTTGTTGTTATCCGGCACAGTCGCCAGCACGGCCTCGCCATAGGCAATCAACTGGTCCAGATCCGCCAGATGGATCTGCGCATTGGCAGCAAAGACGTCAGCGGAGTCCGGACGGGCCTTGGTCAGCGCCTTTTGCACTTCGACCACCACCAGTTTCCACAACACCGGTGTCATCCAGACGTGCGGGTCATATTTGTCAGCATAGGTGTCATGGCCGCGCAGCAGATCCTTGGGCAATCCCTCGGCCACCGCCACCACTTGGCGTTTGCGCGCCAGATCGTGAAAGAAGTCACCCATCTGCGCCTCAAGGTACAAACCGTGCCACAATACCAGGTCGGCCCGGGTCATCGCCACGATATCCGACCTTGTTTGGCGGTAAGCATGTGGATCAACCCCTGGCCCCATCAGCCCGCGCACCGTGACCAGTTCGCCGCCTACCTGGCGCGCCGCATCAGCGATCATACCCGTTGTGGCAACGATTTTTAGCGGAGCCTCGGCACGCGCCTGCGCAGCGACCATAGGCAAAGACATCACGATCATCAGCCCTATCAGGGCAAGCTGGCGAATCCACATGGGCGGCTTCCTTCTCAAACATCAGTTGTCGGGAATATGAGAACCGTTCTCAACTAAGTCAATGCAATTGAGAATTATTCGCAAGAAAAGTTATTTTTGTCCATCTAGTCAAATTTTCTGTGCGGAATGCGCGCCTCTTGCTTGCGAAGAAGCCGCTCTCATGCCACCGTTACGCACAAGCTTTCGAGGACACGTGATGGACAGCCAAACAGCAGAACACACCGCGCAGCTGCCGCAGGTGACGGAACCGCGCAATCCTGGCATGGCGCTGGATCTGGATTGGGTGGCCAATGTGCAGGCCAATACCTCTGCCATTGAACGCCGCGCTGCCAGCCTGCCCGGTCGGCGCAGTGTTAAAAAGGACTATCAAGCCGCTTGGCTGCTCAAGGCGATCACCCTGATCGACCTGACCACCCTATCCGGTGACGACACGGTTGGCCGGGTCCGCCGTTTGTGTGCCAAGGCGCGCCAGCCGGTGCGGCCGGAATTGCTCGACGCACTTGGGGTCGACGGCATCACTACAGGCGCGGTCTGCGTCTATCACGATATGATCGCCCCTGCGGTGCAGGCGTTGCACGGCTCCGGTATTCCGGTGGCGGCAGTCTCCACTGGCTTTCCCGCCGGGTTGTCGCCGTTCCACCTACGGCTGGCCGAGATTGAGGAAAGCGTCAAAGCCGGCGCCAAAGAGATCGACATCGTGATTTCCCGCCGCCACGTGCTGACGCAGAACTGGCAAGCTCTCTATGATGAGATGAAGGCGTTCCGCGCCGCCTGCGGTGATGCCCACGTCAAAGCGATCCTCGCGACTGGTGAGCTGGGTACCCTGCGCAACGTCGCCCGGGCCTCACTGATTTGCATGATGGCTGGGGCGGATTTCATCAAGACCTCAACTGGCAAGGAAAGCGTCAATGCGACCCTGCCCGTATCCTTGGTAATGATCCGCGCCATCCGCGACTACTTTGACCGCACTGGCTATCGCATCGGCTACAAACCGGCTGGCGGCATCTCCAAGGCCAAGGATTCATTGGTCTATTTATCGCTGATCAAAGAGGAACTGGGGGATCGCTGGTTGATGCCGGACCTGTTCCGCTTTGGCGCCAGCTCGCTGCTGGGTGATATCGAACGCCAGTTGGAACACCACGTCACCGGCGCCTATTCGGCCGGCTACCGCCACGCAATGGCATAACGCCGGTTCGGCTCTAACCGGAATTTTCAAAAATTCCGGACCGTTTTCTGTCAAGAAAACGGATACAGAACAAAAGGTTGAGACAATGACCGTCAAAGAGATTTTTGAAACCATGGACTACGGCCCCGCCCCCGAAAGTGCTGCCGAGGCTTTGGCCTGGCTGGTAGATCAAGGCGACCGTTTTGGCCACTTCATCGATGGCGCCTTTACGCCTCCCGCTGACGGTTTCGACAGCCGCAACCCAGCCACCGGCGAGGTACTGGCGACACTAACGCAAGCCAGCCAAGCTGACGTCGATACCGCCGTATCCGCCGCCCGCAACGCCCAGCCAGAATGGGAGGCCCTAGGGGGTCCAGGCCGCGCCAAATATCTCTATGCGCTGGCCCGCTTGTTGCAGAAACATTCCCGTCTGTTTGCGGTGCTGGAAAGCCTGGATAACGGCAAGCCAATCCGCGAAGCGCGCGACATTGATATCCCACTGGCGCAGCGGCATTTCTATTATCACGCTGGCATGGCACAACTGATGGACAGTGAACTGCCCGACGCCCAGGCACTGGGAGTTTGCGGCCAGATCATCCCATGGAATTTCCCGCTGTTGATGTTGTCGTGGAAAATTGCACCTGCACTGGCGATGGGCAATACCGTGGTGCTGAAACCCGCTGAATACACCTCGCTGACTGCGCTGCTGTTTGCTGACATCTGTTTGCAGGCTGGCCTGCCCGCAGGTGTGGTCAATATTATTACCGGTGATGGCGCAGTGGGTGAAATGCTCGTGGCGTCTGAAGTCGACAAAATTGCCTTTACCGGCTCCACTTCCGTGGGCCGCCGCATCCGCGAAGCCACCGCAGGCAGCGGCAAGGGCCTGACGCTCGAGCTGGGCGGCAAGTCGCCCTATATCGTGTTCGACGACGCCGATATCGATTCGGCGATCGAAGGATTGGTCGACGCAATCTGGTTCAATCAGGGCCAGGTCTGCTGCGCGGGATCGCGGCTGCTGGTGCAAGAGGGCATTTCCGAGACCTTCCACGCCAAACTGCGCGCCCGGATGGACAAGCTCCGCATTGGCAACCCATTAGACAAATGCATTGATGTCGGTGCTCTGGTGGATCCGGTACAGCTGAACACCATCAGCGAAATGGTCGCCGCCAATACCGCTGGCGACATGTATCAGCCACAGATCAAGATGCCCGAGGGCGGCTGTTTCTACCCCCCCACCCTGATCGAGGGACTGACCCCGTCAGACACCCTGATGCAAGAAGAAATCTTTGGCCCGGTGCTGGTCTCGACCACCTTCCGCACCCCGGCTGAGGCAGTGGAGATGGCCAACAACAGCCGCTACGGGCTGGCCGCAACCCTGTGGAGCGAGAACATCAATCTGGCGCTGGATATTGCGCCCAAACTGGTGGCGGGTGTGGTTTGGATCAACGGCACCAATATGTTCGACGCCGCAGCCGGCTTTGGCGGTGTGCGCGAAAGTGGCTTTGGTCGTGAAGGCGGTTGGGAAGGGCTCAGCGCCTATTCCAAACCCAAAGGTGAGACCAAGCCACTGGCTCTGGTCAAACCGTTCAAAGGCGACGGCGCACCGACAGATCCGCTGGACCGCACAGCCAAAATGTATGTTGGCGGCAAACAAGCCCGTCCTGACAGTGGCTATTCACAGGCTGTCTATGGGAAATCCGGCGCTCTGCTGGGTCATGTCGGCATTGCCAGTCGCAAAGACGTGCGCAACGCGGTCGAGGCGGCGGCAGGTGCCAAAGCCTGGTCCAAGACCACCGGCCACCTTCGGGCTCAGATCCTGTATTATATCGGCGAAAATCTCTCGGCCCGCGCGAGTGAGTTTGCCCAGCGCATCGACAGCATGACCGGCGAAAACGGTGGTGCAACGGAGGTGGAAACTTCGATCCAGCGCCTGTTCTCAGCTGCGGCCTGGGCCGACAAATACGATGGTCAGGTCCATAACGTGCCGATTCGCGGTGTTGCGCTTGCCATGAAGGAACCGGTTGGAGTGATCGGCGCACTTTGCGCAGACGAGGCGCCGCTGCTGGGCTTGATCTCGGTGATGGCCCCCGCCATTGCCATGGGCAACCGCGTGGTCCTTGCCGCCTCGCACCCCTTCCCGCTGGCCGCCACCGATTTCTATCAGATCCTGGACACCTCGGATGTGCCCGCAGGCGTGGTCAACATCCTGACTGGCAACCACACCGAGGTTGCCAAGCCGCTGGCTGCACATCTAAACGTCGATGCTGTGTGGAGTTTCTCGTCGAGCAACCTGTCCTCGACCATCGAGGCCGCGTCAGCAGGCAACTTGAAGCGCACCTGGGTTAACAACACGCAAGCGATGGACTGGTCCCAGGATCACTCAAAACGCTTCCTGCAAGCGGCAACCGAGATCAAAAACATCTGGGTGCCCTACGGCGAGTAACTCCCGCCCGGAAAAACAACAGGCATTGCCATCTTAAAAATCGATAGCGATGCCCTTTTTCTCCCAATCTCCATACCGCGCAGGATCCAGCCCATCCCGTCCGCCCAGTTCTTTGGGTGGCGGTGCCTTGGCCTCGCCCGCCTTGCGACGTTCTTCGGCCTCGGCCAATGCACGCACAGCCGCTGGCGGTAGGGCCGTTTTATCAGAAGGTGTTTGATCGCTCATCGCGGGTTCCTTTATGCTGAACCCATGATATACGCCCCTGTCCCGCGGGAACAACCCGCATGCCCCCGCCCGCTTTAGGAGCACACAATGTCCAAACCCGCCACCCAATCGGCAACTCAGGCGCGCCGCAGCGCAATCTACTTGCTGGATCAGGTGCTTGGTGAAGGCCGTCTACTGCCAGAAATTCTCGCCTCTGGTGCGTTGGACAAACTACCGCCCGAAGACCGGGCACGGGCGCAACGATTGGCCACACAAACCCTGCGTGGGCTGGAACGCGCTGACCGTCTGCTGAAAAAGCATCTGCGCAAAGTCACCCCTCTGACCGTCCACAACACACTGCGGGTGGGAACGGTTGAGCTATGCCAAGGCGCTGCCGCGCATGGTGTGGTGAATTCCATGGTCGAAATCGTCTCCAAGAACCGGCGTCACGGCAAGCTCAAAGGCTTGGTCAACGCGGTGCTGCGCAAGATGGCAGATGAGGGTCCGGCTGGATGGGAAGAGTTGCGGGTACCGCGACTGCCGAAATGGTTGCGCAGCCCGCTGGCTCAGGCCTGGGGCAATCCTGAAATGCTGGAGATTGAAAAAGCGCATTTCAACGGCGCACCGCTGGACATCAGCAGCAAACCCGGCGCCGATCTGACTGATTTGACCCATTTAGATGGCGAGATTCTGCCAACCGGATCCATCCGGCTCGCATCAGCCGGGCAGGTTTCCGCACTCCCCGGGTTTGATGACGGCACCTGGTGGGTTCAGGATGCTGCTGCAGCGCTGCCCGCACAGGTGCTGAACATAAAGGCTGGCGAAAGTGCGTTGGATCTTTGCGCGGCTCCTGGCGGCAAAACGCTGCAAATGGCGGCCGCCGGCGCCAAGGTCACAGCCGTAGATATCTCCAAGGGTCGCATGGCGCGCGTACAAGAAAACCTGACCCGCACTGGGTTGGTGGCGTCTTTGATTGTAGGCGACGCGCTAGAGCAGACGGGGCAGTACGATGCCGTGCTGCTTGACGCGCCGTGTTCGGCCACTGGCACCATCCGACGTCACCCCGACTTGCCCCACGCCAAAGACGGCAGCGAGTTTGGCCCCCTGATCGAACTACAGGCCCAGATGCTGGCCCACGCCTGGACTCTGGTTAAACCCGGCGGACGGTTGCTGTTTTGCACCTGTTCACTGCTGCCGGACGAGGGAGAATGCCAAGTCGAAGAAGCCTTGGACATGTTCCCTGACATGTCCGTTGACCGCGATGCACTGGATCTGCCCGGTGTTGATCCAGCTTGGATTACCGAAGAAGGTGGGCTGCGCCTGCGCCCGGATTACTGGGCCGATCGCGGCGGCATGGATGGGTTCTACATGGCCTGTCTGCGCAAAGCCGCCTGAGGTTCAAGCTCTTCGTATTCAACGGTGACTTGCGACAAAGCCCGCGCTATGCTCCGGCGGAAACGCCAACAGAGCGTATGAGGCAGAGAGTATGTCCAGACACGATAGATTAGCGAGCCGGAGCACCCGCTTGATGAACCGCCTGTATGCGCGCCTGTCGCGCAGACAGAGGGCGGCGACCGGATTCGTCTCGCAACCTGAACCGCGCACCATCGGCAGTTTTGCCCGTGGTCGACAGCTGGTGGCCGGCAACTTGCTATTTGCTGGCTATCTGGTCGAATCACCCACCACCGGATTGTGGGAAGTCGAAGCCCCAGACGCCGCCTTTGATGCTGAACGCAACGGGTTCTCCTGGCTTGACGATCTAGCCTCGGTCGGGGACTTGCCCGCACGCGAAAAAGCACAGAAATGGTTGTGGGGTTGGATCAAGGCCCATGGCAAGGGTCGCGGCCCCGGGTGGTCGCCGGATCTGACGGGCCGCCGGGTGATCCGGTGGATCAACCACGCGCTGTTCCTGCTGCGCGGCCAAGACAAAGACGCCAGCGATGCCTTTTACCGCTCTTTGTCACAACAAACTTGGTTTCTGTCACACCGCTGGCAAGGTGCCTCGCCCGGCCTGCCCCGTTTTGAAGCCCTGACTGGGCTGATCTATGCCGGGCTAGCGTTGGAGGGCAGCGAAGAGCTGGCGGACCCAGCGATCAAGGCGCTGGCGCTGGAATGCGAACAACAGATCGACGATCAGGGCGGCCTGCCAACCCGCAGCCCCGAAGAATTGCTCGAGGTGTTCACCCTGCTGACATGGGCAGCGGCGGCATTGCACGAGGCCGGGCGTACGGTGCCACTGGCCCACACTGCCGCCATCGAACGCATTGCGCCAACCCTGCGCACGCTGCGCCACAGCGACGGTGGACTGGCCCGATTTCATGGCGGCGGTCGCGGGCTAGAAGGCTGGCTGGATCACGCCCTGGCTGCCAGTCATGTGATTGAACGCCACGCCGACGGTCTGGCGATGGGGTATGCGCGCCTGTCAGCCGGGCGCAGCTCGGTTATTATTGACGCCAGTGTGCCTCCACTTGGCGCTGCTTCAAACAACGGTCATGCCTCGACGCTGGCGTTCGAGCTGACCTCGGGACGACGCCCCTTTATCGTCAACTGCGGATCGGGCGAGGCTTTTGGTGTTGAATGGCGCCGCGCAGGGCGAGCCACTCCGTCTCATTCCACTCTCTGTATCGAGGGGCATTCCAGTGCCCGGCTCAGCCCGCCGCAGAAGGGCAGTGGCCATGAGGCGCTAATCGAATCACCGGATCAGGTGCCGGTTGAGCTGAGCGAGATTGCGAACGGTTTTCGCTTTCAGGGTGGCCACAACGGCTACGAACGTCATTTTGGCCTGACCCACGCGCGCACCCTGGAGCTGTCTTATGACGGTCGGACATTGTCCGGCGAAGACATGCTGCTGGCCATGGAAGACGGCTCTAAACGGACATTCGACAAGGCAATGGACGCCCTGTCGTTGGGTGGTGTCGGTTTTGATATCCGGCTGCATCTGCACCCCGAGGTAGACGCAGCACTTGATCTGGGCGGCTCTGCGGTCTCGATGGCGCTCAGAAGTGGTGAAATCTGGGTGTTTCGCCATGACGGCCATTGCACGCTCAAGCTGGAACCCAGTGTTTATCTGGAAAAAACTCGCCTGAAACCACGCGCGACAAAACAAATCATTCTATCCGGACGAGCAATGCAGTATGCGACCCGCATCCGGTGGACGCTAAGTAAAGCCCAAGAGACAGCGATTGCCGTGCGTGACCTTACTCGGGATGACCCCGAGATCTTTGAATGAGCCTGTAAAGGACTGCCCAATTATGACCGACCTTCACCCCGTACGCCGTGCGTTGCTTTCTGTTTCCGACAAGACCGGCCTGATCGAGCTGGGCCAGGCGCTTGCTGCGCATGGGGTCGAATTGCTGTCGACCGGCGGCACCGCCAAGGCACTGCGCGATGCCGGGTTGCAGGTCAAAGATGTCTCAGACATCACCGGTTTTCCGGAAATGATGGACGGTCGCGTCAAAACTCTGCACCCGATGGTGCATGGTGGGCTGCTGGCGCTGCGTGGCAATGATACCCATGTTGCGGCGATGCAGGAACATGGCATTGTTGAAATCGACCTGCTGGTGGTGAACCTCTATCCGTTTGAGGAAACCGTCGCCAAGGGGGCCGATTATAACACCTGCATTGAAAACATCGACATTGGTGGCCCGGCAATGATCCGCGCGGCCTCGAAAAACCACGGTTTTGTCAACGTCGTGGTCGATGTCGAGGATTATGACGCCCTGCTGGCTGAACTGGACGCCAATGACGGCCAGACCAGTTACAAGTTCCGCCAGTGGTTGTCACAGAACGCCTATGCCCGCACTGCTGCCTATGACGCAGCGGTTAGCAACTGGATGGCAAATGCGCTGGAGCTAAAGGCCCCGCGCCGCCGCGCAGTTGCAGGTCAGTTGGCGCAGACCCTGCGTTACGGCGAAAACCCCCATCAGGACGCCGCTTTCTATCTGGACGGATCGGCCCGTGCCGGAGTTGCCACGGCTACTCAGATCCAAGGCAAAGAGCTGTCGTATAACAATATCAACGATACCGACGCCGCGTTTGAGCTGGTGTCCGAGTTCGACGCCGCCAACGGCCCTGCCGTGGCAATCATCAAACACGCCAACCCTTGCGGTGTGGCGCAGGCTGCAACCCTAACCGAAGCCTACCAAAAAGCCTTCGACTGCGACCGCACCTCGGCCTTTGGTGGCATCGTGGCGCTAAACATGCCGCTGGACGCAACTACCGCGCAAGAGATCGTGCAGATCTTTACTGAAGTGGTGATTGCACCGGGTGCCTCTGACGAGGCGAAAGCGATCTTTGCCTCCAAGAAAAACCTGCGTCTGTTGCTGACCGATGGCCTGCCCAATCCCAAAGACATTGGCATGACCACCCGTCAGGTGTCAGGCGGAATGCTGGTGCAGGACAAAGACGTGGGCCACCGCGCTATGGACGATCTGAAGGTTGTGACCAAAGTGGCCCCAACTGACGCGCAAATGCGCGATCTTCTGTTTGCCTGGAAAGTGGCCAAACACGTCAAGTCCAATGCAATCGTCTATGTCAAAGACGGCCAGACTGTTGGCGTCGGCGCTGGCCAGATGAGCCGCCTGGATAGTGCCACCATCGCCGGCATCAAGGCAAAGCGGATGTCGGACGTACTTGAACTGGACGAAAGCCTGGCCAAGGGATCGGCTGTTGCGTCTGATGCGTTCTTCCCCTTTGCGGACGGCCTGCTGGAAGCTGCCGCTGCGGGTGCTACTTGCGTTATTCAACCCGGTGGGTCGATGCGCGACAACGAAGTGATCGCCGCTGCGGACGAGGCCGGACTGGCCATGGTGTTCACCGGCATGCGCCACTTCCGTCACTAAAGGGGTCAGCAAGGGCATGGGCACACGTTGGATGATCTGGGCCGCTTTGGCGTCCCTGTTGCTGGATCAGGCAAGCAAATATCTGGTGATACACTGGATGCAGCTTTGGCGGGTCCGCAGCATCGACGTGTTGCCGCCCTTGCTCAATTTTCGCTACGCGGAAAACGTCGGCATCAACTTTGGCTTGTTCGGCGATGGTTCGGACGTCATGCGGTGGGTCTTGATCGGTGTATCGCTGGTTATCTGCATCGCCGTTGCAGTCTGGGTTCGCGGTTGGCATCCATCACGCTGGATGCAGCTTTCTGCGGGTTTGGTCATCGGTGGAGCCTTGGGCAATGTCGCTGACAGGCTAATGTATGGCTATGTGCTGGACTTCCTCAATATGTCCTGCTGCGGTATCAACAATCCCTTTTCTTTCAACGTGGCGGATATCTTTATCTTTGCCGGGGCCGCAGGCCTAATCTTCTTTGAGAACCGGGGCAAAAAGGCCACGTGACCTTGGTGTTAAATTGCTGTAAAAGCGCGTCAAACAGGCAGGAGTACGGGGCCATGCGGATCCCACTGGGTGTAATAATTGTGACCACAGCAGTGGCCCTGGCGGGCTGCGGCTCAGATGGCCTGCGCGAGTTGCAGCAACCCAGCACCGGTCCGGATGAATTTCTGGTGATGCCGGCCAACCCGCTGACCCCGCCTGAAAACTATGCCGCCCTGCCCGCGCCCACGCCGGGTGGTGCCAACCGGACCGACCAGAACCCACAGGCCAACGCAGTTGTTGCCCTGGGCGGCAACGCTGCAGCGCTGAACGCCGGTGGTGCCATTCCAAGCAGTGACGGCGCTCTGGTCACCGCCTCCAGCCGTTATGGGGTTGATCCCAGTGTGCGGGCGTCCCTGGCAGCCGAGGACGCTGCGTTCCGCAAACGTGAGCACAGAACCGCTCGGTTCAAACTGTTCAACGTCGATCGTTATGAAGAAGCGTATAAAAAAGAAGCGATCAACCCGTTTCAGATCAATCATTTGTTCCGCAACTCCGGCTTTGCCACCCCATCGGCACCTCCCGGACAATAGCGCTCACATTTTCGACAGATCGGTCGCTACATAGCTTGACCGCGACCAGTAAGACCCTGAATTATCAGGTGGAACATGTCTGGGCCCAGATTGCGGGTGTTATGTGCAAAACGATAGCATCTGGCGGGCCTGCGTATAACGAGGAGGATACCGCATGATCAGACGGATTGCATGGGCGAGTGCATTAATCTCGACCAGTTGGGCTGCCGCCGCAATCGCGGGCGAGGAGCTGGTATCCAGTTTTACCCTTGGCAACGGCATGCAGGTCGTCGTCGTCGAGGATCACCGCGCCCCAGTGGTGCAGCACATGGTTTGGTACCGGGCTGGCTCGGCGGACGAGCCAAAGGGCCAATCCGGGGTAGCGCACTATCTGGAACACCTGCTGTTCAAGGCCACTGAGAACCTGGAATCTGGCGAAATATCAGCGACGGTTGCGGCCAACGGCGGCAAGGACAATGCTTTTACCAGCCACGATTACACCGCCTATTACCAGCGGATCGCTTCGGATCGATTAGAGCTGATGATGAGCATGGAAAGCGATCGCATGGTCAACATCCGCCTGACCGAGCGCGATATCGAAACCGAACGCGAAGTGATCCTGGAAGAGCGCAACCAGCGCACCGACAACAATCCCCGCGCGCTGTTCCGGGAACAGTCTCAGGCTGTGCAATACCACAATCACCGCTACGGAGTGCCAATCATCGGCTGGCGTCACGAGATGGAAACCCTCGACATGGAGGACGCCCTGTCCTTCTACGGCACCTACTACGCCCCCAATAACGCCATTCTGGTGGTTTCGGGCGACGTAGATCCCGATGAAGTCAACCGCCTGGCCGAGCAATACTATGGTGTGATCCCAGCCAACCCCGACCTCCCCGAGCGGCTGCGTACCGAGGAGCCTCCGCAAACCGCAGCCCGACGGTTGACGTTCAAGGATGCCCGTGTGGCCCAACCTTATGTGCAGCGCTCGTATCTGGCACCGGAACGCGACAGCGGCGCACAGGAACAAGCCGCAGCGCTGTTTCTGCTGGCAGAGTTGCTGGGCGGCGGCACCACGTCATATCTGGCCAACGCGCTGCAGTTTGATCAACAAACCGCCGTCTATACCGGCGCGTTCTATTCCGGCATGTCGCTGGACGACACCACGTTCTCGTTCCTGATCGTGCCCAGCGAAGGCGTCTCTCTGCAAGAAGCCGAAGACGCATTGGACCAGACCTATGCCGCCTTTCTGGAAGATGGGGTAGATGCCGATCAACTGGATCGGATCAAACTGCAACTGCGCGCCTCGGAAATCTATGCCCGAGACAATGTCGATGGCATCGCCAACCGTTATGGCCGGGCGCTGACCTCGGGTCTCACGGTCGAAGACGTGCAAGCCTGGCCTGACATTCTGCAAGCCGTCACTGCCGAGCAGATCATTGCAATTGCCAAACAAGTACTCCAGCCCGAGGTTTCAGTAACCGGCTGGTTAATGCGGGACGAGGAGGTCACCCAATGAAGGGTCTCAAGCTAATAACCGCGGCACTGGTTGCCTGTGCTCTTGCCATTCCCGCTTGGGCGGAAGTGAAAATCAAAGAGGTCACCTCCCCTGGTGGCATCACCGCCTGGCTGGTCGAAGATCACTCGATCCCCTTCACCGCGCTCGAACTACGGTTTCGCGGCGGCACCTCACTGGATGCGCCGGGCAAACGTGGTGCGATCTACCTGATGTCCGGCCTTCTCGAAGAAGGCGCCGGCGAGTTGATGGCGCAGGACTACGCTAAAGCACTCGAGGCTCTGGCGGCGTCGTTTTCCTACAACACCAGCAATGACACCGCCTCGATTTCTGCCCGCTTCCTCAGCGAGAACCGTGATCAGGCGATTGCCCTGCTGCGCGATACCATCCACCAGCCGCGCTTTGATCAGGTTGCCGTCGACCGGGTACGGGGTCAGGTGCTGTCGGGGCTGCGCTCGGATGCCAAAGACCCCAATGACATCGCCGGGCGCGCCTTTGCCGCCATGGCTTACGGCGATCACCCCTATGGCAGTGACGGCAAGGGCACCATCGACAGTGTCACCGCACTCAGCCGTCAGGACATCATCGACGCCCATGCGGCGGTATTTGCCAAGGACCGACTTTATGTTGGCGCAGTAGGCGACATCGACGCCGACCAGCTAGGCGCCCTGCTGGATACTCTGCTTGGCGATCTGCCGGACAGTGGTGCAACAATCCCCGGCCCGGCCAAAGTAACCATCACCGGCGGCATCACCGTGATTGATTTCGACACCCCGCAGTCGGTGGCATTGTTTGGCCAGATCGGAATCGACCGCGACGACCCAGATTTCTTTGCCGCCTATGTGATGAACCAGATCCTCGGCGGCGGCTCCTTCAAAAGCCGCCTGATGCACGAGGTGCGTGAAAAACGAGGCCTGACCTACGGCGTCTATTCCTACCTGGTGCCGCGCGACCTGGCAGCGGTCTACATGGGCTCGGTCGCCTCGGCCAATGACAAAGTGGCCGAGGCGGTGCAGGTGATCCGCGACGAATGGCTGCGCATGGTCACCCACGGCGTCACCGAAAAGGAACTGCAGGACGCCAAAACCTATCTAACCGGCGCCTACCCGCTGCGGTTTGACGGCAACGGCCCGATTGCCTCGATTATGGTGGGCATGCAGGTGCAGGGCCTGCCCATCAACTACATCGCCACCCGCAACGACAAGGTAAACGCCGTCACCCTTGAAGACGTGAACCAACTAGCTGCTGAATTGATGGAGCCCGAAGGCTTGCATTTCACCGTGGTTGGCCGCCCGGTAGGGCTGGAAACCAGCAACTAAAACCAGATAGGGCGCCGCATGAACCGCGACGCCCCATCTTCTTCTTGTTTCAAATACCTCCGCCGGAGGCAGCGGCCCAAGGGCCGCACTTTTGACCCGAGCTACAGCCCCAGCACATCCACCATATCGTACTGACCCGGAGCCTTGTTCTGCCCCCACAGCGCCGCCTTTAGCGCCCCACGGGCAAAAATCGATCTGTCAGTCGCCATATGGCGCAACACGATGCGCTCTCCCGCTGCGGCAAACAACACGTCATGTTCGCCAACAATATCGCCGCCACGAATCGCGGTGAACCCAATGTCGCCACGCTTACGGGCACCGGTGATCCCGTCACGCCCCCGGTCCGAAACATCAGCCAAGCTCACGCCACGTCCCTCAGCCGCAGCTTCACCCAGCATCAGCGCCGTGCCCGATGGCGCATCAACCTTATGATGATGATGCGCCTCGATCACTTCGATATCAAAATCCTCGTCCAGCGCCGCCGCGACCTTTTTGGTGAGCTGCACCAACAGGTTCACACCCAGCGACATATTTCCGGCCCGCACAATCACTGCGTGACGCGCGGGGGGCTCCAGCCGGGCGATCTGTTCCTCAGACATGCCAGTGGTGCCAATCACATGCACCGCCCGCGCCTTCGCCGCCAGCGCCGCAAACTCCAGTGTGGCCTCAGGGGCGGTGAAATCAATGACAGCCTGCGCATTAGCAAAGGCCTCCAGCGCGTCATCAGTAACCGTCACACCAACGGCCGCGCCGCCCATGGCCTCGCCAACGTCCTGACCAACCCAGGCGTGACCCGAGCGTTCGACCACGCCAACCAGTCGCGCCTTATCACTGTCCAGCACCGTTCGGATCAGCATCTGCCCCATCCGCCCCGATCCACCGGTAATCACGATCCCTGGCTTATCCGTCATCTGCCTTACCCTTTTCTCACAAGCTGCTTTTTTCCTAACCGCTCTGGCACCGCTTGGCAAAGCCTCGGTTAAGGCTTAGATCGGAACCATGGCTAAGAAAAAATTCAATGATGGTGCTCCTTCTCAGCGACAGCTGCGCGTTGGCGAACTCATCCGACGCGCATTGTCGGACGTGTTGGCGCGTGGTGATCTGCATGATGCCGAGCTGAACCGTCTCTCTATCACCGTCGGCGAGGTGCGAACCTCTCCCGATCTCCGTATTGCAACTGTCTATGTGCTGCCGCTGGGCGGCAAGGGCAAAGAGGACGTGCTGAAACTGCTCGCCAAGAACATCGGCGAGCTTAAGCGGCTGGTGTCCAAGAAAACCGATCTGAAACACACGCCCGAGTTTCGCTTCCGTCTGGACGAGACTTTTGACCGGATGGATGAAACCGATAGGTTGCTCAATCAGGACGCGGTGCGCCGCGACATCGACGAGTGATCAGGGCGCTGCTGGTACTGCTGGCAGCGCTAAGTGCTGCCCCTGTTGCGGCACTGGACTGCACTGACATCACCTATGACGGCAATCGCTATACGGTCTGCGAGGTCAACGCTGCGCAAGAACAGTTACGGATGTTCCTGCGTGATGAGCAGGGCAAGGTGTACGGCCAGTTTTCGTCAATCAACGCGGCACTGGCGGCTGAGGGCAAGGAGTTATCCTTTGCCACCAATGCCGGCATGTACCACGCAGATCGCTCGCCTGTTGGCTTATATATCGAAGACCAACAGCAGCAGATGCGGCTGATCCCTAATGCCGGCCCCGGCAACTTTGGCCTGCTACCCAACGGGGTGTTCTGCATCCGCCCCGATCGCGCCGATGTCTATGAAAGCCTGACCTATCGCGATTCGGGCATCAACTGCACCCACGCCACCCAATCCGGTCCAATGCTGGTGATCGACGGAGAGCTGCACCCCCGATTCTTGGTCGATTCGAATTCGTATTACATCCGCAACGGAGTTGGCACCTCGGCCGATGGCAAACGAGTCGTTTTTGCAATCTCACGCAACGCCGTCACCTTTCACCAGTTTGGCCGCCTGTTCCGCGACCACCTGGATCTGCCCAGCGCGCTGTATTTCGACGGCAACATATCACGCTTGCACGCGCCCTCGGTTGGGCGCAGCGACAATGGTTTCATGATGGGACCGATTGTGGGCGTGGTTGACGAAATGGCGGACTAGCCACCCGGGCCATCGGTGCGTGCCAGCACGCACCCTACACTGGTCAGTTGGGTCCCCTAAAGTAAAAGCTCACCCCCTATTTTCCAAACTTTAATTGACAGCCCCTCACCCTTAAGCTACCCCGCGCGCCTCACTGTAATTCGGGGAACGACATGGCACGCAAACGCAAAGGCCGCGATATTTCTGGTTGGCTGGTGGTCGACAAACCCGCCGGCATCACCTCGACCTCGGTGGTGAACAAGGTCCGTTGGGCACTTGAGGCCAAGAAGGCCGGCCATGCGGGCACTCTCGACCCCGAGGCAACCGGCGTGCTGGCCATCGCCCTGGGCGAGGCGACCAAGACGGTTCCCTATATCACCGACGCGCTCAAGGCCTATCGTTTCACCGTGCGGCTGGGTCAGGCCACCAATACCGACGACACCGAAGGCGAAGTGATCGCCACCAGCGACGCGCGCCCCTCGGATGATGAGATCATCGCCGCCCTGCCTCAGTTTCTGGGTGACATCATGCAGGTGCCACCAAAATTCTCGGCGGTGAAAATCGACGGCCAGCGCGCCTATAAACTGGCCCGCGATGGCGAAGATGTTGAACTGACCGCGCGCCCGCTTTGGGTCGAGGAACTGCTGCTGGTGGATCGCCCCGACGCCGACCACGTGACGCTGGAAATGACCTGCGGCAAAGGCGGCTATGTGCGCTCTATCGCGCGTGATCTGGGTGCGTCACTGGGCTGCCACGGCCACGTGCGCGACTTGCGCCGGACCTGGTCAGGGCCGTTTGAAGTTGAAAACGGGCTGACCCTTGCGCGGATCGAAGAGCTGGCCCGCACCCCGGAACTAGACACCCACATTCTGCCGCTGGAAATTGGCCTCGAGGACCTCCCCGAGCTGAAATGCACCCCCGAAGGTGCCGCCAAGCTGCGCAACGGCAACCCCGGCATGGTGCTGGCCGCCACCGTGGAATACGGCGACGAGGCCTGGGCCTCGCTGGATGGAGAGGCTGTGGCTGTTGGGACCTACAAGGCTGGCGAATTGCACCCAAGCCGGGTGTTTGTCCGCTAAACTGTTTTGCCCGGCGCCGCCGCCGGGCAGCGCTTTATGTTCAGCTTGCCTTGTCCCCGTCGTGATGGCATCCCATCTATATGATCACTCGCAGCCACACCAAGGGCGACGCGCCCTCAACCGCGGTTTATTCCGACTGTGAGGCCTATCGCTATAGCCTGACCCGGATCTGGGACTCCAGCGGGCCAAAGGTGATGTTTGTGATGCTGAACCCCTCGACCGCGACCGAGGTCCAGAACGACCCAACAATTGAGCGCTGTGAACGCCGCGCCAGGCTGCTGGGGTTTGGCGGCGTCCGGGCCACCAATATCTTTGCCTATCGCGCCACCGACCCACGTGACATGCGCGCCGCAACCGATCCTGCCGGACCAGACAACGAGGCCACAATCCTTGAGGGGCTCGACTGGGCCGATCAGGTGGTCTGCGCCTGGGGCACCAATGGCGCGCATCGGAACCAAGGGCCCCGTATCGAAGCGCTGCTGCGCGCCCGTGGCCAGATGCTGCACCAATTGGGGCTAAGCAAGGCTGGCCACCCCAAACACCCACTCTACATTGCCTACAGCCAAGCGCCTCAGATCTGGGAATAGCCCTGGTACGACATCGGCTTCGTTAACCTATGTTCCCGATTTGTTTTGCCGCATGGCACCCAAAATGCTTCACTGACCCCGTGTTAATGAGTCTCCATGGGTGTGGGGTGAATAGATGATCTGGTTGGCAAGTCTTCTTGGCCTGATGGCCATGGGTGGTGCAATATTCGTCAGCGATGACGACGTTGAAAACAACAGTGACGAAGAAGATGTGGTCGAAGGTAGCGGCCACCCTGAGTCCGGCGGAGCGGTGCAGCCCTTGTCCGACCTGCTGCCCGAGAGTGGTTCCTCTCAGGGTAATGATGTCATCTCTGGCAGTTCCGGTGATGACAGCTTGGCCGGTGGCGATGGCGATGACCAAATCAACGGCTACGGCGGCGACGATCTGCTGTACGGCGGCAGCGGCGGTGACCACCTCTATGGTGGCGATGGGGCCGACACTGTCGTCGGCGGCGACGGATCAGACCTGATGCACGGCGAAGCTGGCGACGACCAGATGTTTGGCGGTAGCGGCAATGACAGCCTGTTTGGCCATTTCGGTGCTGACCTGATCGAGGGTGGGGCCGGCGACGACACAGCCCATGGCGGTCAGGATGACGACACTCTGTTTGGCGGCATCGGCAATGACGCGCTACATGGCAACTACGGCAACGATAGCCTGTCCGGTGGCAGCGGGTCGGACACTTTATTCGGCGGCATCGGCGATGATCTAGTGTTGGGGGCCGACGACGGAGATGAGCGCGATTACGTCAACGGAGGCGACGGCGATGACACGCTGGTCGCAGGTTCCAACGATGTGCTGACCTTGGGTGCTGGCGCAGATCAGATTATCACCGGCGGTTGGATCACCGAAGGCGACGCCATCGAGATCCTGGATTTCGACTCCACCGAGGATCAGTTGGTTCTGCTCTGGGATCTGCAGGATCAACCCGACCCGGACATCGAAGTCGAAACCGACCCCGATTCCCCTGATCAAAGCGTCATCCTGATCAACGGCACAGAAGTCCTGCGGGTCAACGCCTCGGCTGGGCTGACCGACGCAGACATTGTATTACTGGATCAGAACAGCAGCGCCCTGTTCGAGCTACCGCAGGCCTGAGACAAAATACCTTTGCCATTCTCCTCAGAACCGCCTATATCCGCGCATCCGCCATGGATTCGCGCATTTGTGCTGCCTTTGGTGGGGACTACTCCATGGGCCTGTGCTGGACGACATCCCGGCCTGCGCCATTCACACAAACCTTATAGGAGACCCCGATGTCGATCACAGTTGAAGAAAAAAATCGCCTGATGAAAGAATTCGCAATCAAGGAAGGCGACACCGGTTCGCCAGAAGTCCAGGTTGCCATTCTGACCTCGCGCATCACCACCCTGACCGAGCACTTCAAAATCCACAAAAAAGACAACCACGGTCGTCGTGGCCTGCTCAAGATGGTTGCCCTGCGTCGTAAGCTGCTGGATTACACCAAGTCGAAAGACCTGGCTCGTTACCAGGACCTGATCAAGCGCCTCGGCATCCGCCGCTAAGCTATTCGATCCATCTGGATCTGAAAACACCCGCTCAGATTTGAGCGGGTGTTTTTCATTGGGCAAAGCGCCACTACCCCCCCGGGCCTATGCGCAACATCAAGGCCAACAACCGGTCCACGTGTTTATCTTTGGTGCGAAACGACGACAGACTGATCCGAAACGCCGGTCGATCCTGCCAGACAGAGCCGCCAAACCACGACGTTCCGCTGTCTTGTACCTGCTTCAGAATGGACAGCGTCGCGGCATCATTCGCGCCCCGCACCAGCACCTGATTCAACACCACTCGGTTCAACACTTCGAAACCCGCCTCGGACAAGGCCGCAGCGATGCGCTGAGCTTGGGTGTGATGAGTTTCGACCATCTCTGCCACACCGTTTCTCCCCAATGTGCGCAATGCCGCCCAGATAGGGATACCCCGCGCCCGACGCGAAAACTCTAGCGTCAGGTTCTTCTGCGCATCCGCCGACGCGGTAGAGTAAGCCGCGTCGCTGTTCATCACCCGCGCCAACGCCTGTGGGTCGCGGCAGATCGCCATCGCCCCATCATACGGCGTGTTCAGCCATTTGTGGCCATCGGTGGTCCAGCTATCCGCCCGGTCAATCCCATCGGTCAGATCGCGCAGCTTCGGAGCCGCCCGCGCCCAAAGGCCAAAGGCCCCGTCCACATGCACCCATGCGCCCACCGCTTTGGCCTGAGGAATAATCTCGGCAAAATTATCAAACTCGCCCGTGTTTACTTCGCCGGCCTGCAAAACCAGAATTGTCTGTGCGTCCATCGGCGGCAGCTGATCCGGAATGATCCGCCCCTGCCCGTCAACCGGCGCTTTTAAAACCCGCGCCCAGCCAAATCCCAAGATCTGCAGCGCTTTACGTACCGTGACATGAGTCGATGCCGGAACGATCACCTTGATCTCAGGCGCGCCCATCAACCCATCGTTCACCACATCCCAGCCCAAACGGTCCAACAAAGCAGCCCGCGCGGCCGCAAGGCAGCTTAGCCCGCAAGCCGTTGCCGAGGTGCCAAAAGCCACGGCGCTGTCACGTGGCAGGTCAAGAATATCCAACACCCAGCGCCCGGCCTGCTTTTCCAGCACATCCGCCACAGGGCTGCCGTCCTGGGTCGAAGCGCATTGATCCCAGGCCAAAGCCAACCGTTCGGCCGCCGCAGCCACCGGCAGACTGGCCCCAATCACAAAGCCAAAATAATTTGGCCCGTTCGACGCCACGGTTGCAGGCGATCCCAGCTCGTCCATCAGTTTCACTGTATCACCCGCAGGCAAGCCCACTTCTGGCAATTGCTCAACGAACCCAGACAAAGCGGCACGTTCCTCAGCGCCAGGAAACACCCTGCGCGTTTCAATACCCGCAATATAGGCTTGGGCGCGCTGATCAGCCTCCTGTAGAATCTCCTGCTCATTCATGGCATTCTCTCCCTGTGATGCGATTCTATATCGGAATTGATCTATATAGAGACTTATCAATATGAACAAGCCGCTGCCTGATCTTGTCCCATCGCTGCGCGCACTGGCAAACCCACAGCGCGCCCAGATTATGGATTGGCTGCTGGATCCCCCAGCGCATTTCCCGCCGCAACGAGATGGCGATCTGATTCAGGACGGCGTCTGCGTTGGCTTCATCACCGACAAGACGGGCCTGACCCAACCAACCGTGACCTCGCATATGAAAATACTCGAGTCCGCCGGGCTGGTGAGCTCCAAAAAGATCAAGAACTGGGTGTTCTACAAGGCTGATCGCGGCGCGCTGGATCAAATCGCACAGGTTTTTGGACAGGCAGCCAGTCGCAGATAGGCAAATTTTAGGCCCGCATTTTTGGACCGGAAAACGTGACCAGCAGGGCTGCCAAGGTAATCGCAAAGACCCCCAGCAAACCCAACGGTCCTGGCACCTGCGAGAAAAGCACAATGTCAAATCCAAGCGCCCAGATCAGTCCGGTGAAATCAAACGGGGCTAAGGCGCTGACCGGAGCACGCGCAGTGGCCTCGTTGGCGACGATATGGCCGATCCCACCAATCAACCCAGCCGCAATCAGCAATCCAAATTGTGGCCACGACAAATCTGGCCAGCCAAAAGGCAAAGATGCCAGCCCTGCCAGTGCAGCAACAACGGCGAAATAAAAGGCGATTGTTGATGATCGTTCCGTAAAAGTCATTTTCTTGGTGTGCACCCGGACAAAAGCCATCGTAACAGCAAATGCCAATCCAGCCGCCACCCCAATAACCGCGCCTTCGCCGGGCAGCGAGAGTGCCTCCCACAACAGCGCGATCACGCCGCCGAAGCCAACAAATACGGCTACAAATATGGTCTTAGTCAGTTTCTCACCCAGCATAACCGCGGCCAATGGCAAGACCAAAACGGGTGCGAGGTATCCAATGGCCTGTGCGTTTGCGACAGGTAAGTAAGCCAGCGACACAAACGACAGGGCCATTGAGAAGGCACCAAACAAGCTGCGTACAACGTGCAATTTCGGTTGCTGCGTGCGCAGCGCCTGCGGGAACTCGCCTCGGAGCGCCATATAAAGGCAAATCGGGATCAGTGCCACAGCCGAGCGCCAGAATATGATCTGCCCCAGTGCCGCGTCCTGCGCCGCCGCATGAACCGCCGCCGACATTGCGGTCATAAGAAATGCCGCAAGCAATCGCAGCCCAATGCCTTGCAGAAAATGTCTTTGTTCCAAATCTCTTTTTCCAATGCCGGGTCCGGGTCGAACCCCATTTTGTCAGCACTAATCGAACAACGTCTAAGACAGGAACATCACGTCTACAATTACACAACACAGCACTCTCATCGGATCACACGGACCTTTGAGACCTTCATCCCACGTGAGGTCATTTCGTATCTAAAAACCTTGGGGGAATAGACCCCGTGCTTGAAGTAGAAGTACCGGGATTTATAGGCCCCCTTGATGGACGGGCTTTTATAGGTGCCACTGTTTTGCATCACATCATCAATCCACACCGTCACAACAAATCCGCCTAGCCCGTCAAATTCGACCAGAACCTTCAACTCCTGCTCTGTTCCATCCCGCATAAGTCTGCCGCGTGAAATTCGCGAGGATAGCCTTGTCCTGATGCAGCGCTTGCCCGAGTTCTTGTTGATCTCACTCACCATCTCGATGTGACCACTGACAAGCACAGTGAGCTTTAGGGGGGGCGCGCAGCCACTTCGCCCGTCGTGAATCTGAAAAATATCAAACTTTTCCCGCTTTCGCGTGATCATCGAAACATTGGTTCGGAACAGATACGCTCCTTTTTGGTTGGGAGATATCTTCGCTGACCTGATCTCGGCGCGTTGTTTCCAACTGCCGCTAGAGCATTTGTTTGCGCTGGTTCGAAAGGTCCAGACATTAGCGCGTCTTTTGATCGCACCTTTGTCGACTCGGCAGGAAATGCTCCACTGGTTCAGCGGTATTGCCTGCGCCGGAATGACCTGAGCCAAGACCAGCACAAGCAACGCCACTATGAAAAGCTTTAGCTCGATGTAAGTCATTGTCGAAATCCCATGCGTTTGGGACAACGTAAATGCGGATTGGTGTTCGTCAAGAAGACCGGCAATTCTTCTCTTGCACGCCTCCCAACTGCATTGAACCTTTCTTTTTGTCCAAAAACCCTATAACGCGAGGAAATCTGGAATGGGGCATCCGAGACCCGAGCCCCAGGTACGAAGGATAGGGTCGCGAGCAAGGGCTCGCATTTTTCCGGCCAAAGGGGATACGCCCCTGCAGCCTACGTAGGAAACGTGATGTTTAACGTGACTAAGAAATCGATCCAGTGGGGCGAAGAAACGCTGACACTGGAAACCGGCAAAGTTGCCCGTCAGGCTGACGGCTCGGTCATCGCCACTCTGGGCGAGACCAGCGTTATGGCCAACGTGACTTTTGCCCGCAAGCAAAAGCCCGGCCAGGACTTCTTCCCCCTGACCGTGCATTACCAAGAGAAATACTATGCCGCTGGTAAAGTACCAGGTGGCTTCTTCAAGCGTGAGGCTCGCCCCACCGAGAAGGAAACTCTGACCGCACGTCTGATCGACCGTCCGATCCGTCCGCTGTTTGTTCCTGGCTTCAAAAACGAAGTTCTGGTGATGTGCACTGTGCTGTCCCACGATCTGGTCAACGACCCAGACATGGTTGCAATGATCGCTGCTTCGGCTGCGCTGACCATCTCGGGTGCTCCGTTCATGGGCCCGATCGCCAACTGCCGCGTTGGCTTTGAAGATGGCGAATACGTTCTCAACCCAACAGTTGACGACATGCAGGACCTGCGCCTGAACCCTGAACAGCGTCTTGATCTGGTTGTTGCCGGCACCAAAGACGCCGTGATGATGGTTGAGTCCGAAGCATATGAACTTTCTGAGGCTGAAATGCTGGGCGCTGTCAACTTTGCTCACGAGCAGATCCAACCCGTTCTGGACCTGATCATCTCGCTGGCCGAAGATTGCGCAAAAGAGCCGTTCAACTTCGCTGCCCCGGATTACTCGGACCTGTTTGAAGCTGTTAAAGCTGCTGGCGACACCGCAATGCGCGCCGCCTTTGCGATCAGCGACAAGCAAGAACGTACTTCAGCTGTTTCTGCTGCCCGCGACACCATCAAGGCTGCATTGAGCGAAGAGCAACTGGACGACGCGAATCTTGGTTCCGCTCTGAAAAAGCTCGAAGCTGGCATCCTGCGTGGCGACGTTGTCAAAACTGGCATTCGTATCGACGGTCGTAAAACCGACGAGATCCGCCCAATCGTTTCGGAAACTGGCCTGCTGCCGCGGACCCACGGTTCGGCACTGTTCACCCGTGGAGAAACTCAGGGTCTGGTTGTCACCACTCTGGGTACCGGAGACGACGAGCAGTTCATCGATGCACTGCATGGCAACTTCAAATCCAACTTCATGCTGCACTACAACTTCCCGCCCTATTCGGTTGGTGAAGTTGGTCGGGTCAGCGGCCCAGGTCGTCGTGAAATCGGTCACGGTAAACTGGCATGGCGCGCCCTTCAGGCTGTTCTGCCCGCTTCGACTGATTTCCCATACACCATCCGTTTGGTGTCCGAGATCACCGAATCGAACGGTTCCTCCTCGATGGCTTCTGTCTGTGGCGGTTCGCTGTCGATGATGGACGCTGGTGTGCCTCTGAAAGCTGCTGTTGCAGGCGTTGCCATGGGTCTGATCCTGGAAGAAGACGGTTCCTACGCGATCCTGTCCGACATCCTGGGCGACGAAGATCACCTCGGCGACATGGACTTCAAAGTGGCCGGTACCGAAAAAGGTATCACGTCGCTGCAGATGGACATCAAGATTGCCGGCATTACACCGGAAATCATGGAGAAAGCCCTGGAGCAGGCCAAAGCTGGCCGTGTTCACATCCTGGGTGAGATGGCCAACGCACTGACCGAAGCTTCTGACTTCTCGGTTCACGCGCCGCGCATCGAAACCATGCAGATCCCCACCGACAAGATCCGTGAAGTCATCGGATCCGGCGGTAAAGTGATCCGCGAAATCGTCGAAGTTTCGGGTGCCAAGGTCGACATCAACGACGAAGGCATCATCAAGATTGCATCGCCAAACGCCGATTCGATCAAGAAAGCCTACGACATGATCCACTCGATCGTGGCCGAGCCAGAAGAAGGTGCCATCTACACCGGTACCGTTGTCAAAATCGTCGACTTCGGCGCTTTTGTGAACTTCTTCGGCAAGCGCGACGGTCTGGTCCACGTGTCTCAGATCGAAAACCGCCGCCTGAACCACCCGTCAGATGTTCTGAAGGAAGGCCAGGAAGTGAAAGTAAAGCTGTTGGGCTTTGACGATCGCGGCAAGGTTCGCCTGTCGATGAAGATCGTCGACCAGTCCACTGGCGAAGAGATCAAACCAGAAGAGTAAGCCAACCCGGTTTTACGCTTTTGAGAATTACGGAGGCCCCGCTGGCAACAGCGGGGCCTTTTACTATAGGGGGGGCAGTGCAAGTTAAACACGCGCCAACAATTCAATCAGCCGATTAGTGTCGTGCATCTACAATAGATAACCGCAGGCAATTTTTTAATGGGCTTGCCATGAGACGGGGCACCAAGCCTGGCCACTGTCATTCCAATATTCAAAGAAAACACAAGTTTTGTTAAACGTTTTCAGGGCAAAAAACGACAAAATGCACGTGACAAGCACAATCATAAAAATAGCCGCCTCACTCAGTATTTCCGGTGTCTTCCTTCGCAATCTCCATAAGTAGAACGAGCACGAAAAGGGGATTCCGATGAGAAAAAAGTCGATTACGAACGAATGCCATTTCGGCGCTTTCCAGAAAATGAACGGGCTTTCATGAGGATACAGGAATGTCGAAATGGATACTGCAATACCCACGGCAAGCAGTAGGCACCAAGCCCCCATAATCCGCCTGCTTTTCGGGTAAGTCGGCAACATCACAAGGATTGCGAAGGGGATCACAGGCAACAACAATACAATCACGAAGACAATAGGAACCAAAATCTCCAATTTTTATCCTTTCACGGAACCGCAAGTTTACAGTTACGTCCCATCCTGATCCACAATCATCGGCATACAGGCACAAGCCCTAAGCGAATTCACATAGAGCGCCGCGCCAGCAGCAGCCCCGGTGAGTGCAATCGCTACGGCAAACATCCATTTCACAGTCATTATTCGATCCTTCTCTTGCGCGGTCGCAACAGCCTAAAACTGCAAATACCGCTTCTGCGCCCAACCTGTCTTGTCGCCCAACACAACGGCGCACCACTCTTGCCCACTGGCACCCGCAACACAGTCCATCACCGACACCCTAACGGTCGGCGATATCGCGACCGCTGTGCCGGCTTCTTCGGATGGTGCCAAACGCAGCATCAGGAATGTATCAATAAGCACCCCTGTGACCTGAGCCCACTGCTGCGGGTGCGAAGGATCACCTTCACGCAAATAGACAGTCCGGCCATACCCCTGCAGGCAGCCCCAAGTAACCTGACACCATAAATTGTGTAGGCGTTGCCTGCATTTCCCCTTTACCACTCCGGTGGCCGAACTCGGCAGAACACCCGTGACTGTCGTATTCATACGAGGCCGCGAATGTAGCGTCAGCACTATCCCTGATGGGATACCGTCAACAAACAGCGCCCCGTCAAGCGCGGCACAGCTAGCATAAGCTTCTTTTGGCAATGGTGGGATCAGCTCAGCAGGTGGCGCCTGTTCAGCCAGACAAACACCGGCAGGCAGACAAAGGATCAACCCTAAAATTATGTTTTTCATGTTTCCGCTTCAATACCGGTGAAATCTGTTCTCAATCTCTGGTGCCTTAGAGCAATGACAGTTTGTGCCACAAGACAGCGCATAAACCTTAGTCCAATCCCCTGCAAAACCAACCAAAAACCAATCGTAGCGCACTCGCCCCCTCCCCACCTCATTATCACCGAAACGCAAAAACGGAGATGCGACATGGAAAATCTGAAAACACTCACCCTGGTTGGCCTGCTGATTGGTGCCCCTGCTCTGGCGATGGCAAATATCTCGGTCGGCGACACAGTCGGCACTGACGCGGCCGAAATCCGCGCCGTCGTCGAGGCGCAGGGTTACACAGTGAGTGAAATTGAAATCGAAGACGGCGAGATCGAGGTTGAAGTCCTGCTGGATGGCGTGGAAACTGAATTGGTTGTAGATATGACCACAGGCATCGTCACCGAGATCGAACTCGAAGACGACTAATCACAAACGCATAGGGAGCCACATGCAGAAATCCGCCTTATTCTGGCTCTGGCTCCTCTTGGTGGTGCAGGTCTCCTGCGCCACTTTCTTTGTGTTTGACGCCGTTGCCGATTGGTCTGGGACTGAACAACCAGCCAATTCCAGCCCCTACCATGCCCTGGAACTGCTGGTGGCGCTGGCGTTATTTGGCGGCTTACTGGCCACCATTCTACAGATCCGCGCCCTGGCACGCAGACACCAGCAGATCAGCCGCCAGCTCGACGTTGCTTCGGGTGCTTTTGCCCAGGTGATCGAACAGCAGTTTGACGACTGGCATCTCAGTACCGCCGAGCGCGATGTCGCCCTTCTGGCGATCAAGGGCCTGGCGGTGGCCGAAATCGCCGCCCTGCGCCAAACCAAAGAGGGCACGGTCAAGGCCCAATGTGCCGCCGTCTACCGCAAGGCGGGCGTCACCGGGCGGCTGCAACTTCTCAGCTCTTTCATCGAGGAGCTGCTGGCCGAGCCCCTGCTACCTGCCGATCAGCCCCTTGCGACCTCCCTCACCTAGGCCTGCCTTATGCGCTCTTTTATCATTCACATGTCATCCAGCACCGCGCGGCGGCACAATGCCGAACAGCTCTGCGCCAGCCTCCCCAATGGAGAACTGGTCGAGGCGGTGAACGGGCGCGATCCGCAACAGATCAACTCGGTCGACCTGCACCCCGGCAGCCTATACCGCCCACACTACCCCTTTGCGCTGCGCCCGGCGGAAATTGGCGTCTTCCAAAGCCACCGAAAAATCTGGCAGATGATCGTTGACCAGAATCTCGACTATGCCCTGATCACCGAAGACGACCTGCAAATCGATCCCTTGCGTTTTGCCTCTGCCCTGCAGATCCTTCGCACTCATGCCACCGCCGACAGTTACATCCGCCTGCCGGTCAAACAACGTGAGAAACCGGCGCAGGTATTGGCCGAACAGGATGGCCAATACCTGATCCTGCCAAAAACCATCGGCCTGCAATGCATCTGTCAAGTGGTTGGCGGCAAGGCCGCGCAACGTTTGCTCGCCGCCACCAGTAGCATTGACCGCCCCGTCGACACCTTCCTGCAACTGCACTGGCTGACCAACCAACCCGTCCATGCCCTGCTTGGCGTCGGTAACCGCGAAGTCGCTGCACAAATTGGCGGCTCCACCATCCAGTCCCACATACCGGCCCGACACAAACTTGCGCGCGAACTCAAACGCGGCCTCTATCGCGCCCGGCTCTGGGCACAGTCCCAAAAACCACAGCCCTAGCCCCGCTCTTCATCTGGCTAAAATATCCTCGGAGGAGAATGTGGCAAAGCCTATAGGCTTTGCCACAGAGGGGGCAGACAGCCCACTCTTTGTCTTTTACTTTGGAGCCTTGGTCTTACGCAGATAAGGGAAGATGGTTTCAAACTCGCCAAACTTCGCTTTGGCATCCTCGTTGGACACTGCCGGTGGAATGATTACGTCTTCGCCCGGCACCCAATTGGCCGGCGTCGCAACACCCTTGGTCGACATCTGCAACCCGTCCAGCGCCCGCAGGATCTCGGCAAAGTTACGACCCACAGTCATCGGATAGGTCATCGACAGCTTCAGCTGCTTGTCCGGCCCAATGATGAACACCGACCGCACGGTGGCACTATGCGCGGGCGTACGTCCGTCGGGCATATAGGCTTCGGCGGGCAGCATATCAAAGGCTTTGGACACGGCGAGGCCATCGTCAGCGATGATCGGGAAATTCGCAGCAGCGCCTCCATAGTTCTCAATGTCGGTCTTCCACTTCTTGTGGTCCTCGACACCATCAACCGACACGCCCATCACTTTGGTGTTGCGGGCAGCCCATTCGTCAGCCAACTGCGCCACGGCTGAAAATTCCGTTGTGCAAACCGGGGTGAAATCTTTGGGATGGGAAAAAAGGATTGCCCAGCTGTCGCCGATCCAGTCGTGGAACGTAACAGTTCCTTGGTCAGTTTCGGCGGTGAAATTCGGAACCACATCGTTGATGCGCAGGCCCATGGCAATCTCCTATCATGTCAAATTACGAGTCGTATGAACGACTAGTTAAGTACTATTCCGCAACGTTACATCCCCTTAACCGCCACACCAGCGGAAAACACCCACCCCGCTCGTCGATACAAAAAAGGTCGGCCGTGCAGCGGGTTATTCTTCGGGTTTCCCATTGTCGGTCAAACGGTAAAACAAGGTCTCTTGCCGAGACACGATCCCAGTGACAGAGTGGCGCCGATTCCCCGACCGTTTGGTTGGGAACACAGTCTGTTTGGGAGAACAGGACATGATTGAAAAACGTGATTTTTACATCAACGGCCAGTGGGTCGCCCCGTCGCAAGCCAATGACTTTGCGGTGATTGATCCCTCAACCGAGGACGCCTGCGCGGTAATCTCGCTAGGCAGCGAGGCGGATACCAACGCCGCCGTTGCTGCTGCCAAGGCCGCACTGCCGGGCTGGATCGCCACCCCGCCTGCCGAACGCATTGCAATGGTCGAAAAACTGATCGAAGGGTACAAGACCCGCGGCGAAGATCTGGCTCAGGCGATGTCTGCTGAGATGGGTGCCCCCATAGATATGGCACGCAGCCAGCAAGTTGGCGCCGGCATCTGGCACCTGCAAAACTTCATCCGGGCCGCCAAAGAGTTTGAGTTTGAAAAGCCGCTTGGCGACCACGCCCCCAATGACATGATCATCCACGAGGCCGTTGGCGTTGCAGCGCTGATCACGCCGTGGAACTGGCCGATGAACCAGATCACACTCAAGGTAGGCGCGGCTGCGATTGCCGGCTGCACCATGGTTCTGAAACCATCCGAGCAAAGCCCGCTGAACGCGATGATCTTTGCCGAGATGATGGACGAGGCTGGTTTTCCGGCTGGTGTCTTTAACTTGGTCAATGGCGACGGTGTGGGCGTCGGCTCATCCCTGTCCTCGCACCCGGATGTCGACATGGTGTCCTTTACTGGATCCACCCGTGCGGGCACGGCGATTTCAAAGTCCGCCGCAGACACCCTGAAAAAGGTGCATCTGGAGCTGGGCGGCAAAGGTGCCAACGTGATCTTTGACGATGCCGATGAAAAGGCTGTCAAACGTGGTGTGTTGCACATGATGAACAACACCGGTCAAAGCTGCAACGCACCCAGCCGGATGCTGGTTCAGCGTGGCGTTTACGATCAGGCTGTTGCCACCGCTGCCGAGGTTGCCGCCAAGATCAGTGTTGGCCCCGCATCGGAAGAAGGTCGCCACATCGGACCGGTCGTCAACGAGCTTCAATGGGGTAAGATCCAGGATCTGATCCAGGCCGGCATTGATGAAGGCGCCAAGTTGGTCGCCGGTGGTACCGGTCGCCCGGACGGTCTGAACAAAGGCTTCTACGTTAAACCCACCATTTTCGCAGATGTGAACAATCAGATGGTTGTCGCGCGTGAGGAAATCTTTGGCCCGGTTCTGGCGATGATCCCTTTTGACACCGAAGAGGAAGCCATCGAGATCGCCAATGACACGCCTTATGGCCTGACCAACTATGTCCAGACACAGGACATGGGTCGCGCCAACCGGATGGCCCGTCAGTTGCGGTCAGGTATGGTTGAAATGAACGGTCAGGCCCGCTCTGCCGGATCGCCCTTTGGTGGCATGAAGCAATCCGGCAATGGCCGTGAAGGCGGCAGCTGGGGCATCGAGGACTTCCTTGAAGTCAAAGCCGTTGGCGGCTGGGCCGCCGAATAAGCGACTTGCCACAAACATCAAAAAGCCGCCCTGTTGGGCGGCTTTTCTTCTTAGTCCCAGTTGTTCAGACCAACCGCACCGACACACCGCCATCTGCCAGCACCGGGCTGCCAGTGACAAACCCAGCCCGATCCGACAGCAGGAACATGGCCACCTGGGCGATCTCTGCCGGTTGCGCCATCCGTTTCAGCGGATGCAGCCCGGCAATGAACGCATGGGTCTCGGCATCATCGCCAGCCATCGCCGTCAGAGTACCACCGGGTAATAGCGTGTTGGCCCGCACACCGTCCGCTCCGTGATCTGCCGCCAGCGATTGCGCCAGGCCAACCAGCCCCGCCTTGGCCGCCGCATAAGCCCCCATCCCCGGCATACCGCCATTGGAATAGCCAACAAAAGATGAGGTGAACAGGATCGAGCCACCGCCGCGTTTCACCATTGCAGGAACCTGCGCTTTGGCGGCGTAAAACCCACTGGTCAGGTTGGTTTCGATCACCGCGTTCCAGGTCTCGGCGGACATCTCGCCAACCGGCCCCATGTCACCCATCATCCCTGCGTTGTTGAAGGCCCCGTCCAGGCCGCCAAAGCTTTCGGTGGCCAGATCCACCAAGGCCTGAGCATAGCCGACATCCGTGACGTCCCCGGCCAGCGTCACCGCGGTACCGTTGCTTTGGGTGATTTGCCCGGCGACCTGATCCAACTCCTTACCCCGTCTAGCCCCCAGCACCAGGTTGGCGCCTTCCGCTGCAAACAACAATGCCGCTGCCGCACCAATGCCGCTGCTGGCCCCGGTGATGACGATGGTTTTGTCTTTGAGTTCCATAATGTGTTTTCCCTGTGATAATTCACAGGGCCACATGACCGCCCAACGCGGCACCCGGCGACCCGTTTCATGCGCACCCAGTCAGCTGCTGCAACAAGGCGCAAGAAACGGATCGTGAGGGTCAACCGGGCGGCATCAGCTCGACCATCAATTGCGGCACCCCGTCCGAGGTTTTGCTGACCGAGCAGCCATCCCAGCCGATTGTACCGCTGACCCGCTGGCGAAAGTTCGAGAAGCTGTCAAACGTCACCACATCGACCGGTTCATCAAAATGCAGGGTAATGCGCCGTTGCTCGCCCTCACCCAACAAGGTCAGGCCGCGGATGGTGGCGGTAAACCCCCGACCCAGATAGCGGCCCTGCACCCGCTCACCAACCCGCAGATGCAGCCTGTTGCCGGCCTGAGCACAGAGCGTGTTCCAGTCTCGCATCCCGTGCTGCTGCGCCAAAAGTTCCAGCGATTTACTGTGACCGATATCAACACCGCTGGATCGCAGTTTTTCACGCAGACGTTTTGCCTGCGCCTTTAGCTCCGCAACTGGAGCCAGATTTGAAGTATTCATCATCTTTGCCTCGTCTAATCAAACGGGCGCGCAATTTTCGACGGGGCTCGCATTGCCATCCGGCGCACCTTGATTGGGCGTAAGATGTAGATCAAGCAGGTTTCACCATAGCCAAATGGCCGCGAGCGGCAGGGACCTGAACCTGGGCCCTCTTACGCCGGTGCCCTACCCTTGGTCAATCCTTGACTGGTCTTGCACCGGGACACGACATATGAAGGGCAAAGCCGATTTTTCAAAGGACCGCGCCGTGATCACTGCTCGCCTGCATGGACGACTGGGAAACCAGATGTTTCAATATGCCGCTGCTGCCGGGCTGGCTGCGCGCCACAACGTGCCCGTGGCGCTGGATACGCGCGGTGCGCTTTCGCGGGGCGAAGGCATACCAACACGGGTGTTTGATCTGGATCTGGCAGACCCCACTGAACTGCCGCCGCTGAAACAACAGGCTCCGGTACGGTACGCATTGTGGCGTGCCTCGGGTACTGCCCCACGTTTTCGTCGTGAGCGGGGATTGGGCTATAACCCCGCGATCGAGAGCTGGAGGGATGGGTGTTATCTGCACGGGTATTGGCAGTCCGAGCGGTACTTCTCCCATATCGAAAACCAGATCCGCGCGGCGTTTACCTTTCCCGAGTTCTCTAATTCCCAGAACGCCGAAATGGCGGATCGCATAGCGGGTGGTACCGCAATCTCGCTGCATGTGCGGCGCGGCGATTATCTGACCTTTGCAGCACATGTTCTGTGTGATCAGGCCTATTATGAGGCGGCTCTGGAGCGGGTGCTGGACGGATTGCAGGGTGATCCCACCGTCTACGTCTTCTCGGATGATCCGCAGTGGGCCAAGGACAACCTGCCGCTGCCTTGCAACAAGGTTGTAGTGGATTTCAACGGTTCGGAAACCGATTTTGAAGACCTGCGCCTGATGAGCCTGTGCCAACACAACATCATCGGCAACAGCTCGTTTTCCTGGTGGGGAGCCTGGCTGAATCAGAACCCTGACAAGCGTGTGGCCGGGCCTGCCAGCTGGTTCGGCGACCCCGCGCTGAGCAACCCGGATATCCTGCCTGCCAGCTGGATCAAGATCAGCGCTTGAGGCGGATCGTAAGTTGACTCAACGTTAGGTTGTTTCGCGCGCGAAACATATTATGTGAAGCCACATCCGGAAATCACGACACAGGGCCACGCCTGATTGAGTTTAAAAGTCAGGCTTGGCGCGGAACTTGATCGATTGGCTGGTTTCAGGATGCTTGACCCGCAACTCCTGCGAATGCAGCATCATCCGGTCATGTTCCCGCGCCTCCCCAACAGCATACAGCGGGTCCCCCAGAATAGGATGCCCCAGCGCCAGCATATGCACCCGCAGCTGATGTGTACGTCCCGTCTTTGGCGACAGACGGACGCGGGTTTCATTGTCGCCGTATTTGACCACATTCCAATCCGTGATCGACGCCTTGCCGGTGTTATGACAAACCATCTGCCGTGGCCGGTTGGGCCAGTCCACGATCAGCGGCAGATCAACTGTCCCGGCTCGCGGCTCTACCCGGCCCTCGACACGAGCGACATACACCTTACGGGTGGTGCGTTGTTCAAACTGCATCGACAGGTTCCGCTGTGCGTGTGGCGTCAGGCCAAACACAATCACACCCGAGGTATCGCGGTCCAACCGATGCACCAGCAGCGCCTCGGGGAACGCCACCTGCACCCGCGTCAGCAGGCAATCGGCCAGGTGCTCTCCCCTGCCCGGCACGGACAACAATCCGGCAGGTTTGTTCACCACCACAATCTGGGCGTCGGTATGCAGGAACTCCAGAGGGTCCTGCGGCGGGGTATATTCGCTTGATACTGCCATAAGCGCCTGCCTAGCGCCTGCGGACAGCGGGGGCAAGTTCCCGTCACGTCGTGCTTGTCGGATCGGCCTGCCCGCCGCAGGATCATGCAAAACGGGAGAGAATGATATGCATCCAACAATCAGCCGCATGATGGAAGTGGTGGCCAAGGGCGACGACAGCCTAATCGCAGACCTGCTGGCCGAAGATGTTCGGTTTCTGCCGCCCACCTACTGGAAAACCTGGACTGGTCGTGAACCAGTGGCAGCGGTTCTGGGGCATGTCGGCAAGGTGTTCAGCGATTTCCGCTATCGCCGGGTCATGGGCGACGGCAACGATTGGGCGCTGGAATTCGAGTGCAAGGTCGGCGTTCTGGACGCTGTTGGCGTCGATCTGATCACCCTGAACAGCAACGGGGTGATCCAGCAGTTCGAGGTCGCAATGCGCCCTTACAAATCCGTCGGTGCGTTGCGTGAAGCGATGAATGCACGGGTGATGACGGATGCGCGGTTTTTGAAGTTTCGCGACGCACTGAAGTGATCGCGCCGGACCAGCTCCTGCGCCTACCACTATTACCTGTGCTCCTGGCGCAGGCCCTTTGGGTGCGCCACCGCGCGCAACTGTTGCCGGAACCCAAAGGCCTGCGGTCCGGAACTTTTGGCGACGGCCCACCGCTGCGGCTGTTGATCCTGGGCGACAGCTCAGCAGCCGGAGTTGGCGCCCAGACCCAGAGTGAAGGCCTGAGTGGACAGTTGGCGGCCCAGCTGGCGACACGGTATCAGGTGACTTGGCAGCTGGAGGCCAGCACCGGTGAAACAACCCGAACCGCACTGGCCCGGCTGCAGGCTATGCACACCCAAACATTCGACTGCGCGGTCGTTGTACTGGGGGTCAACGATGTCACTCGCGCTACTACCAAGGCTCAGTTTGTCGCCCGGCAATCCGCTCTGTGGCAGTTGCTGACAGATCGATTTGGAGTGCGCCAGATCGTATCATCAGGAGTGCCGCCGATGCAGAAATTTCCGCTGCTCCCCCAACCTTTGGCTTGGGCATTGGGCCGACAGGCTGCGCGGTTGGATGACGGGTTGGCGGCGCTGGCCGCCAAATCCGCTGGCGTCAGCCACTTGCCAATGTCGCTGCCACAGGATTCTGACCTGGCTGCGTCGGACGGCTTTCATCCCGGACCCAAAGCTTACGCGATGTGGGCCGAGTCTCTGGCGCAGGAAATCCAGTAACTTCCCGCCCTAAGCAGGCTTGCTGCTGCGCATCTGTTTGACCAGCGACACTGAATAGATCACCAGCGCGGCCCAGATCATTGGGAAGGCAACCATGCGCGCACCGTCGAACTCTTCTCCAAAGGCAAAAACAGCGATCAGGAAAATCATCGTTGGGGCGATGTATTGCAGAATCCCGATGGTCGACAATCGCAGCAGTTTAGCGCCGTTTGCATAGGTAATCAGAGGCACCGCCGTGGCAACACCACATCCCAACAGCAGCGCGATGTTCATGCCGCTATCGCCCATATGTCCAGTCCCGGTGATCGAAAGATAAATCACATAGCCCAGCGCCACCGGCAGCAGGATTAGCACTTCGAGCATAAAGCCCTGGTTGGGTCCAACCGGCAGTGATTTCTTGAAAAAGGCGTAAAAACCCCAGGATAGGGTCAATCCAACGGCCACCAGCGGCAATCCTCCGGCAGCTACGGTCAAAACCACCACCGCTCCAGCGGCCAGCGCAATCGCTACCATCTGTATTCGGTTGGGCCGTTCGCCCAGCAACATCGATCCCAGAAGGACGCTGAACAGAGGGTTGATGTAGTAGCCCAATGCGGCATCCAAAGCATGGCCGTTGGCAATCGACCAAACGTAGATCCCCCAGTTGACCGAGATCAGCGCCGCCGTAACACAGGCCATCAGAAGCGTCTTGGGACTGCGCAGCGCTGCCTTCAGATCCTTGGTGCGGCGCAGCACGATCAGCAACACACCCGCCACCGGTACCGACCAGATCACCCGATGCGCCACAACCTCAGCCGCCGGGATGTGCGACAGTGCCTTCATGTACAGTGGCAACAGGCCCCACATCACATAGGCGGACAGGGCAAAAGCCAATCCGCGCAGGCTATCGGTATTGTTGGGGTTGGGGGATGACATCAGGCTTTCCTTCCAGCGTCAGCTCAAAGCAACATCAAACAGCAGCGCTGCAATCACCAGGCAAAGCGGGCCGTATAGATTTTGGTCGAGACGGGCAAAAGGTTGCTCGGGCACCATTGCGCGCCAGTGCGGCACATAGGCGGCAAGCCCGCGTGCCGAAAATACAATGATCATCGCAACCAGCAGAATTCGATACATTTGCGGCAGCAGAAAACCCGGCATCATCCCGGCAAAGGCCAGCACAACATGGGCCGCCCCGGTAAGTACAACCGCAACCAAAAGGCTGGCCAACCGTGGCGGCATGGACTGGATGTCCTTGCTGCCCACCACGGTTCTAGCCAGGGTTTTCTCATCCCCTTTGGGCCAATGGCTACCCAAGGCCCAAAGCAGATGCAGAGCAGCAATAAGCAGCAGTACAATTGCAACGATTATTGCGCTGAAAGGCATCATGTGGAGGGCTTTCTATTTGACTATGCTGCCGCATGGCTCTCACCAAACGGCAGCACATTCAACAGAAATCAGACCTTCACGCGCTCGGACTTAGGATCATACATCGGCTTCAACGAAGCCTCGGCTTTTACCCGTGTCCCCATCACGTCGATCTCATAACTCGATCCCAGCACATCCGCAGCGCTTTCACCCTCACATGGCACATAACCCATGCCGATGGCTGCACCCAGCGTGTGACCGTAGTTGCCCGAGCTGATGTAGCCTACAATCTCGCCGTCGCGGAGCAGCGGTTCGTTGTGGTACAACAGCGGTTCGGGATCACTCAGCTTGAACTGCAGCATGCGGTTCTTGGGTCCGGTCTCTTTGCGTTCTAGCACCGCCGCCTTGCCGATGAAGTCTGGCTTGTCCGTCTTGACCGCAAAGCCAAGGCCAGCATCGATCACGTGGTCCTCGCAGGTGATGTCATGACCAAAGTGGCGAAACCCCTTTTCGATCCGGGCGCTGTCCATCATGTGCATTCCACACAGCTTTAACCCCATGTCCTGCCCTGCCTCAAACAGAGTCTCAAAGGCATGGCCTGCCATTTCTGTCGGAATGTACAGCTCCCAGCCCAGTTCTCCGACATAGGTCACCCGATGCACGCGGGCGAGGCCCATGCCCAGTTCGATCTCCTGTGCAGTACCAAAGGGGTTCACTGCGTTCGAAAAATCATTGGGCGACACTTTGTTCAGCAAGGCACGGGCATTGGGCCCCATCACCGCCAGCACGCCCTCGCCTGCGGTGACATCGGTGATCACCACGCGATGGTCGCCCAGATGACGGTTCAACCATGTCTGATCAACCAGTCGAGTGATGGCCGGTGTCACCACCAGATAAACAGTTTCCGACAGGCGGGTCACGGTGACATCCGCCTCGATGCCACCCCGCGGGTTCAGAAACTGAGTATAGACAATTTTGCCCACCGGCACCGACAGATTGGCGCCACAGACATAGTTCAAAAACGCCTCGGCATCGGGGCCTTCGACCCGCAGTTTGCCAAACGATGACATGTCGTACATACCAACGTTTTCGCGCACAGCACGGTGTTCTGCAGCTGAGTTTTCGAACCAGTTCTGCCGTTTCCAGCTATACTGATATTCTCGTTCCTGGCCTTCATTGGCAAACCAGTTGGCGCGTTCCCAGCCGCCCAGTTCGCCCATCACGGCGCCTTGCGCCATCAACTCGTGATGAAACGGCGTACGACGCACCCCGCGTGCGGTGGCCTTTTGCCGGTACGGGAAATGATCGGCATAGAGCAGACCCAAGGTTTCCTTGGAGCGCTCAAACAGATAGGTTTTGTTGCCCTGAAACGGGTGCATCCGGCTGATGTCCACATCGCCCAGATCAAACGGTTTCTGCCCCTCATCCATCCACTGCGCCAGCGCCATACCAGCACCGCCAGCTGACTGGATGCCAATCGAGTTAAAGCCAGCCGCAACCCAGACGTTATCCATCTCAGGCGCTTGGCCCAGATGATAGGCATCGTCCGGGGTAAAGCTCTCAGGCCCGTTAAAGAAGGTATGAATACCGGCCTCTGCCAGCATCGGCATCCGCTCACAGGCGGCCTCGAGGATCGGCTCAAAGTGATCGAAATCTTCGGGCAGCTGGTCGAATTCAAACTGTTCGGAAATGCCTTCCATGCCCCAAGGTTTGGCATTGGGCTCAAACGCGCCCAGCAGGATCTTGCCGGCGTCTTCCTTGTAGTAAGCACATTCGTCCGGCACCCGCAGCACCGGCATCTGGGTCAGGCCGGGAATGGCCTCGGTGACAATGTAGAAATGTTCGCAGGCGTGCAGCGGGACATTGGTGCCAGCCATCTTGCCAACCTCGCGGCCCCACATACCGGCACAGTTCACCACCATGTCAGCTTCGATATGACCTTGCTGCTGGCCATCGTCGCTGACCCAGTCCACACCTGTCACCCGGCGGCCCTGCTTGGCCATGCCGGTCACCTTGATACGCTCCTTGATCAGCGCACCGTTCTGCCGTGCACCCTTGGCCAGCGCCAGCGCGATATTGCCCGGGTCCGCCTGCCCATCAGTCGGCAGCCAGACACCGCCGGTTACCCCATCAAGGTTCAAATGTTCGTAGCGCTGTTTGACCTCGGCTGGAGAAAGCTCCTCGGCAGGCACACCAAAAGCCCGCGCCATGGCAGCACTGCGGCACAGCTCTTCGCGGCGTTCCTCGGTCAATGCGACTGAGATCGATCCAACCTGTCGCATGCCGGTTGCAACACCGGTCTCTTCTTCCAGTCCCCGGTACAATTCCGCAGAATAACGCGCCAATTTGGTCATGTTGGAACTGGCTCGCAGCTGACCAATCAGCCCAGCCGCATGCCAGGTGGTGCCCGAAGTCAGCTGTTTGCGTTCCAGCAGCACCACGTCCTTCCAGCCCAGTTTGGCCAAATGATAGGCCACCGAACAGCCGATAACGCCACCGCCGATAATCACCACACGGGCCTTGTTAGGAAGATCGCTCATGACATTGCTCCAGACTTCGAATTCAGCCCCAGCTTGCCATGCCCCGGATTAGAGAAATGCGTCATTTCCGCCAAGTTTTGACGGTTATCCTCCAACTTCAGGACTGACATCAGGCTCTCGCCCCGCTGACCGTCGACGATTACGAAGGGCCAGCGGGCTGAGGCCAAACTGGGCTTTGTACTGCCCGGAAAAACCACTGGGAAAGCCACAGGCTAGGCCAATCTCACTCACACTAAGGCTAGTATTGAGCAGCAGGTTGTTGGCCTTGCTCAGCCGCATTTCACGGTAAAACCTGTTGGGCGTGGTGTTCAGGCTGGTCTTGAACTTACGTTCAAGCGAGCGGGCAGAAATACCAACCCGTGTACCCAACTGCGAAATTGGCACCGGGTCTTCGATATTCTCCTGCATGATGCAGATGCACCGATCGAGATCCGAATCGCCGGAAGCCCCCGCCCGAGCACCGCCAAATGGCTGTCGGGTCGAGAAATCACGGATCTTGTCGTGCAGCAGCACATTGGTCACCGTCAGCAAGCTTGCAGCCGAGATATGCCGCCCCATCAGGGCCAGCACCACATCCATGGTGGCGCCCATACCCGCGCAGGTCACAATCCGCCCGTCTTCGCTGGCCAATGCTGTACCCGCCTCAAACAGCCCGCCGCGCTCTCGCAACAGCGCCGAGTTTTCCCAATGGGTAGACAGGTGCTGCGCTGCGCCGCCTTGATCCTTGATGTAGCGGCTGGCGGCCTCGGCCAAGAGAAACACCTGCGCCCCGCGATAGGTATAAGCCGAGATCAGCCCCGGCAACGACAGCGCCGGGGAGTCGGGGTCACTGTTGCCAATCACAAAGACGTAGTCGGCACTGGGCCTGTCCACAAAGGGGGCCGAATTGACAAACGCCTCGCACCGGCTTTCCACCATGCCCCCTTTGGCGGATCGATAGGTCCAGTCAAACGGTGGCTGCGCAGCAATCCGATTGGCGATGCGCAGGGCATCAACAATGGCGGCGACCTCAAGCAACACAAATCCATCGGCAACGATAATGTCGATCTGCCAACTACTAGAGGCTTGCGGGGCGCTGATGTTGGTGGGATTAGGCATGACATAAGTCCTAGAACATCCCCAGTGAAACCCGCAATGATAATTCAGGCATCGTCGAGCAACGGAACAAAGATATGGTGATCGGTTTTTCCTGGCAAGCTGCAACGCTGTACCTGATGGTGATCAACAGTCTGACCATCCTGCTATTTGCCGTCGACAAACGCCGAGCGCGACGTCGGCAATGGCGGATACCAGAGCGAACCTTGCTGGTTTTCTGCCTTGTTGGTGGAACCATCGGAGCCTATTGGGCGCGCGGAAAATTTCGCCACAAAACCCGAAAACAACCCTTTTCAACGTTATTGCTCAGCATCGCCGTACTGCAGGTCCTTGTTATCGCATGGGCTATTTGGCTAATGCTATCGGGAAAATACCTCTGACAAAATACCTGTCAGCGCATCAGCATCCTGCTGTGAAAACGCATTTGGCGAATTGCTGTCGATGTCAAAGACTCCGATCAGAGTGCCGATAGCGTTAAAGACCGGCAGCACCAGTTCCGACCGGGTCGAACTTGCGCATGCAATATGTCCGGGAAATGCCTCAACATCCGCAACCAATTGAACCTCACCGGTGCGAGCCGCAGCGCCACAGACCCCACGCGAAAATGGGATTTTCAGGCAGCCGTGACCGCCCTGATATGGGCCTATCTTCAACAGGCCGGGTTCAGTGACACGGTAAAATCCGGTCCAGTCAAAGCGGTCATCGCTGTGGTGCACCTCGCATGCGACAGTGGCCATCAGCGCCACTTCATCCGTTTCTCCTTCGGTCAGGGCAGCAATGGTCTTGGCAAGGAAAGTGTAGTCGACACGCATATTAGAGCCTTTGGGGTAGAGGGCGGGGGCCAGCCCCCTTTTGACCTGTCGGCCAAATCACCCCCGGGATATTTTTGGCCAGACGAAGATCAGACCCGTTCAATGGCGATGGCGGTGCCTTCGCCGCCGCCAATGCAGATGGCGGCAATACCGCGCTTCAACCCTCGTTTTTCCAGCGCGTTTAGCAATGTGACGATGATTCGCGCACCAGAGGCTCCGATCGGGTGACCAAGTGCGCAGGCACCGCCGTTGACGTTGACGATATCTCGGGACAGGCCCATTTCGCGCATAAAGGCCATCGGAACGACGGCAAAGGCCTCGTTGACCTCCCACAGATCGACGTCATCTTTTGACCAGCCAATCTGGGTCAGCAGTTTTTGCACCGCAGGCACGGGCGCGGTGGTGAACAACGCTGGCGCCTGAGCATGGCTGGCGTGGCCAAGGATCCTGGCGCGCACGGTCAGGTTCTGGGCCTCGGCGGCCTCAGCTGAGGCCAGCACCAGGGCAGCCGCACCGTCAGAAATCGACGAGGCATTGGCTGCGGTGACCGTCCCATCCTTGCGGAAGGCGGGTTTCAGGGTGGGGATCTTTTCCGGGCGCGCCGATTTTGGTTGTTCGTCGGCATCGACAACGACATCACCCTTGCGGGTTTTGACCGTGACCGCAGCAATCTCGCCCTCAAAAGCACCGATTTCTTGCGCCTGCAGCGCGTTGGACAAAGATTTCAGTGCAAATTCATCCTGCTCATGGCGGCTGAACTGATAAGTCTCGGCGCAGTCCTCGGCAAAGGAGCCCATCAGGCGACCCTGGTCATAAGCATCTTCCAACCCGTCGAGGAACATGTGGTCGATCACTTGATTGTGACCAATCCGAGCACCACCGCGCATCTTGGGCAACAGGTAGGGGGCATTTGACATGCTCTCCATGCCGCCTGCGATCATGGTATTGGTGTGACCCAAAGCGATCTGATCAAAGGCCATCATCGTCGCCTTCATACCCGATCCGCACATTTTGTTTAGAGTGGTGGCGGGCACGTCTTCGCCCAGCCCACCGGCAAAACCAGCCTGACGTGCCGGAGCCTGCCCCTGGCCAGCCGGAAGTACACAGCCCATCAGCACTTCGTCGACGGTTGTTGCCCCTGCACCTTCCAAGGCAGCGCGAATCGCAGCGCCACCAAGATCGGCAGCCGCAACCCCATCAAACACGCCCTGAAACCCGCCCATTGCTGTGCGAGCGGCGCCCGCGATCACAACCTCTTTCATGCTCTTCCCTCCATTGCCTAAACCTTGCATACAAAATGGTAAGGATTGCGGTCTAGTCTGCAGTACAAACAAATACCACCTGGGGGAAAATTATGAGCCTGACCAGCACTATGAACGACAGCACCCAAATTGTGACGGTGAACGCCGAACGTATTGATGCGGCTATTGCTATTCAGTTCAAGGAAGACATGCGCAGCGAAACCGAAAGCGGTGCCAGTCGGGTCATTCTGGACCTATCCGAGGTGAAATTCATTGATTCCAGTGGCCTAGGGGCCATTGTCGCGGCAATGAAACAGCTCGGCGCGAGCCGCAAACTGGATCTCGCAGGCCTGACTCCTATGGTAGACAAAGTATTCCGATTGACCCGCATGGATACAGTTTTTGATCTTTATGCTTCACTGAACGATGCCACTGCGGTCGGCAATACTTGATAAATGGATTTGAGGGCGCATTTAGCGCGGAGTGAAAACTCGATGGTTGATTCCTTTGCCTGCACGTTTCTGGCCACAGAACTGGATGCCCGCAGCGGCATCTGCTCTGTAGTAGAACAGCTGCGGGTCATGGGGCTGCCCGAGGCGCACGCAAATGACGTACAGATTGTACTGGCAGAGGCCGTCAACAATGTTGTCGAGCATGCCTATGCCAGTGACCTCCCCGGCGACGTGCGCATTCGATGCAACCTGAATAAAAAGCAATTGTGGATCAATATCCACGATGATGGAGGCCCGCTGCCGGAGGGGAAATTGCCTGCAGGCAATCCTATCGATCTGTCTGTCCCCACCGAAGAGCTGCCCGAAGGTGGATTTGGCTGGTTTCTCATTCGCGAACTCACAAGCGAGATTCAATACATACGTAAGGACGGTAACAACCAGCTGTCTCTGTGCTTTGAAATCAGCACTGCTGGCATTTAACTCACAGATAGTACAGTCTGCCCGCCACAAAACTGCCGCAAAATGGGCAAACCGTCGCCAGAACTATGTGCAATACCTTTACGCGTAGCTGCTCAAAGCTTCCCTCGGCGCCGCGTTCAACAGCCCCCACCCAGTGCGCGTCGCCGGGGAATTCCCCTTCCAAACAAATCACTAACCCCTGCGGCCAGCCACATCGCGTCAAATTGATATTTGCCGATTGCGTTCCAGTGACCAGCTTCTAATCTCCCCATGATGATCAAAGGGAGAGAGCATGCGCGATTTTCAAACTCCGGGCCGGTCGGCGGTCTTTGCTGAAAACGGCCTCTGTGCCACCTCACATCCGCTGGCGGCTGGGGCGGCCATTGATATCCTGAAACGAGGCGGCAATGCCATGGACGCGGCGATTGCCGGTGCGGTTCTGCTAGGGATATGCGAGCCACAGATGACCGGCATCGGTGGGGATTGCTTTTTGCTTTACACCCGCCCCGGCAGTGACGAGATCCACGCGCTCAACGGATCTGGCCTAGCTGCTGCGGCGGCCAGTGCGGCTGAGTTGCGCGATCAAGGTTTGCAAACCGTGCCAGTGTCCAGCCCCCATGCAGTCACCATTCCTGGGGCGATGGATGCATTTTGTCACCTGGCCGAAACTGAGGGAAAGCTAGGTCTTGATGCGCTGCTGCAACCGGCCATTCACTATGCGGATGCCGGGGTTCCGGTGGCGCCTCGGGTGGCTTTCGACTGGGCCAATTCAGCGCAGACGCTGCAAGGCACCGCGCGGCGGGACTATTTGTATGATGGTCAGCCGCCACGTGTAGGTCAGATATTCCGCTCTCCCGGTCAGGCTGAAGTCCTGCGCCGCGTTGCCCGCGATGGTCGTGACGCCTTCTACACCGGCGAAATTGCCGAGGACATGCTGGCGGCGCTGACAAAGTTGGGCGGCGTGCACAACAAGGACGATTTTGCCAAGACCACCTGCTCGACTTCAATCCCGGTGAGCGGTGACTACAAAGGCACAGAGCTGGTTGAGCATCCACCCAACGGTCAGGGTGCCACGGCGATCCTGATGCTCAACATTCTGAAACATTTCGACATTGCAGGCATGGAGCCTTTTGGTGCCCATCGCGCCCATATTGAAGCCGAAGCAGCCAAGCTGGCCTATGACGCCCGCAATCGCTTTATCGCTGATCCTAATCACACGGCGCGCCTGCAGCACATGCTGTCCCCCGAAACAGCAGCAAAACTGGCAGGTTTGATCAATCAAAACCGCGCCATGCCAGCCGCAGCACCACTCAGCGAGGCCGTGCACAAGGACACCATCTATATCACCGTAGTCGACAAGGATCGGATGGCGGTGTCGTTGATCTATTCCATCTTCCATGGGTTTGGATCTGGCATTGCCTCGGACAAATTTGGTATTTTGCTGCAGAACCGAGGGGCGGGGTTCACGCTAGAACCGGGTCACCCAAACGAGCTGGGCGGCGGCAAGCGGCCGATGCACACCATTATTCCCGGCATGCTACGGCAAAACGGCCGGGTGGTCATGCCCTTTGGCGTCATGGGTGGGGCCTATCAACCCCACGGCCATGCACGGCTGGTTTCCAATCTCAGTGATTTTGACATGGATCTTCAGGCCGCAATGGATGCGCCGCGGGCGTTTTGTGATGGTGCAGTGATGAATGTTGAGCGGGGGTATTCCGATACTGTCCGCCAACAGCTGGCTGAACTGGGCCACAACGTCGAGATTCCACAGACAGCCATCGGTGGCTCACAGGCAATATGCATCCGGGACGACGGTGTACTGGAAGGCGCGAGTGACCCACGCAAGGACGGTTGCGCGCTGGGGTACTAACCACAACTAACAGTGTAGGGTGCATGCTGGCACGCACCTTCCGCGCGTCAGTTCAGCTGGAAATGCAACGGATATGTGCCGTCTGAAAACGGGCCGAACATGTCTGGGATATCCGGATGATCTACCGGCTCGCCGGAATAGTCGGCAACCAGGTTCTGCTCCGAGACATAAGCCACGTAATAGCTTTGGTCATTTTCAGCGAGCAAATGGTAAAACGGCTGCTCTTTCTTAGGGCGGCTTTCCTCGGGGATCGCCTGATACCATTCATCCGTATTGGTGAACTGGGGATCGACATCAAAAACAACACCGCGAAACGGGTGCTTTTTGTGGCGGACGACCTGCCCCAAGTGATATTTCGCGCGTGTTCTCAACATAGTCTTGCTGCCCCTATGTTCTACCAGTAACCCGTAACCTAGGACCTTGTCCAATAAATGGCAGGATTATTGGGGAAACAGTCTGTGGACCTTTCTTTGACAGTGCTCGAAATCGTAGCACCAGTATTTATCCTCGCGGCCCTTGGGTTTGGCTGGGTGAAATTTGGGTTTGAGTACCGCATCCAGTTTGTCACCCGACTGGCGATGACACTGGCGGTGCCCTGTCTGATTTTCACCGCTTTGATGAAAACCGATCTGGAAAAAAGCACACTCAGCACCTTTTTACTGGCCTGTCTGGCGGGTTATGCGGTGATCGCAGTGTTGGGGCTCGCCCTGGTGCGGATCACCGGCCTGGACCAACGCACCTACCTGGCGCCGCTCATTTTTGGCAATACCGGCAACCTCGGCATTCCCCTTGCGTTGTTTGCTTTTGGCGAGGCCGGGCTTGGCTATGCAGTCGTCGTTCTGGCAGTCACCTCAGTTTTGTCGTTCACCATTGGTATTTATCTGGTGGCAGGCAAAGGCTCAGGCGGTAAGGCGCTCAAGGAACCCATGGTCTGGGCGACATTGTTGGGTGGTTTATTCCTGTGGCAGGACTGGCATACGCCAACATTTCTGACCAATGCGCTGGATCTGATTGGACAGATGGCCATTCCGCTGATGTTGATCACCTTAGGCGTTGCCGTGGCACGTCTGACACCGGGAAAAGTTTCCCGCGCCGTCCTGCTGTCGCTGGTGAAACTGCTGATCTGTGTCGCAGTGGGCTGGGGGATTGGGCTGTTGTTTGGCCTGGATCAGGTGGCCTTTGGGGTGCTGGTTCTGCAACTGGCAACGCCTGTGGCTGTCACCTCTTACCTGCTGGCCGAGAAGTTCAACGCGGATTCCGAGGCGGTTGCAGGCATGGTCGTGGTTTCAACCCTGATATCAGTGGTTGCCTTGCCGCTACTGTTGGCCCTGTTGTTGTAAATGTGAATTTATACACAAGGTTTTTTTTGATATAGTTTGCAAAAAAATAAAGTAGGCAGAGGCAAATGAGCAGAATCATGACCGCCTTGATCGCGTTGTTGATCATGGCATCCTGTGGCGGTGGCCATAACTCCCCCCCGCGCAATCTGGACAATGCGTGCAGCATTATCACCCAGAAACCAGACTATCTAAAAGCATTCCGCGCCGCCGAGCGCCGTTGGGGTGTGCCGGTGCATGTACAAATGGCAACCATCTATCAAGAAAGTCGCTACCGCTCTGATGCGCGAACACCGCATAAATATGTGCTGGGAATCATCCCTATGGGGCGCGTGTCCAGCGCTTATGGTTATTCGCAAGCTCTGGACGGCACCTGGGATGAATACCGCCGCGAGGAAGGTAAACGGGGCTCCAAACGGAACCGCATTCAGCATGCGACCGATTTTATCGGCTGGTACATGACCAAAACCCGCGAGAAAAACGGCATTGCCCTATCAGATGCACGCAATCAGTACCTAGCCTATCACGAAGGTCACACCGGCTATGCCCGTGGCAGCTACAAGTCCAAGTCCTGGCTGTTGCAGGTGGCAAACAAAGTCGATGCACGGGCGGATATGTACCAAAGGCAACTGGCCAACTGCCGCAAGTTCAACTGAGCTCGCCAAACCTAAGGGCGCATTGCCCGGCAACGCCGGGCTGCGCCTAACCTTTCCCCGGAAAGGCACAGCTCTGATTTAGACAATTTGCATTATTCTGTGTGTCCACAGTCTGTTAGCGCGACTGATCGTTGACCGACGTGCTGAACAATCTGGGCGACAACCGCATACCGGTTTCCAGAGCACCCAGGATCACAGTGGTTTTACCGCCGGCATTATCGTGCACCACCCATTTGCGCAGCTCTACCGGTTCACCGGTGAACATCAGCTCAAGATTGCCATAATCGGGGTTCTCAGGGTCCTGCGTATTCACCACCGTGGTGGTGCCGTCAAAGCCATGCCCAACCACCATATTGGCGCGATTCAGATCAACCCGCCGGGCCAAGATCACTGACAGCGGCGTACGCTTAAGAGGATAGGTTTCCGGTGGTTGGTTTGATTTACTATCGAAAATTGCCACCGATCCGGCACCGGCAACCACTGTGCCGCTATCGGGTGGATCATATTCAAACCGCATCCGTCCCGGTCGGTGAATATACAGCTTGCCAGTCGACAAGCTTCCATCATCATTGATCTGGGTAAAGCTGGCTTTTGCCGTGGTCATGGCGTTGAAGTAACCAGAAATATCATTCAGGCTCAGCCTCTCGGCAGCCCAGGCGGCGGGGGCGCAGAGGGTCAGCGCCAGAGCAAATGCAATCTTTTTCATAGATCCTACATAAGCCCTGTGCGCCAGATGTGAAGAGCGGCGTTACTGCTGCTCAGGTATTAAGATTTCTCTTTTACCAACGTGGTTTGCAGGCGAGACAAGGCCCTCGTCCTCCATCTTCTCGACCAGCCTCGCGGCCTTGTTATAGCCAATGGCAAGTTTCCGCTGAATATACGAGGTCGAACATTTGCGGTCGCGGGCCACAATCTGCACCGCAGTGTCATACAGCGCGTCTTCGGTAGTGGTGTTGCCGCCGGTCAGCCCCAGAACCGCATCAATGTTGCTGGCGCTATCATCATCCGGAGCATCCAGAACGTTGCTCATGTATTCCGGCGGGCCAAAGGCCTTGAGGTGATTGACGACCTCCTCGACCTCCTCATCCGAGACAAAGGGACCGTGACAACGGGTGATCTTGGCGCCACCCGCCATATAGAGCATGTCGCCCATGCCCAGCAGTTGTTCAGCACCCATTTCACCCAGGATTGTGCGGCTGTCGATTTTCGAGGTCACCTGGAACGAAATCCGGGTGGGGAAGTTGGCCTTGATGGTACCGGTGATCACATCAACCGATGGGCGCTGTGTGGCCATGATCAGGTGGATCCCCGAGGCCCGCGCCATCTGCGCCAGACGCTGAATGCAGGCTTCGATTTCCTTGCCAGCCACCATCATCAGGTCGGCCATCTCATCGACGACCACCACGATATAGGGCAGCACCTCGGGTGCGAATGCTTCGGTTTCGAATAGCGGTTCGCCGGTGTCATCGTCAAATCCGGTCTGCACCGTGCGGGTGAACATCTCGCCCTTGTCCAAGGCCTCGCGCACCCGGCCGTTGAAGCCTTCGATATTGCGCACGCCCATTTTTGACATCTTACGATAGCGGTCTTCCATCTCGCCGACGGTCCACTTCAGCGCCACAACTGCCTTTTTCGGGTCAGTTACCACTGGCGACAACAGATGCGGGATGCCGTCATAGACCGACAGTTCCAGCATCTTGGGGTCAATCAAGATCATCCGGCATTCAGCCGGTGTCAGCTTATACAGCAGTGACAGGATCATGGTGTTGATCGCCACCGATTTACCGGACCCGGTCGTACCCGCGATCAGCAGGTGAGGCATCTTGGCAAGGTTGGCAACAACCGAGTCGCCGCCGATGTCTTTGCCCAGTGCCAGTGGCAGGCTCATGGTGCTATCGCCGAAATCACGCGATGCAAGGATCTCGCGCAGCACCACTTTCTCGCGGTTCTCGTTAGGCAATTCGATACCAATAACCGAGCGGCCGGGCACCGTGGAAACCCGCGCAGACAGGGCAGACATCGAACGGGCGATATCATCGGCCAGACCGATCACCCGGCTGGCTTTCAAACCCGGCGCTGGTTCCAACTCGTACATGGTGACCACAGGGCCGGGACGAACCGCAACGATCTCGCCCTTGACGCCATAATCGTCCAGCACGTGTTCCAGCATGCGGGCGTTTTCTTCCAGCGCCTCATCACTCAGGTGGTGGCGCTCGACGCTCTCCGGGTTGGACAGCAGGTTCAGTGGCGGCAGTTCAAAACCGTGGTCACCGTCCTCGAACACCAAGCCGGGCTGAGCCTCGGCAATGGCACGGGTCGAAGGCACTACTGGCTTTAGCACCGGCTGTTCAACCACCGATTTGCGTGGCTCGGCCACCGGCAAGTCCATCGGTGCGCGCGGCATCGCTGCCTGCGGCATTGGTGCGATGGACACCTCATCACCAAAGTCGTTATTTTGCGGGGCCATGACGGGCGGCTGCACATGATGTGCTGTCATCGGCGGCTCAGGTGGCAAACCATCCAGCGGCGACTGGGGATTGAAAACCAGCGGCTCTGGACGGCGGCCGCGTCCCTTGGTCAGGGGTAGGTTGGGGTCTTGCTCGGGCGGCAGATCGGCGGCGCGGCGTTCACGCACAGCATCGGCAATCTTGGCTGCGATCCGGTCATCTCCGGGCATACCATCCAGTTCAACTGTCGAATGCTGCTCAACCAACTCTGGTTCCGGCATGGTCATCGGTTCGGACCGGCGGATCAGGGACGGCATCCGTGACAGCAGCCCACCACGTTCGGGTGTCGGTTCTTCGACAACGTCTTCGATGACAGCCTCGGACGCAGGAACCACGCCGTAGCGGTCCATGGTTTCGATCACTTCGGGTTCACCAATCTCTTCGGCTCCGGCGCGTTCAGCCCGCTGAGCACGATAGTTCATCGCAGCGTGCAATCCACCGGTTGCACCACGCCCCAACAGGGTCGCGAGGGCGCCGTAAGCCATGATCACACCAATCACCATGAAGCGGCCGGCGCGGGCCAACTCAGGGCGGGTAAAGCCCAATACAAAAGCCCCAAGAGCCAACATGCCCAGCGCGGTCAGCAGCGTCATCAGTTTGACAGTAATCACATAGCTGATCGGCGACAGGGTCAGAAAAGCGCCCATCACTGTGTCGCCAAACAACCCACCTAGACCAAAGTTATGCGTGACACGCCAAATCTCATCGGGAACCAGAGTGGCGGCGTAGACAGAACAAAGAGCAACCGCAATTGGTGCAAAGATCATCCGGGTCATCGCCCGATCTTCGCCCCAGTGAAGGGCAAACCGCGCACCCCACATCAGCAGGATCAGCGAAATCGCCCATGCGCCCTTGCCGACAATCATGAACAGCAACGCGGTAATGGAGGCACCGGGACGTCCCATCCAGTTTTGTACTGGAGCGTCAGTCGACACCCACCAATTGGGATCTTCCGGCGTATAAGAACCGATCATTGCAGCAGCCATCAGGCCAGAGACGATCAGCAAAATGCCGATCAGTTCTTTGCCTCGTTTTTCGATAGCTGCTTGCATATTACTGTCCAACAGCGGGTCGCGACTGCGTGTTTCAAATGCCATGCCTACCTCGGTTCCTCATTTGGGCCATTGCCTGCTGTTTTCGCAGGTCTTGTGCCCAGTCTTTTTCTATTGGCGAAGCGGTTGCCGACTGCTCGGGCTACCGCTGCGCAATTCTAGTACAGACAGTCGCGCAGCAACGTCAGCGCGGTCTGTGTTTGATCTTTGGACGCCACCAGAGCGACCCGGATATAGCCTTTACCCGGATTTTGCTCACCTTCGCCCTGCGCCAGATAAGCGCCGGGAAGAACCCGCACGCCAGTCTGTTGCCACACCTTCAATGCAGCGGCCTCGCCGTCCTTGACGGGCAGCCACAGGAAAAAGCCAGCATCGGGCGATTTATAGCCCGGCAACCCGGCAAAAACCTGATCTGCGATCTCGTATTTTTCGACATAAAGCGCACGGTTTTGTACCACATGTGCCTCATCCGACCAAACGCGGGCTGCTGCGGCCTGCAATGGCAGTGGCAAAGGCGCACCGGAGTAAGTGCGCAGTTGCCTGAGTTGGGCCATGTTCCCGGCCCCACTGGCAATAAGCCCCGAGCGAAGGCCCGGTAGGTTTGATCGCTTGGACAGCGAGTTGAACAGCACCACACGGTCCGGGTCGGCGCCCAGTTCCTGTGCCACGGTCAGCGTACCAACTGGAGCGATGCTTCGGTAGATTTCCGAGTAACACTCGTCTGCAAAAATTTTGAAATCGTATTTCTCGGCCAGTTGGATCAGTTGGGTCCAGTAGGCGCGGTCAGCCACTGCACCCTGCGGGTTAGCAGGTGAACAGATATAGGCCACGGCAGTTCGATTCAGCACATCTTCGGGCAGGCTGGCATAGTCCGGCAGATGGCCAGTCGCTTCGGTTGCCGGGACAAAAATCGGTTCAGCGGCCACGGACAGTGTCGCCACCATGTAGACCTGATAAAACGGATTTGGGATCAGAACCGCTGGTTTCAAACCGTTTTTCTGCTCAGGACACAGCGCCATTGCCGCGTTGTACAACCCCTCGCGGGTGCCGTTCAGCGCCATCACTTGCGTGTCTTTGTCCATCGCCACGCCATACCGACGCTGGATCCAGGCGCTGATTTCTGCACGCAACTGATCCGTGCCCTCATTGGGCGGGTATTTGTTAAAGCCTGCTGCGTTTTCGACGATTACATCGGTAACCCACTGAGGAAACTTATGTTTCGGCTCACCAATAGTCATATGTACCACATCCCCGCCGGGGGTGTGATGATCCAACAACGCCCGCAGACGCGGAAACGCATAAGCCGGAAGGTTCGAAAACCGCTCGGGGAAATTCATTGTCATAGCCTCAAGTCCGGGATCATTATCGCCCCGTTTTCCATAAGATACAGGTGTGGCAGCGATCCGTCCAGCCGCCCACACCCAGTCATTTGGTTAATGTGGCTTTCAGGCCAAGGCTTGCTCCATCGCCATACCAACGCGCAGCAGTGCTTCTTCACGGTTAGGCTGTCCCAAGACCTGCAGCCCGCAGCTGGGCGTGCCGGTCGGCAGCGACAATCCGCACAGCCCCATCAGGTTGCCGATACGGGTATTGCGCAGCGCCATCAGGTTGGCACGAACGTAATAATCGTCGTCGGTCAGCAGCCGTTGCATATTCGGCGGTAAGATCGGCGAAGTCGGACACAGCACACCATCAAAGCCCGAAGTCACCTGATCCCAAACCATGCGGACCTGCTCTAATGCTGCCCAGGCTGCCACATAGTCTGCCCCCAAGACGTCGCCGCCCGCGCGGAACCGCTCCAGAATTGCAGGGAACATCAGGTCGGGCGAGGCTTCGATGACGTCTCGCCACAACCCGTAGGCTTCGGTTGTGAATAATACACCGCTCAGCGACATCGCCTCGGCCAGTGCGGGTACTTCAAGCGGCACAATCTCAGCACCGGCATGGCGCAGACGCTCCAGCGCCGAATCATGGGCTGCTCGCACCGTGTCATCCAGATCGTCTTGCACCAAAGTTTGCAGGTCGGCAAACCTGCGACCCTTTAGGTTGGCACCGCGCAAGTCCGGCGCGGCCTCACCTTCCAGTACGCCGAGAAACAGTGCTGCATCTTCGACGGTTCGGGTCAGGGGGCCGACTGTATCGAACTTCAGGCACAGCGGCACCACGCCCTCAAGACTAACGCGCCCGGATGTGGTTTTTAGTCCAACCAGATCGTTCCATGCTGACGGGATACGCACCGAACCACCGGTGTCCGAGCCAATTCCGCAGGCGGCCAAACCAAAAGCAACCGAGGTGGCCGCTCCCGACGAAGATCCGCCCGGAACCGCATCGGCATCGTTGATACAAGGCGGCGTTTCTTTCACCGGATTCAGCCCTAACCCGGAGAACGCCAACTCGCTCATATGGGTTTTGCCCAGACAGACGGTGCCCATCGCGGTTGCATTGCGCAGCACCAGCGCATCTAGGTCCGGCACCCGCCCCAGCAGCAGGTCAGACCCTGACTCGGTGCCGACACCAGCGCTGTCGAACAGGTCTTTCCAACTGATTGGCACGCCATCCAGCAGCGAACGGCGTTGCCCTGCGCGGGCGCGGGTGCTGGCGGCGGCGGCCTCGGCCAAGGCGCGGTCATGGGTAACACGCGCATAGATGCGGTCACGCATCGGATGAGCATCTATGGCGTCCAGATAGGTCCGGGTCAGTTCTAGCGGGTCAATCTCGCCACTGCCAATTCCACGGCCCAGATCCGCCGCGCTCATCCTCAACCAATCCAACATATTTGATGCGCTCCCTTAACTGTCAAAGCGACGGTAGCGACACTGCTCCCCATGGACAATCCCGAACACAAGCGCATAGTGCGGCGCATGAAAAACACATCCGATATCCTGATCGTTGGTGGCGGGCTGAACGGCCCTGCACTGGCCTTGGCCCTAGCGCAAACCGGTTTCTCTGTCACCGTGATTGACGCGTTGCCACAGGCCAAATTGCAAGACGAGGCATTTGACGGTCGCGGCTATGCGCTGGCGCTGGCCTCGCAAAGGTTGTTGCAGCAGGTTGGGGTCTGGCAGCATGTCGGCGATGAGAACGCGCAGCCGTTGTTGGAAATCAAGGTCACCGATGGCCACGCCGGACAAGGCCCATCGCCCTTTTTCATGCATTTCGATCATGCCGAGATCGAAGACGGCCCAATGGGCTATATGGTCGAGGACCGTTATCTGCGTCGCGCCCTGATTGCCGCGATGGAGGCTGAGCCTAAGATCACCCTGATCAATCAGCGCCGGGTCGAGGCGCAACAGGTGGATGCCAGCGGTGTCACGGTAACCTTGGACGGCGGCGATACTCTGCGCGGGCGCTTGCTGGTCGGATCAGATGGGCGCAAAAGCGGCACTGCCACACGCGCTGGCATCAAGCGTAGCGGCTGGGAGTATGGTCAGACCGCGCTGGTATGCGCCATCGAGCACGAGAAGCCACACCATGGCATTGCGCATCAGTTCTTTATGCCACCCGGACCGCTGGCGATCCTTCCGCTACCGGGCAACCGTTCGTCCATCGTCTGGAGCGAGAGCACCGACACTGCGGCAGCAATCCAGGCGCTGGATGATGCCAATTACATCGAGGCCCTGCGGCCCCGGTTTGGCGATTTTCTGGGTGACATCAAACTGGCAGGCAAGCGGTTCACCTATCCGCTGAACCTGACCATCGCCAATGCTTTTGTTAGCGACCGCATGGCGCTTGTTGGCGATGCCGCACATGGAATGCACCCGATCGCCGGGCAAGGGCTGAACGCTGGGTTACGGGATGTAGGCGCGCTGGCTCAGGTTCTGACCGAAGCAAACCGCCGAGGAGAGGATTTCGCCTCGGAACTGGTATTGCAGCGTTATCAGGAGTGGCGGCGGTTCGACACTGCGACGCTGGCAGCGGCGACCGATGTGTTCAACCGGCTGTTCTCAAACGACAACCCGGTGCTGCGCTTGGGTCGTGATATCGGCATGGGGATTGTCGGAGCCTTGCCTGGCCTGCGGCGTGGCTTTGTGCGCGAAGCTGCCGGGCTGACTGGCGACTTGCCTAAATTGTTGCAAGGCAAGGGGATCTAGAAAGGCGGTCGAGAAGATCAATCTAGAACGCGGGCTTCATCAACCAGCATCACTGGAATGCCATTGCGGATTGGAAAAGCAAGACCCGCAGCTTTCGAGACCAGTTCCTGTTCATCCACATGGTACTCCAACACGGTCTGGGTCTGCGGACAAACCAGCGATTCAAGCATGTGACGGTCAAAGGCAGGTGTCTGGGTCTCATTCATTGCAGCATTTCCTCGCTGGAACCGCCAAGCAAGGCGAATTCGATCAGAGTGGTCAGGGTTTCCCGTCTTGTTGCAAGACCGGGCGCCTCGAGCAAGGCCTGTTTGTCCTCGGGGTCAAAGTCCAGCATCATCGACAGCGAGTTGATCAGTAACTCGTCATCCGCCTCCTTCAGGGCCTCCCAATCGGTCGACAGGCTGCGCGACATAAAAAACCGCTCCAAAAGATCAAGGAATTCTGGTCGGTCAAATCTGCTGTCGTCCTCGACTTTGCCCAAATCGCGATCATACCCGTCCCAGCTGACCTGGCACCGCCGATAAGGTGAAAATCCGTCGGTTTCCTGTTCAATCCGAAACCGGCAAACTCCCGACAGAGTGATCAGATACCGTCCATCCTCGGTTTCAGAAAATTGCGTCACCCGTCCAGCGCAGCCAATGTCATGCAGATTGTCGTCATTGCTCTGCCCCGAAAAAGGCTGCACCATCCCGATCAACCGCTCAGATGTTTTCAGAGTATCTTCCAACATCTGCAGATACCGCGGTTCAAAAATGTGAAGCGGCAGCCGGGACCGGGGCAACAACAGCGCCCCGGGTAGAGGGAACACGGGAACCGTGTCCGGTAGGTCAGTGACTAAGATCATTGAAATGAGATTAGCCCTAGCACGCGATTAGGCAAATATCATTGAGCTCAATTTACGGCGACCGTTAAGAACAACCGGATCTTCCGGCCTTAATGCATCAAAGACCGTGAACAATTGAACCTTGGCAGCACCATCGTTCCATTCGCGGTCCCGCCGGAACAGTTCCAGCAGTTCTGCAACAGCGGCTTCGGCATCGCCTGTTGCATGCAGCGCCTGGGCCAGGTCAAACCGGGCCTGATGATTGGCCGGGTCGGCGTCCACTGCGTTGCGAAGTTCAGTGACGGGACCCGCATTTTCAGCTTGCCGCGCCAATTCTATCTGCGCCCTGACGGCTTCGATCTCAGAGGCGTCTGCAATCTCGGCCGGGGCCCCGTTCAGCACAGCCTCGGCCTGATCGGCATCATCCAGAGCCAAATGCGCCCGCGCCAACCCGGCATAAGCCGCCGCGTTTTTGTCATCTTCGCCAATCACCGCAGCAAAAATCTGTGCCGCGTCTTCGGCTTCGCCTTCAGCCAACATGGTTTCAGCGGCTTCCAGAGCCTCGCCCAGGCCACCATCAGCTGCCCCGCCACCGGCCTCGACGACACGCGCGACAAAGGCATCAATCTCAGACCCAGGCAGCGCGCCCTGAAAACCATCAATCGGCTTGCCCTGGTAAAAAGCAAACACCGCCGGGATCGACTGAACCTGCATCTGGCTGGCGATCATCTGGTTTTCGTCGACATTGACCTTGGCCATTGTCACCGCACCCTTGGCACGTGTCACTGCGGCCTCAAGTGCCGGGCCCAAAGTTTTGCAGGGACCACACCATGGCGCCCAGAAATCCACAATCACGGGGGCCGTTTGCGACGCCTCAACTACGTCCTGCATAAAGGTCGCCTCGGTGACGTCCTTGATCAAATTTGCTGCCGGTGCGTCGGCACCACCGATAATATCCATCATAACCTTGTTCTCCACATCGAACTTGCCCCCTATATGAAAGCTGCAGCCCCAGAAACCAAGAGAGAGTTGACCTATTGCACCGCCCCCGAATGGATATTTTTGCGCTTTCTGAACGAATGATGGCAATGGACGAGCCATTATGGGCCAAACACGCCAATCCACTGAGCGTTTACAGCCGCATGTCAATTCTGCCGCTGATGTCACTGGCGGTGATCAGCCGCGTCTGGCTGGGCTGGTATGCGCTTGTACCCATTGCCCTTGTTGTCATTTGGATTTGGTGGAACCCGAGGGCGTTTGGACCTCCAAAGACAACCAATAGCTGGGCCGCTCATGAAACATTCGGCGAGAGGATATTCCTGAACCGGGCCGCTGTTCCCATCCCTTCACATCACCGCCAATGGGCCGTTGGTTTGGGCCTCACGTCGGGTGTTGGGATTGCGCCCTGGTTCTACGGGCTTTGGTCCCTTGATTATGGCTGGGTTCTCTTTGGCCTAGCCCTGATGATCGGTAGCAAGTTGTGGTTCGTGGACCGGATGGTTTGGCTGTATCAGGACATGAAGGATGCTGACCCAAGTTACTCCCGCTGGCGGAAATAGACGTGGGTTTCCAACGTTCAAAAGCCCCATCACTAATGTAGGGAACCAAATCTCCCGCGCCTGCAGAAACATCGGCTTCGCCGATCCAACCTGGCAGACTTGGGCGTGGCGCCGCGCTCTGCGCGGCGCCACGCCCAACGGGAGGAGAGCTTCCGACGGGAAGTCGACGACGGGCGGGAGATTTGGTTTACGACAGAATCATAGATCGAAGCTGGCGAACACTGGCGCGTGGTCGCTTGGTTTTTCCCAACCGCGCACATCCCGCAAGACCCGGCTGGAATGCGCGGCGGTTGAAATGTCAGACGTCGCCCAGACGTGGTCCAGCCGCCGCCCCTTGTCGGCAACGTCCCAATCTTTGGCACGGTAGGACCACCAGCTGTACAGCAGGCCCTCGGGGATATCCTGACGCGTGATATCCACCCAATTGCCAGCCTCCTGAACCTCCGCCAGAAGTTCAACCTCAACCGGGGTGTGGCTGACCACCTTGAGCATCTTCTTGTGGTCCCAAACATCGTCTTGGCGCGGCGCAATATTCAAATCGCCCACCAGAATGGCCTTCTCGGGCGTCTCGCGCTGAAACCAGTCACGCATATCTGTCAGGTAATCGAGCTTTTGGCCGAATTTCTCGTTGATCTCGCGATTGGGTTTATCACCACCGGCAGGCACATAGAAATTGTGGATGGTAACGCCGTTTTCCAACCGCCCCGCGATATGGCGGGCATGGTCCAGGCCGCCAAATTCCTGACTACTGACTTCCTCGATTGGCAAACGGGACAAGATCGCCACCCCATTATACCCCTTCTGACCCCGTGCAACCATGTGGTGGTAGCCCAGTTCGGCAAAGCCTTCGGTCGGGATTAGATCGACCGGGCTTTTGCACTCCTGCAGGCACAAAACATCCGGCCCCTGTTCAGCCAAGAGTTTCAGCACCAGAGGTTCACGCAGGCGGACCGAGTTGATGTTCCAGGTGGCAAGAGTAAAGGGCATGGGTGTCTCGTCTGTTGGGTCAGGTCAATTTTGATCGAGAATGCCCGCCCGCGCGACCCGTTTCCAGCGCCAATTGGCTAAGTGATGAAATTTCCAATGTGATGTGAAATTTTCTTGCGGTTTTTCATTTTCCAGTTCAAATGGCCCAACGACCAAGAGATATCGAAACGGAAACAGCACATGCCTGCAGTGTTGGGGCGACGCCCCGGACACCCTTATAAAAAGGCCTTTGACTGGTGGCCACCGCCACGGACCGCATAGCGGGCTGAGGCCCAAGCTCTGTTTCCTTTGACTAAATTTCTTTTGGAGTCCCAAAATGAACAACGCATCTTTGCGTCCTGATACTGCTATGGTTCACATCAATTGGCAGGACGGCACGTCTGCTGATTTTCCCTATATTTGGCTGCGCGACAATGACCCGGCCGCCTTTCACCCACAAACCAAAGAACGCATGAGCGACCTGACAGCCATCAAGCTGGATGTAAGCCCCGAGAGAATCGAGGCCAATGACAAGACCTTAACGATCTGGTGGGACGGGGATGACACTGTCAGTGCCTTTGATATGGACTGGCTGCGTGCCCGCAGCCCGGGGCAACGAGCCACCGATCCTGCTCACACAGGTTTTAACCTCTGGCGTCAGGATCTCGGCGCCCAAGCCATCCCGCGCGCCGCAGCGGATAAGGTGCTCGGATCTGACGCTGCCCTGCAAGACTGGCTGGTTGATACCCAGCATTACGGGATTTCAATTGTCCATGGCCTGACGGACAGCACCGACGCTGGTATGGACGTTGCGCGTCGCATCGGCTTTCTAAGGGAAACAAATTTTGGTCTGACCTTCGAAGTGCAGTCAAAACCCAATCCCAACAATCTGGCCTACACCTCGTTTGCGCTCCCTCTCCACACCGATCTGACCAATCAGGAATTGCCCCCTGGGTTTCAATTCCTGCATTGCCTGGCCAATGAAGCAGAGGGCGGTGGCTCGCTGTTCTGCGACGGCTATGCGATCTCCGAAGATCTCCGAAACTCAAATCCCGAAGCCTTTGAATTACTGTCCACCATCTCGATTCCATTTCGGTTTCATGATGATGCAACTGACATCCGGAGCCGCAAGAAGGTTATCAATCTGGATGAAAACGGTCAGGTGATCGAAATCTGCTTTAATGCCCATATTGCTGACGTCTTGGACCTAGAGCCGTCCCTGATGGTTCGGTATTATCGCGCCTACCGCCAGTTTATGATTATGACAAAAGACCCTGCTTATTTGGTAACGCTCAAACTAAAGGCAGGCGAAATGGTTGTTTTTGACAATCGCCGTGTCCTGCACGGGCGCGGGGCTTTTGATCCGCAAACCGGGTTCCGTCACTTGCACGGCTGTTATGTGGACCGTGGAGAATTCGAAAGCCGCCTGCGCGTGTTGCGGCGCTAATCAGGACAAAAAAAGGCCGGGCGCGAAGCCCGGCCAAGTCCAACAGGGAGGTGCATATCATAACCCGGATATGCGCGGGGTCTTGTTAGAATATAAGTAAGACTACATTTGCCTTTTTAAATACCGAGACCCAACATTTGTTAAGCAACCAGCCGATATCCGCCGGATTCGGTCACCAAAAGCCGCGCATTGGACGGATCCGGCTCAATTTTCTGACGCAAACGATAAATATGAGTTTCCAACGTGTGGGTAGTAACCCCAGCGTTATAGCCCCATACCTCGTGCAGCAGCACCTCACGTCCCACGACACCGTCGTTTGAGCGATACAGGAACTTAAGGATATTGGTCTCTTTCTCGGTCAGACGAATTTTGCGGTCGTCCTCGGTCACCAAGATCTTCATCGAAGGTTTGAACGTATATGGCCCCAACGCAAAGACGGCGTCTTCTGATTGTTCATGCTGACGCAACTGCGCACGAATGCGGGCCAACAGCACCGGAAATTTGAACGGCTTTGACACATAGTCATTGGCACCCGCATCCAGACCCAGAATGGTATCAGCGTCGCTGTCATGACCGGTGAGCATCACAATTGGCGCTTTGACCCCCTGCTTGCGCATCAGGCGGCACAGCTCGCGCCCGTCAGTGTCCGGTAGACCAACGTCCAGGATGATCAAATCATACAGCGCTTCCTTGGCGCGCTCCATCGCACTTTGACCGTTGTCCGCTTCGAACACGTCAAAGTCTTCGGTCATCACCAGCTGCTCGCTCAGCGCCTCGCGCAGGTCTTCGTCATCATCAACCAGCAGTATTTTCTTGAGTTGTGCCATCTGGAACCCTCCTGTCCTGTGTCTCACACATGAGTGCCGCAGATCGAAACGGCAAGATTTGCTGCAGAGCTTTCACGCGCACGTGTTTTGTGCACGGGAATTGTTTCACTTTCCTTCCAATTAGTCATAGGTAAAACCTGCTTATATTTCATCCCATACCGGAATCCGTTGATGAGTCTGATGCCCTCCATGATCGAACTGCTGGCCCGCGCTCGGGTAGATCTGCGCATGGGGCTGCCAGTGGTGTTGACCGGTGACGGTATTGCGGCACTGGCTATTGCCGCCGAAAACCTAACCGTCCAGCGGCTGTCGGATCTGCGCGCCGTCGGAGAGATCTCGCTGGTGCTGACTGCACGGCGGGCCGAGACCCTCAAGGCCCGCGCCTACGACGGTGACATTGCCCGCATTGCTGTTCCCAAGGATGTGGATCGCAGCTGGATTCATGCCATGGCCGACCCGGCAGATGATCTTAACTCCCCCATGAAGGGCCCGTTCAACAGCCTGCGTTCTGGCGATGCCGAGCTGCACCGGCTGGCAATTGCCTTGGTGAAATCCGCGCGTCTGTTGCCGGCCGCATTGCTGGTTCCTGTTGACGATGCAAGCGCATTTGCAGCCAGTCACGGACTGACCCTGATCAGCCATGCCGCCGCCAAACCATTGCTAAGCCAAAGCTCTCCACTGCATCCGGTTGCCGCCGCCCGCCTGCCGGTCGAAGCTGCCGAAGCCGGGCGGCTCCATATTTTCCGACCCGAGGATGGCGGTGAGGAACATTATGCCATCGAAATTGGCCGCCCCGACCGCAGTGCCCCGGTCCTTGCCCGACTGCACTCGGCCTGCTTCACTGGCGACGTTCTGGGTTCGCTGAAATGCGACTGCGGCCCACAGCTGCGCGGCGCTCTGGCGCAAATGGGAGCCGAGGGCGCGGGCGTGTTGCTCTACCTCAACCAAGAGGGGCGCGGCATCGGACTGGCCAACAAAATGCGCGCGTATTCCCTGCAAGATCAAGGATTTGACACGGTCGAGGCCAACCACCGTCTGGGGTTCGAGGATGACGAACGCGACTTCCGGATTGGCTCGGAAATCCTTCGCAAGCTGGGATTCGATCAGGTACGACTGCTGACCAACAACCCCAAGAAAATTGCCATGATGGAACACACCGGCATCAAGGTGGCGGAACGTGTGCCCCTGCAGGTCGGCGAAAATGACTTCAACCGCGCGTATTTGGCAACCAAAGCCAGCAAGTCCGGACACCTACTGTGACCCCGGATGATCTGGTGCTAACGCCTCGCGGAGTTCGTTTTCAGGGTCGCCTTCTGCCGTGCTCGATCGGCAAGGGAGGCATTTCGTTAACCAAACACGAAGGCGACGGCGCAACCCCGGTCGGACAGCATAAGATCGTGGGGATGCTGTACCGCCCCGACCGCATCGCTCGTCCAGCAACCTGGGCCGAGCCTATCGGCCCGCGCGATCTGTGGTCTGATGACACGCGCGACATCGCCTATAACCATCACGTCCGTGTCCCATATGAGCACAGCCATGAACACCTGCGGCGCAGCGACCCGCTGTATGATCTGATTCTGGTCACCGATTGGAACTGGCCCGATGCCCAACCGGGCCGTGGATCGGCGATCTTCATTCACCAGTGGCGTCGCCCGGGATATCCAACCGAAGGCTGCATTGCGTTTTCCCGGTCCAATCTGCATTGGCTGGCAGCACGCGTTCAACCCGGAACAAGGGTTATTGTTCGACCCCTTGGCTAGCCATCACACAGCCAAGGGAATTCGAATTTTTCAGCTTCAATAGTCGCGTTGACCAAAGATCGCCGACCCGACCCGCACATGGGTCGCCCCCTGAGCAATTGCCAATTCAAAATCACTGCTCATCCCCATCGACAGGCCCTCCAGCCCGTTTCGAGCCGCAATTTCGGCCAATAAGGCAAAATGCCCCGAGGCCTCCTTGCCCGCCGGAGGAATGCACATCAGACCCTTGATCGGTAAATCCAGCGCCCGACATTCAGCAATAAAGGTATCTGCACCAGCCGGAACAATCCCGGCCTTTTGATCTTCTTCACCGGTGTTCACCTGAATAAACAGATCCGGGCAATGACCCAGTTCTTGCGCCAGACGCGCCAATGCTTTTGCCAGCTTGGGGCGATCAATGGAATGGATGGCGTGGCACAGCTCCATCGCCTGACGGGCCTTGTTGGTCTGCAGCGGTCCAATCAGATGTAAATCGACACCTTCGAAACGCTGCATAAAATCCGGCCACTTACTCGCAGCTTCCTGCACCCGGTTTTCACCAAAACAACGTTGTCCCTGCTCCAGCACCGCCGCGACCCGCTCATCAGGCTGCACTTTGGAGACAGCAATCAACGTCACCGCGCCCGGCTCACGCCCGGCGGCGGCCTCGGCCTTGGCAATGCGGGATTTGATTTCAATCAGTGACATACCTGCCCTCATATCTGTTTGGGGCAGAGAAACACTGTTTGGGCGCAAAAGAAAAGGGCGGCCCTCGAAAGGACCGCCCTAAGAC
>MAAC01017465.1_pt1 | contig 76218 bp, 71 predicted proteins | sample 1115981 | NCBI WGS metagenome assembly MAAC01 (sample SAMN04961126, study PRJNA320927) | seawater metagenome | isolation source: sample BD02T64 sea water enriched with oil for 64 days | place: USA:Gulf of Mexico | collected 2013-07-27
TACAACACCACCTATAATTCATTGCGGCTGAATTTCCTATCGGAAATCCAAGCCTTTTTATTAAATTCGTTGCTTAGCCGAAAAATCCTATCGGATTTCTCCGCAACGCAATCATAGCCAAAACCGTTAGCTGTAATTAAATGAACATCTTCAAAGCATTCCTATTTACCGCTCTCCTTTTGGCTCTTGAAGTTATAACTTCATTAGGAATTTATAAATTGACAGAATCCAGTATTAATAATTTAGACAATACTGAATATCTGACTCACTACATTGGTTTGACAATGACAATCCCTAGAATTATTGCTTATTTATTGATATTTGTAGTTTTTAAGATAAAACTGAATTGGAAAAACGGACAGAGCAAAATAAATGGACTTGAAATTAAGTTTATTTTTTATCTTTTAATTATAACAATCGGACTTGAATTCTTTGACAGACCATTCTTTGATTTTTCTAAAATTTTAGATTCTATAAAAAATCTCATAGCAGAACCATATGTACATACTGAAAGGTCAAATGTCACCTTGATTTACAGAGGAATTTCTGCGTTAATAGTTGCTCCTATATTTGAAGAATTAGTATTTCGGAAATATCTTTTTACAGAATTACTAAAAAAATACTCATTGAAATTATCAATAATTATCTCTAGTGTTTGTTTTGCTTTAATTCATCTTCCAAGCTATAGAAATCTTATTCCGACTTTTATTTTCGGAATTATTTGCTGCCTTATTTACAGAAAGACTAAAAATATTATATATACAATCATATTACATTTTTTTGCAAATTTAACTTGGTTTCTTTTTTCAATTTATGGAGAATCATTTTTTAAATGGATATACGGACTTGAATATGATTATACTTATTGGTTACTATTTTTATTAGGCATTTTTGTGACAATACTTGGAATGAAAAAAATAACTACAGCTAACACCGTATAAAATTAATTGCTAGTAAAAGCCTACTTACGAAAATCCTCGCGGATTTTCTTTTCGGTTTATATTTGCTAAATTAGGTGCTTAAAACACGCAACTAATCTTATACAAAACCGTTAGGGGCAATTTGAAAAAACTAATGAACATTAAATTAACTTCAATAATAATTTTATTTCAAGCCTTTTCTATTGTTGGTTTATGTCAAGAAAAAATAACAACCGAATACTTTTACGATAAAACATCAAAACTAAATTTGAACTTAAAAGGAAAGGTTAAGTATGTTAGTGAAATAACTGACAACCTCAAAAGAGAGAATAATGAAGAAAGAGAATTCTTTTTTGATAAAAATGGCGAACCTACTAAAATAATAGAATTGTCATTGGGGCTTGATGTAATGGCTCGAGAATTGAGAAACGAAAACACAGTTTTTACGTTCGATAATGGGAAATTGGTTTCGGAATTAAATCAAATCGATATTGGACTAGACGGTAATACTTACACTTATGATGATTATGGCAATAAAATTCACGAAAAATTTTATGTTCAGGGCAGACTAGTTTCAGAAAAAATATTCGAGTATGACTCTAAAAATAGGTTAACAAAGTTTACTGATTATGTATACGGCTATTTCAGAGATTACAACGAAGAAAGACCAGATAACAAAGCGGATTTTATTTCTATGATTAAAACATACAAATATGATAATAAAGGAAATCTTGTGGAGGATTCTATGAATAATATTAAAGGAAATGTTTTTAAGAAACATCTTTATAAGTATGATACAAATGGAAATATGATTGAAGAAGGTTGGTGCAAAAGTTATGAAGGATTAATAGACGATACCTGTGATTATAATCCTTCAACTGGATGGGAATACAACAATAGCAATCAAATGATTAGAGAGTACTCCATCGGTAAATGGTCACCACATAACAGAGATTCCTATTACCAATACAATATTTTGGGTAATAAAATAGAAACCAAAGGTTTTTATATTAAAGAAAAAGATACAGTTTTAGGCTATCTTTTCAAATACGAGTATAATAAATTTGGAAACAAAACTAAAGACATTGAAGTAGTTGGTAAGTATCGTAGATTAGGTTTTGATAGGTACAAAACTGAAAAAATTGAATACGATGAATATCAAAACATCACATTTCAAAAATTCTTGACTAAAGAAGAAGAAGAAGAAGAAGAAGAAGAAGAAGAAATCAAAGTAGTCAAATACAATTATATTTATGATGATAAAGGTAATTGGATTGAGAGAGAAAAGTTAGAAGGAAAAACATCAGCCAACTTAAAATTGATTGAGAAAAAACAACGAACAATTGAATACTTTGAATGACGAATCTGACCCAGAAGAAAGACAGGAGTTTATTTGGCATAAATCGGAAAAGAATGTTCCTTCTTCGGAGTTAAAAACTTTGATTGAAAAGATTGTTTCGGAAAAACTACATGATGGAGATAAAATATTTAATGAAGTTGACAACGTGGAATTTGCGGAATTTGACAATACAACAAAAGAAAAATTATTAAACGAATTATATGAAATTGAGATAAAAATGTTGGATTCTGGAAAAGAATCAGATTCATTTTTTGTCCATAACTGAATAAAAAACTAACCACAACACCGGTTATAATTCATTGTGGCATTGAAACTGAAATGAAAATTAGAACTATATTTAAACTTTAAAGAATGTTATTAAAAATTCGTTGTCACAGTTTTTATTTGGCCTAAAAAGTGCCTCAGCACCTTTGCGGTCAGATTTCGGCACACTCGGAGTGAAAGCCAAACAAAACTGTCAATCCACAACGCAATCATAACCAAAACCGTTATATGACATTTCGCATCGTTTTGAATAATGGCGACTTAATTCTAAAATATTTAAAAAAAAGAGTGTTGATAATTTTAAAATAAATTTAAATCAAAATCTATTTTATGGGGCTATTTAAATAGAGAAAATCATTAAACCAATTACTATGCAATTTAACAGCTACTATTTTATTTTTCTTTGGTAATTTGTAGGTTGTATCATACCAGTTTTCAGTATTATTTTCAATATCGAATAGTTTTACCAGATCATATTCGGATTCATTTATTCTATATTTTGTTTCTATAATTTTTCCAATATTGTATTTATTTGAATACTCTAGATTGTCTAGAATTTCTTTCCCATATTGGGAAAATTGTTCTATTGTCAAAATTTCTTCAAGATCTTTCAAATGAAGTTTTTTTAGCTTAATTATTTGATCTAATTGTTTATTTGAAAAAATTCTGAAAGTACTTAAAGATGTTCTTTTTGATTTTCCTTGTCTATATTCTTTTAGGAAATGTTTTCTTAATTGTTGCCTTAAAGTTAATTCAATAAATTTGTTGTTCATGATACTTAATGGGGTACTCTTATTATTTGATGTTAGATTATGAAGGACACCATTAATTTTTAAGTTATTAATTTCACTTATCATTTCTTTATAGGCCTCTGGATCATCTTTTTTAGTGATTAATATGCCCATTTCAATATTGTTTTGTTGGCTAAAATCGTAAAGATTCATTGAACAAATTATTGCTTTATTTTCATTAATATAGCATTTAGCATGTAGATTTTTTTTCTCAAAAAGTTCCAAATTATTTATATTGGACATCCAAGAGATTTCAGTTTTTTTTAACTCAGACTTTCCATAAATGATGGTTATTTCTTTAAGGTTTTCTATATTTCCTTGTGTTCTTAAACGTTCTTGTATTTGTATGTTAACTTTAAGAAAAGGACTCACAAGAATGACTTTTTCTTTTGCTTCTTTTATTAAATGTAGGAGTTCACTTGAAATAGATTGGGTATCTAAGAATTTACTCATTATTCTGTTGAAGATTTAAGATGTATTAAGATTTTGTAAGATTTAATAGAAGATAATGGTAGTAGGATTTTTTAGTTTTTGTAAATGTAGAGAAATTATCAATTATAATAAGTTGTTATACTAATTATCCCAATTTTCGAATGACGTATGATATTTCCATTCACCGTTTTGAATTGCCGCTTCTGGCTTTTGACATTTCCATTTGCCGTTACCGTTCACCGTATCGGATTTCCGTTTTCGGCCCTATTTCCACCTAAGCCGTCATTTTATAATGTTACAGTTTCCCAGTTGCGGTTAGGGTTGCGGCTTTAGGTATTTCCATTTGCCGTTACCGTTCGCCGTATCGGATTTTCGTTTTTGGCTGTTTTTCCACCTAAGTCGTCACTTTATGATGTTACAGTTTCCCAGTTGCCGTTAGCGTTGCGGCTTTAGGTATTTCCAATTTCCTATATCGTTTGCCGTACCGGATTTCCGTTTTCGGCTGTTTTTCTATCTAATGCGTCACTTTATAATATTACAGTTTCCCAGTTACCGTTAGCGTTGCGGCTTTATGTATTTCCATTTGCCGATACCGTTCACCGTATCGGATTTCCGTTTTCGTACCTATTTCCACCTAAGGCGTCACTTTATAATGTTATAGTTTCCCTGTTGCGGTTAGCGTTGCGGCTTTATGTATTTCCATTTGCCGTTACCGTTCGCCGTATCGGATTTCCGTTTTCGGCCGTATTCCCGACGCATACCTTAGTATTAAAATAGTTTATTAATTTTTTTTTATATTAGTGGCGCTAATCACTAGTAACCAAATTAAAATTTACTCCCCTTTTTTTAAGTTTGTATTGATTTTTTTTCAATACTGATAAACGATTGTTAAAACTATATATCACCTAATATTGGTGGATAAACGTCAATAAAGTTGATGATTTAACAAGTTATGCAACAAATTGACTCAGCAACTCGGTTAAAGACAGCCACTTTACGGAAAATAACTAACAAAAGTAAAGCTTTAGAATCTGAATTTTAATTTGATGTAAAAAAAATGGAGAGCCTCCCCAAAGGCATTTTTGCAAGTACTTAATACTCCTAAAAACAATTAAGTGCGCATATTTAAATTTTACAATAAATGAAAAATTTAACATTATTTTTAATTATTTTTTTGACAAGCTTTTGTTTATTTTCTCAAAATAGACAAGACTATTATGTAGTTGTTAAGCCTAATTATTCGTTAGATTCAAACCAGCAAACTGTCAATCAAGACCAAACATTAACTTTAGACTTACAAGATAACAATCTTGAAACTTTTTTTAATAGTAAGCCCATTTACTATATAAATAAGGCATTTCCAACAGCAACAATTCCATATTTACAAAGAGTCTACAAAGTGACATTGGATGATGAAACTCATTTGAACGATTTCTTTGAACGTGAAGAAATAGAATATGTAAAATTAATCTTGGAGGGTATACCTTTATATTTTCCAAATGATTATTACGATATAGATGGAAATCCAAATACATCTTTAGAGATTATTAAAGCACCACAAGCTTGGAACATAACACTTGGCAACCCTAATGTAATTGTAGGTATCGTTGATACTTATTTTGAAATAACTCACGAAGATTTAGATGGTCAAATTATAACAAATATTGATACAAATTCGAGTACTCAATATCATGGTACATTAGTTGCTGGAGGTGTTTCTGCAAAAACTGATAATAATATTGGGATTTCTGGAATAGGAATTAATACTAAATTAGTAACTATGGATAGACCTCTTAATACAGATAGAGTGTGGGAATTAGCTCAAATACCTGGAGTTAAAGTTATTAATTGTAGTTGGTTAGAAGAATGCTCTTTCGACCCTATAAACGCAGGAATTTATGAGCAAATTTGGAATAATGGTATAACTGTAATCTGCGCTGCTGGTAATGGTGTTCATGGAGCGCATTGTGGTAATGGACACGATTATGTTTACCCTGCTTCCTATGACCATACAATTTCTGTAACTGCGATTGGTCATATTTTTCCTATAGGAGACGAAGGAATGCATGATTGGAAAGATGTTCATGAAAGAATAATAGGGTCTGATTATATTGCAACACATAATGACAAAGTCGATATTTCTGCACCTGGATACTCAGTACCTGTATTAGCAGATAATAACAGTTATGGAAATTCACATGGCACTTCTATTGCCTCACCTATGGTTGCAGGTGTTGTTGCATTAATGCTCGCCGTTAACCCAAATTTAATTCCAGACCAAATACGAGATATACTTAAAAGTACGGCTGATGATATTTACTATATACCACAAAATGAGCCTTATATTGGTTTACTAGGAACAGGAAGAGTTAATGCTTATGCTGCTGTATTAACAGCCCAATGTATGTTAAACCCAACAACTGGCTTAGACCTTGCTATGCAAAATTCAGAACTTGATAGCTTTGAGGAGCCAGATACAGAAACAGAGTACCCTTGGCATAGCTCAGATATTTGGGTACGTAATCAAAATGATGGGTTTCTAACAAAAGTACATGAAAATCCAGAGTACAGTTCTAGCAATCCTAACTATGTATATGTAAGAGTAACCAACAATAGCTGCGAGGCTTCCACTGGTACAGATAACCTAAAACTCTATTGGGCAAAAGCCAATACAGCACTTTCGTGGCCAGAACATTGGGATGGTACTTTATATGAATATGATGAAGAGGCTGATGAAAATATTCTAATGGGTAATGAAATTGCAACATTAACTATTCCTCCTTTAGAAATAGGGCAAGAAGCCATTATAGAGTTTGAATGGAATGATATGCCAAACCCTTTAGATTACGAAAACATTAATCCCAATCCTTGGCATTTTTGTTTATTAGCTAGAATAGATACTCCAAATGACCCTATGACCTTTACAGAAGGTGAAGCTATTACTCAAAATGTATTAAACAATAACAATATTTCTTGGAAAAATACAACTGTAGTAGATATGATACCTGACATTCCCTCACCCATTGGTGGCGTTGTCGCTGTTGGTAATTATTTCAGTCAACAAAAAGCATTTACCTTAGAATTAGTAAAAGAAAATAATGAACTTGGTAAAGCTATTTACGAAGAAGCAGAAGTTACTATTGAAATGGATGATGTGCTATATAACGCTTGGAATCAAGGTGGAAAAATAGAACAAAACACCGATTCAACAAAAGTTGTAAATAAAAGAATTATAACAGCTAATAATGCTCTCTTTGAAAATATTATTTTAGACCCAAATGAAATAGGAACGCTTTATCTAACTTTTAATTTTTTAACCAAAGAATTAACCAATAAAAGAGAATTTATATATCATCTCATTCAAAGAGATGCTATAACCAACGAAATTATTGGTGGAGAAACTTTTGAAGTAAGAAAAAAACCGAGAGATAGCTTTGCAGCAGATGCAGGAAATGATGAAGAAATAGATAAAAACGAAACCATTACCATTAGTGCAGGACAAATAAGCGAAGATGCTGTTTATAATTGGTACGACCCCGAAGGTAATCTTATTTATACAGGAACAGATTTAACTATATCGCCAGATATAACCATAAAATATAAATTGGAAATAATATCTAATATTGACGGTTTTAAAGATTATGACGAAGTAGAAATAGCAGTAAACCCATACAAGTTAGAGAGCTTAATACCCAACCCAGCTTCCAACGTAGTTACTATAAATTATCTAATAGATGGTGCAAGTTCAGCTTATATTATGGTTATAAACTTGAATACAGGAAGTAGTGATAATTATATTCTTGACTTACAACATTCTAGCACTAGTATTGACATTTATACTTACACAACAGGATTATACAATATTATTTTGGTTTGTGACGGAGAAGTTCAAAATTCCAAAACTCTTATAAAACAATAAATTATGAAAACTATAAAAATTTTAATCTTAGTTTTATTTGCATCACTTTCAAGTTATGCACAAGACCCTCAACTTTTTGAAAATACTTGGTATTTGCAAAATGTGATTATTGACGGACAGGATAATTTACCGCCTTCAAATAATGAAGTACCTCATGTAGGTTTAGATTTTAGCTTATCAACTCCCCAATTTATAACTTATGTCTGCAATTCAGCTGAAGGAGAAGTCAATTATGATTTAGTAAATCCAACATTTAATTTCATAGACGATTTAAGTATTACATTAATTCTTTGTAATGATAATACTAATCAGTTTTTTGAAAATTTATATTTTAATTTCTATTTAAATGATATATTGGAAACATTTAGTTATTCAATAATTTCAAATGTAGATACTAAAACATTAATTATAACATCTTCAAGTGGGGATGAAGCTATTTACAGTAGTGAATTATTATCAACACAAAATTTTTCTACGGATTTGTTTACCATATATCCAAACCCAATAAAAGATGAATTATTTATCTCATCTAAATTCGCCTTAAATGATTTTAATATTTTTATTTACAATATTGATGGTAAACTAATTTTATCACTAAATGATTCGGAATTAAATAATAATTCCATTGATGTTCAAAAATTGAATAGCGGAATTTATTTTATCTTGTTGAAAGATAGAGAAGGACGGTCTTTAATGAAAAAGCTTATAAAGTACTGAAATATAAAACTCGTTGCATAACACCGCATATAAAAAATAGCAGAAAAGTACTAACCAAAAGGTTTGTTCTTTTCTGTTATCTTTGTTTTTAATTTAAAAAAGAGTAGAAAAAAAATGCAATTAATTTATATAATGAAATAAGATTACACTTATCTTCAGATTTTAAAACACCGAATATGGTCTATAAACTAACAGCGTAAAATCAATTTTAACATGTAGTCGTATTTCAGGACAAGACAGCATCACACGTCCTATGCAAATTAGTACTTTAAGTCATCAAGAATATGATAAAATTATAAATCCAGATTTATACAGAATAGACGAATTAAAATTTAAGGGAAAATAAAACCTTAATTATAAAACCTGCTCAATTATTTCCTTAAACTCTTCCCCTTAAACTCTATGATATTAAACATTTCAAATAAGCGATCATATACTCTCCCATCATATCTGTGGTGAAATTGAAGTAAACTTTCTTCTAATCCTTCAGGATGACTTGGGTTATAATTACATGTACAATAAGTGATTTTTTTATCAGAATACCTTATTTCTAATAACCTTTTAAATAAATTAATTTTCCCATAATTATTGGCACCTTCTTCTGTGAGTATATCATCGAATAACCACTTTCCCTTAGAAATCTTATCATAAAAAACACGTTTTTCATGGCTAGTAGATAAACACTCATAATCCATTACAATATCAAAGACATTCTTAAAAATATAATTGTGCCCCGTTAAGCCTTTTAAGTCTTTAAAGATTTCTGAGAATGTCATCATAATAGCAGTTTTTCCTGTGCCAAAACTACCTATAATTAGCAATCCCTTGTCGAATGAAGGTTCAGACAATGTTTTATTTAATATGGGGGAATTATAAAATTCGGGGTCTTTGCTAAAGTAATTTAAAATGGTATTTAGCTTAATATTGTTTTCTTTAGATTCTATAAAAGCTTTCCCTTCAATTTCTTGAAATTTAGTAATAAAAAGGGGTTTTAAGTCAATTTGATTTTTCATAATTTATCTGTTTATATCTTGGGGTTGGTTATTTGATTGTGATTTTTCTTTTGCGGCCCATCGCTCTATTCTTATTTTAGTTTCCCAATACTCTTTATCTTGAAATTTCAGCCGCCCGGTGGTTTTATTTTTTTCTGACCAATACTTATAAAATTCATTTAAAATATTTTTTGAATAATTAGTTAGAGAGAAAACCTCTTCTTTAAATTCTTTTTTATTTTTTTCTATTTCTTTATCATTCTTAGTTGTTGCGATTTGATTGCTATTTGAATGTGATTTGACTGCGATTTGATTGTGATCTTGTGTGTCAACAAAAAAAAGTGCTTTAATTTCTATTATCGAAAACTTACTCTTTGGGGTTACTTTAATGTCTTTTGAAACTATAAGTTTTTTTAAAGCAGTTCTAACTTTACTAACCGTCAAACCCGTTTCAGCACTTAATTTATCATAAGAAGTAATAAATTGTTTGGGATAAATTGTAATCCCTCTCCATTGTTTTTTCTGGAAGTTTGCTTTTATCATTAAGTGGATCATAAGCTTTAGCACATTAATATCATCATACCATTGCCAGTCCAAAATGGTGCGAGGGAGTTTTATGAAACCTTTGTTTTTAGATTCCATATTACTCTTCTCTTGAATTAGTTAATATAGCTTCTACTTCAGATTTCCTAAATCTAATTTGAGTGCTAATCTTATGAGGTGTGAGAATATTTCTTACGTTAGACCAATTGTGAATTGTTACTAAAGAAACTCCTAAAAAATTAGCGGTTTCTTTTCTAGTTAGCCAGATAGTTGGCTCTACTTTCTCTTGAGTTTTTAAATACTTAATAAAAATATCCTTTACTCCATTTAAAATTTTATGCTCTAATTCTTCTGGAGTTATTTCGTGAAGTTGTGTGATGTTTTTTTTCATGCCTTATACTTTGTTGTTGAACAAGGCAAAGGTTTCTAAAAATGAAGGAGATTATTGTTACAAAAAGTTTTAGGAATGTTTCAAGAAGTGGACACTTTGTCCTTTTGAAACAGTTAACTACAAGAAAAAGAGGTTTTTATATTTTTTGAAAACAGTCAATTCTTTTTCAATATCTCTGCATATTTCTTTTTCTACTCTAGTAATTGTAATTCCATATTCCACTTTGATGAAATCTATAAATAGATAATCATTGCTATCTTGTAAAAATCCTTGGGCTTTAAAAATGTTATAGTATATACTGAATGTTCTTTTAGTAACTTTTTTCTCATATGCTATACATTTTTGAAAAAGATAATACTCTATAGGTGCAGAAAATAAATTATGTAAATGTTCTGCTTCTATTATTTTAATGCTTTTTTGATTTATCTCTTCCTGACATGAAATAATTTTTTCGTTTAATATTTTAATACATCTAATTTGTGATACAACTTCTTTCCAATGATAAAAGTTTATTAATTTACTATAGTCAAAATCAGTATCATCATTTGATCTTGAAAAAGCATAATCAAAAACATCTTGATTTACAGTTCTATCATTATCACCAAAATTAACATTCTCATTAAACCAGTAATCTTTAAAATAATTTTCAATAGTGGATTCTTCTTTATGCCTTGAAGTTAGAAATGTAGCAGGATTATTTCTTAATATCTTAATTAATTTCTTCTTCAATTTTTTAGCAATTTTAAGAATTTCATTTGCATCAACAGCAAATTGTGTTTTTTCAATATATTTAAAATCAAGCCATTCTTCCATATTTCCCTTTTTTTTTCCACTGATATAATGTTTAATCTCAGATTGAAATTCCTTAAATAAGAAATCTAGATATTCAATGTTTGGGGTAAGTATGGAATTGTTTAAGAGTTCAGGTAAACTTAGATTCTCAACCGTTTCTGGATGGGATTCTTGGATATTTATATCCAAATCATTTTGAGTGAATCCTTTTTTTAAATGCAAAACATTTTTATTAGTTAAATTAAAAACAACATCTTCTACTGTTTCTAAATTTTTTGGTTTGTAATAATATGTTTTCATGTTAATTAAAAAAAGGATGTTTAGCTAATTTTTTTATTTGTTCCATTGGGGTCATTTTAATGTATTTATAAAACACTTTTTCAGTAGTATGACCACTTATTGCCATAATATCAAATATCGGCATTTCTGCTAAGTACGCATTAGTACAAAAGCTCCTTCTTCCAGTATGATTACAGATTAATTTATACTTTTTAAAAATTGTTTTGGTTTTTATACCGCCAATAGTTTTAATAATTTCTATTGGTTCTTTAATCTTTGCCTTTTTACCGATTTTTTTTAATTCATTATTAATATGTTGATCTGGCATTCTCTTAGGGAGTTCCCCATTTCTTTTAGCAAGAATACCTTTAACTACTGGGTGTATAGGGATGCCTACAACCTTTCCGGTTTTTTGGGTTTCAACTTCAAAAAAAGTGGTTTTGTGTTTAGTTACTATATTTTTTTTTGAAAGCTTATTAAAATCAGAAACCCTTAATCCTGTATAGGCTCCAATTAGAAATAAATCTCTAGCTCTGTCACGATATTCATTTTTTGAATAATTTATTTTTTCAATTTTTTGAAGCTCTTTAATATTTAAATAGATACTATAAACATCTTCTTTAGGCTTGTGAAATGCTCTTTTTTTAAAATTCAAATTACTATGAAGACCACGATCAAAAGCGCTATTCATAACCGCTTTTAAAAGCTTGATTTGATTCCCAATGTAGTTGTTGGAATATTCTCTTTTCTGAAGCCAACCTAAAAATTTAGTATGAAAATCTAAATCAATATCGTTAAAATCTAGTTCACCATATATTTTGCAATATTCTTTTAAGTTTTTAAGTGCGGTACGATAAGGTTTAACCGTATTTTTAGACAAAGGTTTATTAGTAGAAGGAAGCGGATTAGCTTCAAAGTAATCTATAAACCATTCATAGAAACTCAATAGGTTATTATCATAGTCTAGACCTATTGTTTTTTTCTTTCCAGTATGAACATCAATCTTATTTTTTAAAAGCTTATTAGTTAAAGTAGTATTATCTCTTTCAAAGTCAATAAGAAGATCAAAACAAAAGTTTTTTAAATCGGATAGTTTTGAGTTTATAAAAAGATTTTTAGGTTCATCAATAATGTTTTTCACTTCTTGATTACCTTTATCCCAGTTTTTTACTTTTTTAACACCATAACCTGTAGCATAACGTAATTGTTTTTTTCGCCCATAATTTATTTTTAAATAAATTTTAGCTGAATCAGTATTCGTAGACCTTAAATAAAAAGAAGTAGAACTCATATATTCATTTTTACAATTTGTACCGCCCATTGTACCGCCCAAATTTGTATTATATTAAATCAATGTAAATTGAAATGAAATGCTAATATATGAAAAACCATTATATGTAAAGGTTTGTGGCTTAAATATAATTAAAGCCAATTAAAAGGGGTTAACTAATTCATTGCCCTAGTGGGCCAACTTTTAAAACCTCTAAACGTTTAAAAAAATAAGCGGATAGAGGTTTTTTTGTTTTTATATGTGTTGATTTTTGTTCCACACAAAAAATGGATCAAGATTAAAAGAAAATTAAGGCAAAAGAGGTGGAATTTAGTATTCAGGTAAATATCCCTTGTACGACTCTTCTAATACATTAATAGTCTGGTTATAGATTAATTGACTTTATCAAGCCAATTAATCTATATACCGCTTCTGATACCATTTACCTTCTACACCAATATTGAAAGTTAGGGTATGATAGTTTTCTTTTATTAAGCCGTTAGATACTTGCCCTTTTTGACCATAGGAATATCCTATATTTAACATCGATTGATGGGTTGGGCTAATAGGGGTACCTACGCCTATATTTAAAGCATAATTATTTACACGATTATCTTTTATCGCTAAATTTCCATTGTCTAAATTGAATCCAGATTTATAGTTTATTCTTTTACAGTAGCTAAAACTGTTTTTGTTAGGGGTAAATTCAGTTGCCAATACCTAAAGGAACTTTTAATGCATCAATTTATATCTAAGTCGTAAACTTATTAAGTTTTTCACATAAAAAGACACCCTTTTTTTATTTTCAAATATTATATATTATTTTAATCCATGTTTGTAGAGAATGATTTTATTAAAAGTATTAATTCGAAAAATCATTTCAAATAAAATCATTTTCATTTGGTTTTCAGAAAACATAAAATATTGATATTAATTTTTTGAATAAGATGTTCTTTAAAATTCAATTTATCCTTAATTTTATCAAATGAAAAAACTACTATTACTATTTATAGCAATTGCATTTTTTGGATGTAATGAAAAAGAAGAAAAAATAATAAATATAGAGGATACCACAAAAATAAATAATGTACTTTATTTTAAAAGTGATACGACATTAGTTAGTGGTAAAGTAAGCATGTATAAAAACGATAAATTAATATACGAAAAAACATACAAAGAGGGTAAAGAGAATGGTGTGCGAAAGGGTTGGTATGAGAATGGGCAATTAAGGGAAGAGGGAACAATCATTGAAAGAAAGACAATTGGTGTTAGAAAAGCTTGGTATGAAAATGGTCAGTTAAAAGGTCAAGCAATGTATAATGACGGAAAATTAGAGGGAGTTTGGAATGGATGGTATGATAATGGACAGTTAAAGAGTGAAGCACCATACAAAAATGGAAAATTAGAAGGTATTAGGAAAGATTGGTACAAAAATGGACAATTAAGGAATGAACGAACTTACAAGAATGGGGAATTAGATGGTGTTTGGAAAGTATATTTAGAGGATGGCCAGTTAAAAGAAGAGGGAATATATAAGGATGGTAAAAAGGTGTAATTTTTATACACTTTCACTTTTTTAACATCCTCTAATCTCTAATTGAATAGTTTTTCATTTATTATTATTTGAAAATAAATTTGAAATCTATTTTAAGTAAAAATGTGAAGAACAAACATTTTGTTCAGGCTTCTTTTGGTTAGGTTACAATATTAATTCTTTATGATTTTTCCTTTGCCTAGAATACCATTTTCATTACTAATATTATAAATGAATATTCCATTATTCAAATCTGAGAGGTCAATCTCAAACTTTGCCTTATTAATTTGCCCTATTCTTTTTATGGTTCTTCCTAATAAATCATAGATGATGATCTCTAAATTTTCATTACTTGTTAATAGATCCTGTTTTAATTCTACAAATAAGGAATTCTTAAATGGGTTGGGATAGATCGATATATTTGGTGAATTCTCGAGTGAAGAATTAGATAATAAAGTACAAGGTCCGCAATAGTCGCCATGAGTTAAATGAGTTTGCACAGCATTTGTACTGATACAGATTTCATGCTCATTTTCGGGATTTCCAGGGGGTACATGGCAAATAAGTAATTTATCATCATTATCTCCACAAATAAAATCATTACAGTCATTTCCACTTCTATCATGAATCACAGAATAGGTTATTTGATTTTTAGATTGTGAGTATAGTTCTGTAGTTCCAAAGAGAAATACGAAAAGAACAAATAAAAGATAAAACGGTATAGGATGAAAATCCAATATTCTTCTATATACTTTATTCCAGATGTCTTTGATGAATAATATTTCGTTTGTTTTCATGACATAGTGATTTTAATTCTATCTACAAGTAATGAAATATTACAGGCCATTTACGAATATTTAAATCAATTTAGATAAAGTGTTTTATTTATCGATAAAAAACACTAAACAACAGACATTCAATCTATTAAATAATTCAAGAACAAATATTAATGGGTATAACCCCTTATCTTTATTTAAACTATCTTTAATTACTGATTAAGTAAAATTAAAAATGAAATATAGTTACCTATTTATTTCCCTATTATTGACTTTAAGTTCTTTTGGTCAAGAAGATACTCAGCAACTTATTGTAAAGGGGATAAATGCCATGTATGAAAAGGATTATGAAACATCTCTAGAATTACTCTCAAAAGCAAAAGCACAGGCTGAAAAGAGCAATAATGCTGAACAATTATTTTTAGCTATTAATAATATTGGAGCCAATTATTATTCGATGTTGGATTATGGAGAAGCTTTAGATAATTATTTAGAAGCCTATACCATTGCCATAAAAGATTTAGAGCCATTTCACGAAATGATTGTCTTAAACAATATTGCAATTTTATACTCTAAGGACAAAAAATATGACAAAGCCGAAGAATATTTTAGCAAAGCTTTGGCACTAGCCAAAAATAATAATGAGCACATTAAACAAGGGTTATATTCTATTAATTTAGGTCAAGTAAATAATGAACAAGGAAACTTAAAAAGTGCAGAAAATTATTTATCGGAAGCTTTAGAATTAGTAAAAAATGAACCTAGGTTATTAATAGAAGCACAACTTGAATTAGCTAATAATTATTATTTAAAGGGGGAATATATAAAAGCAAAAAAGTTGTCTTTTGAGTTGATTGATCAACTTAATGACATAGAGTTTAGAGAACACAAGATTGCTGTATTGCTTATATTATCGAAAACTTATCTTAAAGAAAAAGATAATTTAAAAGCAGGTGAATATGCAAGAAACGCTCTAAAAGAAGATATAAATATTGAAAATAAGATTGAAGTTTACAATCAATTATCTTTAACATATACCGATAGTAAGTTGTTTAAAGAAGCTTTAATTATAAAAGATTCTTTACTAAAATTTCAGGATGAATTATATCAAATAAAAAATGGAAGACTTTATGAAACCAACAAAGTAAAGTTCGAAATTCAAAATTATCAAAAAGAACTCAAAGACCAACAAGATAAAATTAAGACCCAACAAAAAACATTTTATACGGTATTGTTAAGTGCTATTATTATCATCTTATTAATAGGATGGGCCCTTCGTAATAGTTATGTAACCATAAAGCAACGAAAGATTTTACATGAGAGAAGTGAAGAGATTATGGGTTTGGAAATTGAAAAAGAAAGAACAGAAAATCTACTTTTAGAAAAGCAATTAAAAGAAAAAGAAACTCAATTATTGTTAGAACAAGAACAATTAAAAAACGAAATCGAATCTAAAAATAGAAAACTTTCTGCTAAGGCATTATTTTTAACAGACAGGAATAAACTGGTAAAGACGATAATAAGAGATTTAGAAACTTCAGATAATGCAAAAGGACAGCTGGTTTTAAATGATCATATCAGAAATTTAAAAGGTTTTTTAAGAACCGATACAGAATGGGATAGTTTTGTTAGACACTTTGAAGAAGTTAATCAAGGTTTTTTAAATAATTTAAAGCAAAAACATTCCAGTTTAAATGCAAACGATATAAGGTTTATTTCTTACTTATATATGAACTTATCTTTAAAAGAAATTTCTTCTATACTTAATATAACTCCAGAGGCTTGCAGAAAAAGAAAGGAACGAGTTTCAAAAAAACTAGAGTTAAAAGAAAGCACCCAATTATATAACTACTTATCAAGGGTTTAACATTTAATTTAACATAAAATCACGTTATTTAATAAATATGTCACGTTATTTCCGTGGTTTATTTTGACGAACACATATTTTTTCAGCAAGATTTGCAAAAACCTAATAAATAGTTGTAATGAAAAAAATAATGAAGTCAGTCTTAAGTTTTGTTATGTTGCTTAGTTGCACAATAACACTAAACGCTCAAATTAATTTTGAAGGATCCAATGATTATGGAAGAATCAATGATTTAACCTATGATGTAAATGTACAAGATAAAGTTTATGCTGTTACACTTGGGAATCATCTTATGGCATCTGAAGATAATGGTCAAAATTGGGAAGTAATTTATACTTTTCCAGCAAATGGCCCATCTATTAGAGGATTAAGAACTTTAGGTGAGGATTCACTTAGTTTTTACATTCAAAATTCTGCAAATCAATCAGATAATACAATTTACATTTTTGATTTAATTAATCAAGAAATTCTTAAACAATATACTCCACCAGTTTCTGATGGAGCTACTAAATCTTGGGTAAATGCTTATAGTATTTTTGAAAACGATACAGATGTTGTGTTATTTAATCAAGATTATAAAATTGGAACAGCTAATTACTCTAAAGTGTATTATACTGTAGATGGAGGCAATTCTTGGGAAGAAGTTTATTATAATGAAGATTATGATTCTGTATTTCCTAATAATGTTGCGATAAGTCCTAATAATCCTGATAAATTTTTTATATCAAGAAGTAATGGTCCAACCTCTGTAGATGGTGGTTTAATGGTATCTGTGGATACAGGGGCAACTTGGATAAATAAAATACCTGATCATTTATTTAATGAGATAACATTTAATCCTCAAAATCCAGATATTATATTAACAGGAACCTTTGGTGGTACAAATACTGTAGAAAACATTTATAAATCTGAAGACGGAGGAGATTCTTGGCAAATAGTACCCATAGATTGGGACGATTACTTTTTAGATTCTATTACACATATTGCTTATAATCCGAATGATGTAGATAATATCATGGTATTAGAAGGAAATGAAATTGCAATAACTATAGATGGAGGAAACACCTGGGATAATTATATTTATGAAGAAAGCGCTATTTCTTATTTTTATGGCTTAAAAGCTTCTTTCAATCCTTTTCAAGCAGGAGAGGTATTAATTAGTACCGATTTTTATCCAGTAAGATCTACCGATGGTGGTGCCACAGTAAACCAACTCGGGAACTCATTTTTTAATGCAACCAATGTTGGGGTTAACGCTGGAGGAGAAGGACATTTATACTATAGTGTTCAAAGAGGAATCGTTCATAAAAATTTAACAACCATGGAAGAAACTCCTTATTATGTGGATCCTATTAATTATTTTTATTCAACAGAGCCCCCAAAATATGCAATTGACCCAACTATAGAAGGAAGAATGTATATGTTCGTCGATGGATTTAATGGTCAAGATTTGTGGGTAAGTAATGATCATGGAGCTACTTTGAATTTTCTTTACCAGTCATGGTTCGATCAATTTTATTATATCGTAAAAGATCCTAATAATGATAATAAAGTATGGGTTTCTTATGCTAATTCAGGAACTTTAAAGATTGATTTTACAGACATAAATAATCCAATTTCTGTGCAAGTATCCTTGCCGTCTAGTAATGCACATTTATCTACCTTTATAGATTCTTCAGATTCTAATAATGTGTTGATAGGTATCGGTGGTGAAGTTTTTCAAACTTTAGATTCTGGTTCTACTTGGACTAATGTAAGCGCAGGTTTAACTCTAAGCCCTCAATCTGATCGTATTTATAGTGTTAAACAAAATCCATATAACAGCAATGAATATGTACTTGCTACTAGTCAAGGAGTATTTCAATCGGTAGATGGTGCTCAAAATTGGACTCAGGTTTATGTTGGGAATAATGTTCGTAAGGTAGAATATTCAACTATTGTTGAAGGACATATTGCAGCTTCTATAACTTCTGCTGAATTTGTTCAAGCCCAAGTTATTTATAGCATGAATAATGGAGCAGAATGGACTTCTGTTCCTTTTGAAGCAATTGAACATGTTGGGTCTAGTAGTATGGACTTTATGTTTCAGGAAAATAGTATTACTGCTTACATAGCTACTTATGATTTAGGGGTAATTAGTTATGAAATTGATACAACAATTTTAACCAATCCAAATTTTAATAGTAATGAAAATGCGTTAATTATTTACCCAAATCCTGTAACATCTATTGCAAATGTGGCATTAGCAAACGGGAATACTCCAAGTAAAATTGTTGTTTACACTTATACAGGAAAAAAAGTACTCGAAATATCTCAACAAGAAAAAATAGACTTGACAAATTTAAGTAGAGGAGTCTATTTTTTAAGAATATTAGGGAATGATGGAAAAATTTACATTAAGAAAATTATCAAAGAATAGTAAAAAAATTGTAGTTAATCTTATAACCCTCCCCAATTATAGTTATTGGGAGGGGTTATTTTAAATTTAGAAATAATATTGTAAATTTACTTAACTTCATATTTAGCTCCCCAACTAAATAATTGTCAATACTTTAAATGAATTATTATGAAACGAGAATCAATTTATTGGAACATAAAAATACATCTTACTATTGTGATGGTATTTTTAACTTTTATGACTTTTTTTACTAGTCATGCACAAACCTGGGATTACAAAGATTCAGGGACAGATTTTATCCTATTAGATCTTTCAATACCTTCAGGGCAAAGTGATATTGCTTATGCTGCAGGATCATTATATACTGTAAACTCTGAAGGAATTATAATAAAAACAATCGATGGAGGGGAGACCTGGGAAACAATTTATCCAGTTTCGGGAACGGTTCCATCATTTACAAAAATAGAATTTATAACACCATTAAAAGGATTTGCAGTAGGTTGGGGTAATACTTTTCTTATTACTGAAGATGGAGGAGAAACTTGGCAGGATGTAGATGCTGGAACCGATGTTTATCACTATACTAGTTTAAACTTCTATAATGAAGATATAGGATTTGCTATGGCACTAAATAATACTAGTGGTGTTGATTCATACCTTACAAATGATGGAGGCTATACATGGACAGAGGGAGCAGATACCTCTGAAATGGCTGAATTTGCAGCAGCATATGCAGATGAAAATACCTTATTTACGGTAGGAAAAGATCAGGTAATTAGTAAATCTGTAGATGGGGGTGAAAATTGGTCTATTATTAGTACAGGAGCTAATGCTATGTACAACTTCAGAGTGTTTTTTAGAGATGTAGATAATGGCATTGTAACTACAGAAGATGGAACCATACTAACTACCCATGATAGTGGAGGTTCTTGGGATTCTTTTAGCACAGGATATCATAATTTTTACGCATTAAATTATAAAGGGAATGATGTTTTTGCAGGGGGTACAGATCAAGATGTATTTTATTCTCCAGATAATGGAAGTACTTGGAGTATGATTTATGATGGGCCTCCTACTTCTACATTTTACCAGATAGAATTTTTTGCAGATAATACCGCATTAATTTGTGGTTCAGGGGGAATTATGTTAAAAGCTACTGATATTCTTGGTGAAATTACAGGTCCAGCAAATGATCTTTGTGAAAATGCAATTGCTGTTGAATGTGGAGAAACAGTTTCTGGAGATAATACAGATGCTACTAATACAGATAACCCAGGTACCTGTGATACTGATTTAAGTACAGGCCCAGGTGTATGGTACACTTTAACTATCCCAGCAGATGGAGATTATGATGTAACTATAGATACTTTTGGATCTAGTTATGATACTAAATTAGGAGTGTTTTCTGGTGATTGTGGTGCTTTAGTTTGTGTTGCAGGAAATGATGATGCAGGTGGAGAATCACAATCAGAAGTAATTTTTGAGGGTACATCAGGAGAAACTTATTATATTTATGTAAGTGGAGGAAGCTCTAGTTCTGGTGTATTTAATTTAAATGTTGATTGTGTGTTAATATTAGGTACAAGTGACAATGAAATTGAAGGATTTAGCTATTATCCAAATCCGACAATAAATAGTATTAACTTAAATGCTCAAGATAACATTGAAAGCGTAGCTATTTATAATATTTTAGGTCAAAAAGTAGTGGATCAAAACAGCAATGCAACGAGTATACAACTTGATGTTTCTAATCTTGTATCTGGAACTTATATAATGAAAGTTTTAGTTAATGGTAAAACAGGAACTTATAAGATAGTTAAAGAGTAGTTTATTTATTATAGTTAATGATTTAACCCTTCTCAATTTTTTTAATTGGGAAGGGTTTCTTTTTCTCTCTATTCAAATAATTTATTTTATTCCTTACTGTTTAAATACATCATGATTCCTGTGAAATCACCATAAACGACTTGGTTTGAAATTTTGCCTTCTTTATTAAAATCAAAAGATTCGTATATGTGAATCACCCCAGTTTTGGCTTCCGTAGAATCTGTAGCAGTAAGGGTGACCTCCCAATCGCTATAGTGACGAACAGATCCGTCAAGCATTTTAGTATCTGCATTTACGCCTGGTAATAAAACAGGAGGGTCTGTGAGTAATTTAAAGTCATAACTTGCCCAAAAATATTTGTCGTTTTCAATCATTTCATTTAGAGTTATAGTGTCCTTTTTAGCCCCAAACCCGGTATCAAACGTAATAAAATCATCTGCATACATAGCATAATCAATATTTTCGTTTTGCCAACCTTTTATATTGGCTAAAACCGTAGCAGAGTTGTTTTTAAAAGTCTTGTTGGCTATAGTCTCGTTTGTTGAAGTCTCAGACTCATAGGTTTCTTTTACAGTATTATCTGTTTCTGTTTTGCATCCTATTAATAAAATAGAAACACATAAAATGGAATAAAAATAGTTCATCGTATAAAAAATTAATTAGTTACATTTTAAAAATTTGATTCGGTATTATTTATCATCCGCTGTTGAAGGATCTATAATAGTACCAACTTTTACTACTGAATTTGCTGGGAACCCGCCCTTCTTTGCATGTTCTCTAACGAGCTCTTCATTAGTAGCCATATACACACAATAAATTTTATCTCCTGTTACATAACTATGTAGCCACTCAATATCGGATCCCATTTCCTCCAAAACCCCACAGGAAACTTGTGAAATACCTTTTAATTCATCAGTGGTTAAATCACCTGCTCCAGGAATCTCTCGTTCAATAACATACATGTTTTTGTTTGCATCAGCAGCATTATTTCTTATAATATCTGCTGCAGAAGTGTCCTTGTTAGCGCAACTAAATGCGGTTAATACAAGAGTCAATAAAAAAAATGTTTTTAGTGTTCTCATAACGTGTCATTAGTTTTTATAAAATTTATACTATTAGTCTATAAACCTTAGGATTAATTAAAAAACGAAACTAAATACCAAGAAGTGGGTAGTAATGACTTAATGCTAGATTTTGGAAGGAATAAATATACAATAAAATATTAAATTACTTTTATTAATAGGGTCAATAATAGTGTGTTGCAATCTGAATTTGAGCTAAGAGGTTCTATTTGCTATACTATCTTAATTGTGAAACTGATCAATTAGTATAATTATTGATAATGTTGTTTTTTAATTTAATGTCATTCAACGATTTAAATATAAAAGTTAAAATATATTTCATACCTTGTTAATAATTAACACTTTAAAGCTATTTATTATGAAATTATTTTTTACATTTCTGTTTTTACTGAGCTTTACATTAATAACGCCAATTAGGGCTCAATCGGAATCCAATTTTGAGAATCAAGCTGTAGATAAATTGCAATTATTTCCTAATCCAGTAGGAGATATACTTTATTTAAAATCAAAAGTGCCTATTGAAAGTGTTACCATATATAATATTTTAGGACAAATGATTTTTAAAAAGGATGTCGATGTTGCGAATACTCAGTTAGATATTTCTCATTTTGCTTCGGGTCAATATTTAATTAAAGCAACAGTGAATGGACAATCTGATATTTATAAGTTCGTAAAACAATAAATATAGGGGCTTATTCATTTTTTATAAGATGAATAACCTTTTATGACATTGAGAAAAATTAAAAATCCCTTTTGGAGACTCTCCAAAAGGGATTTCTTTAATACTACAAATAAATTTTACTAGTGTCCGCTGAGCTCTTTACTATATACCCATATTTCATCCCAGCTATTTGAAAAGGTATCGTCTAAGCCTTTGATAAAGCTTTCCCAGGAATCATCTCCATGTACTTTTAAAAATGCCTCTTTAAAGTCACCATCTTTATCAAAATCTGTCCAATTTTTAAAGAAACTTACCCAAGCAATATGACGACCAATATCATACCCTTGTCTTAATTGGTTGTCATAGATACCCCAGGGATTTACACCTTCCATGGCTTTTACTGCTTCACTCATTTGTTTAAGAAGAGAAGGTATTGTATATCCATGATTCTTAGCCACTTCATAATATCTTAAATATAAAATAGGATATTTTGAATTGTCATCATCTAACATACTAACATTAGATAAATCATCCATTTGTTTCCAATATTCGATGGAACCTAACTTTTTAACATAGGGCATAACATTATCTCTCCAATCTTCATCATGTCCACCTTCTGCTGGGCGAGAATCTAAATCTGAAAAAGTGATTGGTCCCATTTCCCATACTATTTTTCCAGAATGTGGACCTGTAGTAATATTATAAACGGTTGCTTCATGTTTAGATCCCTTTGCGTGATACTTTGTATTGTGAGCTCGCATATTTTCTGATAAAACTTTTAGATTTGAATTATCAGGGGTTAGCATAATACTTTCCCACATTTTGTAAGTGGAAGAATCATCCTGAGCATTACTTATCGCTATTGTTCCGATAAATAATAATGCTGTTAACAGTAAACATTTCATTTTTTTAATCATAATAAAAAATTTTGGTTAGTGAAATTTTGTCATACAACTATTGTATAACTTATAGGTATTATATAATATGAGGACTAACCATGATGTCAGAAGATTTGACTTTATAATAGAAATTGGAAGCTAATAAATATACAATAAAATATTTAATCGATTTTATTAACACATTTAATATAAGTTGATTATGATTTTTCATTTTGAAGGATATATCAAAATACACTTAACATATTTTTCAGTTTGTTAGATGTTTTATGATAAATGTCATTTTAATTGAGATGGTTAAGACTTAAATTTGAGTTCAGTTATTAGTGAGTTTTGTTTACAAACAATTATAAATTTATTATTATGAAAGATTTAAGGTTTTTAGGTTTCTTGGTAATTTTAGCATCAAGTTTATTGTTCATTCAATGTACACATGATGACCCATACATTCCTGCAGATGGAGTAGATGGTGCCAACGGTGCAGATGGAGCAAATGGAGCTGATGGAATAGATGGGACAGCTTCTTGTGTAAATTGTCATTCCAATAGTCATAGAGACTCAATTACTGCATCCTATTCTATTTCTTTGCATAGTATTCAAACGATGATGTATACGGGTCAAACTTTAGCAGAATATACTAATAGAACCTATTGTGCACAATGTCATACCAATCAGGGATACATTGAGTATATGGAAACTGGAGCTATTCAAGATGAAGCAGCTTTACCAACAGCCATTTCTTGTACTTCATGCCATAGTAATCATAAGACTTTAGACTTTGAAGCTGATGGCCCTGATTATGCATTAAGAGACGTAGAGCCACTTCAATTAATAGTAGATGATGCATACCATATAGATTATGGTAATACCAGTAATTCTTGTATAAGTTGTCACCAACCAAGAAGTTCAGGGCCTACAGATGATGGTAATGGAACATTTACCCTAACAAGTTCACATTGGGGACCACATCACGGGCCACAATCAACTATGTTAGAAGGAATACAAGGAGCTCAAATACAAGGAAGTATGTCTTATCCAGTAATTGCTTCAGCAACACATAGAGCAAACTCCTCTTGTGTAAATTGCCATATGGGAGAAACAACAAATGGATTAGATGGAAGTCATACTATGTGGCCTACTGATAATGCTTGTGTCACATGTCATTCCACTGGAGTACCTAGTGAAGTTCAAGGTTTAGCATCAGACATGGTATTATTAACAACTTTATTAGAAAATGTAACTGGATGGGAGTATGAATATTTAGTTGATGCTGATGGTGAAATAATAGAAGATGAAAACGGAGATCCTATAATAGTACTTGATGAAAATGGTGACCCTGTTACTCTTGAAGTGCATGGAATAGTCCACGAGGGTCATCCTAATAATGGTTCCTTTGGGCAAGGTGCAACTTTCACAATTCTTGAAGCTGAAGCTGCATGGAATTACTTATTTGTAACTGAAGATAAAAGTGATGGTATTCATAACCCAGCATATGCAAAAGCTTTAATTAGAAACTCAATTGAAGCTTTAGATTAGTCTTATATTACAATAGGGAAAATGAAACCAAAAAAGTAATGATTATTTTAAAGATTGTTTTTTAATTTGAATAATAATAGAAACAGATATATAATTACAAGGAAAGCGAAACATTAAAAATGTAAACTTTCAAAAGTTTCTAGGAGGATTAGACCATTATATTTAATGGTCTAATCTTTTTTTTTAAAAGAAGCTACTCCAATTACTTATTACATCCCAAATAAATAATCCAAGGAAAATAAGTGAAATAACCAGTTTCATAAAAGTAGAGGTTAAAAACCCTAAAAAAGCACCAAATGCAGCTTTAAATGCTTGTTTGGTTTTTGATTTATTAAAAACCATTTCACCTATGAGAGCGCCAACAAAAGCTCCAATTAGTATTCCAAATGGAATAGGAGAAATTAATCCAATAATAAGTCCGATAATGGTTCCTATGGCCCCTGCACGACTTCCTCCAAACTTTTTAGCACCCATAGCGGGGATAAAATAATCTAGAATAAAAATACCGATGGCAATGATAAAAGTGATCCCTAAGAACCAATAATTATTGGGGATGCCGTCTGTTAATTCTAAGCATAACAAACCTAGCCAGCCTAAAGGTGGCCCTGGGAGTACCGGCAACACACTACCTATAATACCAACTAAGCATAGAATAAAACCAATAATAACTAATACAATATCCATATTCATACTTTGTAAGTCGAAGGTATGAATTTTTGTTACAAATAATTTATAACTAAAAAATTAGTTAAAACTAAATAATTAGTTATATTTGACAAACCAATTGGATTTCATCTAATTGGTTTGTCACCCTGAGCGGAGTCGAAGGGTCTTGTTTATTCAAAATAAAATAAATTTTAAATGAAACAACTTACAAAAGCAGAAGAAGATATCATGCAAATTCTTTGGGTTTTAGAAGAAGCGAATGTGGCTTCTATAGTAGAAGAATTTCCAAATCCAAAACCTGCAATTAATACCGTTTCAACGATAGTTAGAATATTAGAGAGTAAAGGGTTTGTAGATTATAGAAAACAAGGTAGAGGGCATGTTTATTTTCCAATAGTGACTAAGGCTGATTATAGCAACAGTTCTATTCAAAAATTAAAAGATGGCTACTTTCAGGGCTCCTTTAAAAGTATGGTTTCCTTTTTTATGAAGAATAATGATATCAGTGTTTCAGAATTGGAATCAATTTTGCAAGAAATAAATAAAAAAGAGGAAAAATGATACATTATATCTTACAAATTATAGCTTTCCAGTTACTTTTTTTAGTAGCCTATGATTTATTTCTAAAGAAAGAAACTTTTTTTAATTGGAATCGGTTTTATTTACTAGTGACTCCTATTTTGAGTGTGTTATTACCATTTTTAAAAATAGACTCCATCAGCAAGGTAATCCCTCAAGTGTATTTGGCGAAACTTCCTGCCATTACAATTGGTAACTCAGCTTTAGAAGGTAGTCTTATTACTAATAATGTTTTCCAAACTTCCAATATTGTATGGCAATTATGGATGGTAGGGATGGTATTAAGCTTGTTATTTTTTAGTTTTAAATATTTTCAGATTATAGGAATTAAAAATAAAGGTATTAGGAAAGTTATAGACGGAATTCCTGTAATTCTTATTAAAGATTCAACTACCGCGTTTTCATTTTTAAACACCATCTTTTTAGGCGATGAACTTTCAGGTCATCAAAAATCTACCATTTTATTACACGAAAAAACACATATTGATCAAAATCATTCTTTAGATCTTATTGTTTTCGAAATTTTAAGAATATTCTTTTGGTTTAATCCCTTAGTTTATGTTTTTCAGAAAAGAATGGAAATGCTTCAAGAGTATATTGCAGATGCTACAGTATCCAATCAAAAGAATAAAAAAGAATATTATCAGAACTTGTTATCACAAGTTTTTGAAACTCAAAACATTTCATTTATCAATACATTTTTCAATCATTCATTAATCAAAAATCGAATTATTATGTTACAGAAATCAAAATCAAAAAAAATCTCAAAAGCAAAGTATTTAATTTTAATCCCAATGATTTTCGGGATGCTGATATACAGTTCTTGTGCTCAAGAATCTGAATTAAAATCAAACGATACAGAAGCTAGTTCTAAAGAAAACTTAGTAAAAAATAAAGATGCAGTCCTTTTTGCTAAAATAGATAAAGTGCCTACATATCCAGGCTGTACTGGAGATAACAAAGCCCTCAAAGATTGTATGGTTAAAAAGATTTGGACTTTAGTTGGAGAAGAATTTAATACAAGGGTTGGTAAAGATGAAAAGGTGTCTGGAAAACAGAGAATAGTCGTGCAATTTAAGATCGATAATTCTGGAGATATTACAGATATTAATGCTAAATCAGATTATCCTGAATTAGTAAAAGAGGCAGTTAGAGTGGTTTCATTAATACCAAAAATGCTTCCGGGTGAGCAAGATGGGAAAGCAGTTGCAGTTCTTTATTCGCTTCCTATTATATTTGAAATAGAAGAATAGGAGTTATAAAATTAAATTAAGATTGTTAAATTAAGTCGGAGTATAAATACTTCGGCTTTTTTTATTTTCATAATTAAAAAACGATTCACTATTTTTAACAAATGAAACAAACTCCTTTTCTATTATTTTTTTTAGTATTCACTTTTCTTTTTTCTAATGCCCAAGAAATTAATTGGCTTACTATTGAAGAAGCCGAAAAAGCTAATAAAAAGGAACACAAAAAAATATTAATCGATGTGTATACCGATTGGTGTGGCTGGTGTAAAAAAATGGACGCTTCTACTTTTAAAGATCCCAAGATTATCGAATATGTAAACGAAAATTATTATTGTGTAAAGTTGGATGGGGAAGACAAAGACACCCTAACTTTTAAAGGGGTTGAATTTAATTTCGTTAAACAAGGAAGAAGAGGTTACAACGAATTAGCTGCAGGGTTTCTAAAGGGTAAAATGACTTATCCCAGTTTGGTTTTTTTAGATGAAGAATTTGTTGTTTTGCAAGTGATGAAAGGATTTAGAAATGCCGGAGAATTATATCCTATCCTTACTTTTTTAGGAGATAATATCTATAAAAAATCAAATTGGACGGATTATATAAAGGAAACAAAAGGTAAAAAAGATTAAGTGGCTAAATGAAAAAAACACTACTTCTATTATTAATTGCAATCGGAATTTCATCTTGTCAGTTTTTTGAAACTGAAAAAATTTCTACCGAAACCTTTTTAAAAGAAGAAATAAATGCAATCAATTGGAAAGATGTTGATCGATATCCTGTTTTTAAAGAATGTGAGGGAATTTCAGATAAATTAGAAACAAAATCTTGTTTTGAAACAACCTTGATAAATCAGTTGTATCATTCAATAAATACGGAACATATTGTAGTGTCAAATGATTTGAATGAAGAGATATTAATCGAATTTATCGTAAATGAAAAAGGGAATTTAAAAGTAAATTCAATTGTAATGGATAGTTTATTACAAGCGAAGATACCGCTCTTAAAAAACTATATTATGGCTAGTATAGATTCCTTACAGCCTATTGCTCCTGCCTATAAAAGAGGAATTCCGGTACGTACAACCTTTAATCTTCCAATTTCTATTAAAACAAATTAATTATAGATTTATTTTATAGCCTAAGGTGAAATCTAGTGGAAACTCTCCATTAGTGTCATTTACTAAACTTACAATATCATTATAAACAAAAGAAAGACACCCATTGCCTAAAGCATAATCTACACCTAAGCCAAAATCAGCAAAGGCTTGAAATTCATCCCCTGTAACTGATTTTAATTCATCCTCTTCATTTTCAATTGGAAATAGTTCTTCGTAAGTTGTATGCGTATATCCAGCAAATTTGGTATTTACAAACACATCCAAATTTTCCTTTTTTATAAATTTAAATCGATAATTAAGAGAAAATGCAGAGGCTGCATATTTATAATCTGAGGTCTCAAAAGTTTGTTTAAACTGAAAAACTAAAGAATGTCTTTTTAATATATTTTCATCCACAATTTCAAAATCAAAACCCAAGGTAGGTTGAAAACTATTGTCTGTGTTTTCTGAATATACACTATTGGTAACCCCCACAAAAGCGCCTAAACGTAATTTAAGTTGGATGGATTTTTCTTCCACAGAAAAGCTTGGATCTTTTAAGGAATTATAACTAATAAAAAAAGTTTTCAAACTTGCTGTTGTTAACTTAACTTTCTGGACAGAAATAGTTACATCATTGGTGTTTTCTTGTAAAACTTGTTTGTATTCTTCGTTATATTTTTTATCTACTCGAGTGTTTTTTAATTCGGTTATAACAGTTCCTTTCTTTAAAAAATAGCGGTACTCTCCATCAATAGTATTCCATAAAAGAGTTATAATGCCTTCAACTTCAGTTTTTAAACTCAGTTGTTCATTTGCTACCGTATAAGTGGTTTGTGCAATTGAGTTTGTTGCAAAAAGTAAAAATGCAACTAAAGAATATGAAAGTAGGTTTTTCATAACAAGGGATTTGGTTGGTTAAAGGTAAAAAAAATATTTTAATTGTAATTTCTGCCTTTCCAAATATAATCCCCTTTTAGGGATTTAAGAACTACAATTACAGTAATAATTGGATAAATAAATGTGTTTACAAGAAAATAGGGGATATTGATTTTAGTTTTGAAAAATTTTACGGTTGGTGCCAACACTAGATAATCTATAAATACTTTAATGCATAAATAGCTTATAAAATAAGGGATAAGGGGTGAATTATAGATAGATAGAAACAAAATAATTAATACAAATAGGTTCTCCAGAAAAACGATACTACCCAATAATTTTGTAATGAGATCCTTTTGTTTTGAGGTTTTTGAAGCCCATCGGATTCGTTGATTTATAATACCATTCCAACTTTTTTGAGCTTGTGTGAACACGATGGCATCCCTACTTTTAATAAAATGAACTCTTTTTGGATTAGTGTTTTTGAATTTTTCCAATAAAAAGATATCATCACCACTGGCGATATGATTGTTTTCAGAAAACCCTGAAACCAAATTAAATTCCTCTTTTTTATAAGCGAGATTTGCACCATTACAAAGCAATGGGGTTTGTAGTCCAAAGGATCCAATTGTAGTGGTTTGTAAGCTAAAATTATCTAATTGTTGGTACTGATTTATAAGTCCATTTTCTTTAAAATAACGAACTGGACCTACAAGCATTGACGGATTGTTTTTTTGTATAAATCCATTAAAAGCAAATAGCCAGTTTTTTGGTAGTTTGCAATCTGCATCTGTAGTTAGGATCCATTCGTATTTTGAAATTTTAATCGCTTCAGTAATCGCATCTTTTTTTGGAGAAGCAGATTTTCGATTATTATCAATTATTCTAAAGGTGATCCCTTTATCATTTAGGTCATTTAATATAATTGCTGCCGAATTATCTTCAGATTCATCATTTACAAAAATGATTTCATATAAGTTTTTAGGATAGTTAAGTTGCTGAATTGAATATAATAAAACTCCAAGATTATCTGCTTCATTTCGAAAGGGAATTACAATGGTAAAACGAGTTTTTGGTGTGCTGTTTAATTCAGAATAAAAATCATATTCAGGAATTTTTTGATAACCAAAAATTAGCACTCCCAAAGCGATGAGATAAAGGATAAGTACAATGCTTCCATATACAATCACCTTATTTCAGATTTATAGGTAAATAAATAAAAACCACCAATAATTGAGGGAATTATAAAGTTTAGGATCCACATGCTTAAAACAGTACTTAACACCGAGATTTCAGAAATTCCAGCTAATGAAAATAACCAAACTGCAGCTCCTCCTTTTACAACAACATCAAAAATAAAAATTGTTGGAATTATGGATGCAATAAGGTACATCGAGAAAATTAGTGGAATGAATTGTAGCAAAGTTATTTCAACATTAAAAAAATGCAACAAACAATAAAACAACAAGCTAAAGGTCATATATCGGAAGACTGAATAAATAATCAATTTTAATTTTATTAGAATCGAAAGGTTTTTAAACTTCAGAAAAACATTAGAAATAGTAAGGCCTTTAAACAGCAATTGTCGTTTTTTAAATCTTAATCCAAGTAATAGAAGAAATCCAATTAATAATAGTCCAATGCCTAAATTTATAATTGAGAAAGGCAATTCATAGTTTTGAAAAACAATACTGATTCCTATAATTCCGAAAAATATCGTGACTCCCATTTGTATAGCGTTGGAGAAAAAATTGAGTAGTATGATATTTTTTCTTTTTTTCTTTTCAAAAAAATAAGCCTTTGCACCATATTCTCCAATTCTATTTGGGGTAGCTAATGAAACTGTTAAAGAAGCAAGACTTTGTTTCATCGCAGTTAAAAAAGAAAGGGCTTGTATATGGGAAACTAATGTTTTCCATTTTAATATTTCAAAAAACCAATTGATTATTGCTAAGGATAAAAAGAAAAGAAATGAAAGAAAGGTTGTTGAATCATAAACAATACTATTTTTAGCAAAATAGGTAAGGTTAATCGATTCGTTTTGAGTTAATTTAATATAAATATAACCAAAAGTTATTGTCAAAATAAAAACTTTTAGGGCTATGGTAAGATATTGTTTAGCTTTGTGATGTACTACGATCATAAAATGCTAATTTAGTGAAACTTTATTTTTAGAGGGAAGAGAACTATGAATTCGGAAAAAATTATTTTGGGTATTGATCCTGGAACTACAATAATGGGTTTTGGACTCATTAAAGTGGTAAAAAAGAAAATGCAATTTCTCCAAATGAATGAACTTCTATTAAATAAATACGAAGATCATTATGTGCGATTAAAACTAATTTTTGAACGTACCATTGAACTTATCGACACCTATCATCCCGATGAAATTGCAATAGAAGCTCCTTTTTTTGGTAAAAATGTACAATCTATGTTAAAACTAGGACGAGCCCAAGGAGTAGCTATGGCAGCAGGGCTTTCTAGAGATATACCGATTACTGAATATGCCCCAAAAAAAATAAAAATGGCAATTACAGGTAACGGAAATGCCAGTAAAGAACAAGTAGCAAAAATGTTGCAAAGTACCTTAGGTCTTAAAACATTGCCTAAAAATTTGGACAGTACAGACGGACTTGCAGCAGCGGTTTGTCATTTCTATAATTCAGGAAGAGTCATTACTGGAAAAAGTTATACGGGTTGGTCTGCTTTTGTTAAACAAAATGAGAAAAGAGTAAAGAAGTAAGTTATGAAAGATATGGAGCTTTTAAAATATCCTGTAGGTGGAATCAATTATCCTGAACCAATCACCCAAAATAATTTGGAGGAATGGATTCAAATTATTACTGAGTTTCCAAGCCTTGTGGAAAAGGAAGTTATAGACCTCAATTCTTCAGAATTAAATTTTAAATATAGACCCGATGGATGGAATATAAAACAAGTAGTGAACCATTGCATTGATAGCCATTTAAATAGTTTTGTTCGTTTTAAATTAGCATTAACGGAGGATAATCCAACCATTAGACCTTACGAAGAAGGACTTTGGGCTGAACTCCCAGATACTTTAGAGTATGATCTAAAAGAATCGTTACAACTATTAAAATCGCTTCATAAACGCTGGGTGTTTTTACTAAAGAATTTGGAAATTAAAGATTTTAAAAAAACATTTATTCATCCAGATGGCAATGAATCTATAAGTTTAGAAGAGAATTTATGTATTTATGCTTGGCATTGCCAACATCATTTACAGCATATTATAAATGCTAAAAAATTTCAGTATAAATAGTATATGTCTGGAATCTACATCCATATCCCGTTTTGTAAACAAGCATGTTATTATTGTGATTTCCATTTTTCAGTTTCTATAAAAAAGAAAGGTGAATTGGTAGAATCACTTTGTAAGGAAATTATACTTCGAAAAAATGAAATGGATGGCCCCATTGAAACCATTTATTTTGGTGGCGGAACCCCTTCTTTATTATCGATTCCAGAATTACGGTTGCTAATAGAAGAAGTATATAAAAATTTTGATGTTGTAGATAATCCCGAAATTACCTTAGAAGCAAATCCAGACGATCTTATGTCTGTTCGAGCACAGTCGAGAACTATTTTTGAAAATTATAAAGCGATAGGGATTAACCGACTAAGTATAGGAATTCAATCTTTTTTTGAAGAAGATTTACGGTGGATGAATCGTGCTCATAATGAGCAAGAAGCTATCAATTGTATTAAAGAAGCAAAGAAACAATTCGATAATATAAGCATTGATCTTATTTATGGAATACCTGGAATGAGTGATGAAAAATGGCAAAAAAATATGGAGACTGCAATTTCATTTGGGATTCCACATATTTCAAGTTATGCGCTTACAGTCGAACCAAAAACAGCACTTCATAAATTTATAAAACAAGGAAAAATCTCTCCGGTAGAAGAAGCTGTTTCAAAAAGTCATTATCTTCTTTTAATGGATACTATGAATAGAGAAGGATATATAAATTATGAGTTTTCAAATTTTGGGAAGGAGGGGTATTTTTCTAAAAATAATACTGCCTATTGGATGGGGAAATCCTATTTAGGGATAGGACCTTCTGCACATTCTTTTGATGGTCAAACTCGAAGTTGGAATATTAGAAATAATACAAAGTACATAAAAAGTTTAACTAATAATGAATTGCCCTTAGAAAAGGAAATTCTTAGTCTTACCGATAAATACAATGAATATATGATGACTGGATTGCGAACAATGTGGGGTGTTTCATTGAATAAAGTGGAAAAGAATTTTGGTAAAAAGTATTTAGATTATTTGTTGAAACAAGCTAAAAAGTCTATTGATGAAGGCTTGTTAGATCTTGTCTTTGCGAACGTAGTGAAGCAATCTGTTAAAAAGGATGAGATTTCTTCGTCGCCCAAAAAAGAGGAGACTTCTCGTAATGACAGGATATTAATGGTTACAGAAAAAGGAAAATTTTTAAGCGATGGGATTGCAAGTAACTTGTTTTGGGTCGATTAAAATGATTACTTTTAAACGATGATTTCAAAAATAATAATAGGAGGAAAACAACTTGAGGTAGACCTATCCAAACCCTTAGACATATCAATACCATTAATGGCTTCAACCGAAAACCCAATAGCATGGTATCTTGATAAACCAACTATTGAACCAGTAAAAGATGGAGATTGGGTTGGCAAGGTAAGTGAAGGAGCATCCGTTAATTTTAATACCATCGTATTTAACCCTCATGCACATGGAACACATACAGAATGTATTGGTCACATTACACCGGAATTTTATTCCATAAATGAGACCTTAAAGACCTTCTTTTTCCTAGCTGAAGTAATTTCTATAACACCAGAAATTCAAGGTGAAGATGCTATTATTTCAGAAAATCAAATTAAAACACTTTTAAAGGGTAAAAATCCAGAAGCCCTAATTATTAGAACACTTCCTAATACCGATTCTAAAAAAACAAGGAAATACTCCAATACCAATTGGGCTTATTTATCTGAAGCTGCCGCAAATTATATTAGAGAAATTGGAGTGCAACATTTGTTAATCGATACACCTTCTGTAGATAGAGAAAAAGACGAAGGGAAATTATTAGCACATAAAGCCTTTTGGAATTACCCCTCAAAACCAAGATTAGAGGCTACAATTACAGAATTTATTTATGTAGCAGACCTTATAGATGATGGGAGTTTTTTATTAAATCTTCAGATTGCTCCTTTTCACAACGATGCCTCTCCAAGTAAACCGATATTATTTAAAACTATATAAATGAGAACTAATTTAAAAATAGAAGAGTTGTTTCAATTTATAATTGGAATTGCCGCTTTTTCACAATTGCAATACTCTTGGTGGGTTTTTCCAGCATTAATTTTACTGCCCGATATTGGGATGATAGGATATTTAGTGAATACAAAAATTGGAGCGATAAGCTATAATTTGTTTCATAGTAAAACATTAGCAATTGTATTTATCAGTATAGGTTATTTTTATTTAGGAGAACCTTATATATTAGTAGGAATTATTTTGTATTCTCATTCAGCATTGGATAGGTTTTTTGGTTACGGACTTAAATACACAGATAGTTTTAAGAATACTCATTTAGGAACCATCGGAAAAAAATAAGTTATGGAATCACTTTTTATTGGATTAATTGTTGGAGTGGTTTTCGCTTATTTTGTGTTTTCAAGATATGCTTCCCTTAAAAAAATAGAGAAAGTCAATGCACAGTCTGTTGTTTTAATGGAAAATATTAGGACTGTGAGTAAATTGATTACTGTGGAAGCTGATTTTGCAGAAATTTATCATTATGAAGCTGATAAACACAAATGGCTTAATGTATTGATTGGAAAGAAAAAAGCACTGTTATTAATTGATGCAAAAGCACATATGGGTTTTGATCTTACAAAAATAAATTTGGATTCTGACACTAAAAGTAAAGTGATAAAAATCACTAATTTTCCTCAACCAGAATTGCTTTCTATAGAAACCGATTTTAAATATTACGATAAAAAGGATGGATGGTTAAATCCGATAACTTCATCAGATTTAACAGACATCAATAAAGAAGCAAAACAACATATAGTCGATAAAATACCTGGATCTGGAGTCCTAGAAGAGGCTTCTGGTAAAGCTTTAGAAACGATTAAATTAATGGAGAAACTAGCCGAAACCATTAATTGGAAACTGGATTACTCTTCATTAGTTTTGAATAATCTTTCCACAAATTCAAAAATTACAAAAAATGCAAACTCTTAGGTTCTTATTAATTTTGAGCTTCATTTTTTTATCGAATGCTATGTATTCACAAGATTATGAAAGAATAGATGCGACTATTTTATTGTATCCTACACATTGTGATTCCCCAGAGGAACTTTCAAAATTTATAACTCGAGATTTTATAACTGAAGAGGATAAGGTACGTGCCATTTACAGTTGGATTATTCAGAATATCGCATACGAGCCTAATGAATACAAAAAATTTGATTATCGGTTTAGTAATTTTAGAGAACGAAACAAAAAAGAAGAAATTACTAGAAATAAGATTATAGAACGAACACTTCAGAAAGGAATTGCGGTTTGTGAAGGATATGCCTTTTTGTTTGAAAAACTTTGCGAATTACAAGGAATTACAAATTATTTGGTGAGAGGGAATACAAAAACTACCATTCAAAGTATTGGTGAGGAATACAATTCTAATCATTTGTGGAATGTTGCCATCATTGATGGGAATCCTTATTTGTTTGATCCTACTTGGGGTTCGGGAAGATATCACCAAAAGTTTATAAAAGAACCTAGCTATTTTTACTATAAAACCCCACCAGAATCATTTTTAAAAACACATTGTCCAGATCTATTTGAAGATGCCTTAATTCTTGAAACCATTAGCAAACAGGAGTTTTTAGCAATGCCATTAATCATCGAAAGAGATCTAATTCTTTCAGACATTGATACCCCAAAAAGTGGAATAATATATACAGAAATGTATTTTGATGAAATCCAGTTTTCAATTAAAAATGTAAGTCCAAAATCTGTAAGTTATTCCTATGGTACTGAAATTGTTCCAGTTGAAAAATTTAAAGAAACCAACCAAAATATTGAGTTTTCGGTTCCATTAGAATTAGGAGCGAGTAGATTAATGATTTATTTTGATGATCAGCCAGCAATAGGTTATAAAATAAAGTAATATGAATATTGAAGAGTTCAGAGATTATTGTTTAGCTAAAAAGGGAGTTACAGAATCCTTTCCATTTGATGAACAAACACTCGTTTTTAAGGTGATGGGAAAAATGTTTGCTTTATCAGGTCTAGAACATCAACCTTCAAAAGCAAATTTAAAATGTGATCCTGAACGCTCTATAGAACTTCGAGAAGAATACGATGGACTTATAACACCTGGTTTTCATATGAGTAAACTACACTGGAATACGGTAGAACTTGAAATGAACCTACCACATCAATTGCTACTAGAATTGATAGATCATTCTTACGAATTAGTTATAAAGGGATTGACCAAAAAACTTAAAGAAGAATTGAATAATCTTATGTAAAAGTCGCAAATGACTTAATGGCAATAACTTGCAAATAATATTTTTGTATATTCGTATAAGTAATTTTATCACTTTTAATTTTCTTAAGTTATAAACCTAATAACAGATAAAAGAAAGTTGTCTCAAATCTAATAAGGTGATGCCTCAAATTTTAGAGAAGTATTTATTTTTTAACCATTATACTAACTTTAAAATTTATTAGATCATGAAAACAACGAAACACTATTTTTTTGCAATAGCAACCCTATTGCTTTTTAACTTTTCCGTATTTGCTCAAGACGAAGCACCAACTCGTCCAGAATATGTGGTAGTCACTACCATGCATTGGAATATGGATTATGAAGATTTTGATATGAAAGAGTGGATTGCAACAGAAAAGGAATATATGGAAAAGGTAACAAAGAAGAATGAACTTGTAATGGGAGCTTCTTTTTATACTCATCGATATACGCCTGATAATACAGAATTAATATATGTGCAAACTCATGCAAATTGGGAGGATATAGATAAGGCAGGAGATAGAAATGGGGAACTAGCAAAAGAGGCTTGGCCAGATGAGGATGAAAGAAATGCATTTTTTGATAAACGTCAAATGTATTATGCAGATATGCATTCCGATGAGATTTATGCAACTATGTCTGGTGCAAAATTAATGGGAGAGGCCCCAGCAGAAGATATGATTTTATATGTACGTAAAAGTCATTTTGCTTTTCCAGAAGATGGTACCTTCAAAGAATTTAAAGAATTAAGAGATGAATTTTTAGAAAAAGTATTTCATAAAAATGAATTAATCAAAGCTTATTATCCAAATTCGCACGCCTGGGGAGCTGATAGAACAGAGTATGTAGAAGGATTTATGGTAAACTCTATGACAGACTTAGATGAAATGTTTAATCGAAATACAGAACTAGCTAAAGAAGCTTGGCCAGATGAAGCAGCTCGTAAAGAACGAGGAAAAAAAGCAGGTAAATATTTTACTGGAGTTCATGGAGATTATATTTATACTCTAGTCTCAGAATTAACAAAATAAAAATTTATACACGTATAAATAAAAAAGGATGCAATTGGCATCCTTTTTTTTTTGGTTTAAATACAGACATTTAGTTTGATTTTTTAAACCCCGTAGGACTTACTAGTTTTACGGCTTTAAATTGTCTGTTAAAATTAGAGATATTTTTAAAACCACAAAGCTCTGAAATTTCAGAAACAGACATGTCCTTTTGAGTCACTAATAATTTACAAGCCTGTTCAATTCGCAATTCAATTAAAAATCTAAAATAAGTCTTATTAGTACGTTTCTTAAAATATTTGCAGAAGGCATTTTTTGTCATGGTTGCAATTTCAGCAATATCCTCAAGAGAAATATCTTTTTCGAAATGAGTCATGGTATATTCAAATACATTTCGCATTCGTTTTCCTTCTATATCATTGTACTTCCTTTCATAGACATAAGAGGAAAGGCTTTTATAGTTTGCCTTTGAAGCAATTTTAAGAAGTTCCATTAATATAATAAATCGCTCAAATTTTGTAGCATCATTTAATTTCAAGAACAAATTTGTCATGACCTTTTTCGAAGAAGTTATTTTAAAACCATGACTTGCCTTTTTAAAAAATAATCGGAGTTCTCTTAATTCTTCCATATCAAAAAAGTGTTCGCCAAATGACGTTTTAGTAAAAAACAAACTTAACATATGAGAAGTTTCACTAGTGTTTTCCTCACTTTTAAACACGTGAGGTACATGACTACCAATTACTAAAACATCTCCTTTTTTATAGTAGTTTATTTTATCACCAACGATAAGTGTCCCTTCCCCTTCAAGAATAATACTTAATTGTATTTCTTCATGTTGGTGTAATTTGCCATAAAAATAAGTATCGATATCTTCCTGAAAAACAAGAGCTACGCCTTCAGGTTTCGGTATTTTAAAAGGAAGAACTTTCATAAGTGAAGAATGGAAAACATAAATATTTTTTTTATTTTCAGGTAATAACTAGGGTAAAGAAACAATGTACGTAAATAATAATCAAAATAATGTGAATATTGTAAAACAATGATAATATAGTATCAGTATAGGATTAAAACACATTAAAAAAGTTCTTATTATGCTAGTATTTTTACACCATTAAAAATAACATCTTATGAGTATAGAATGGAAAGGCGTAATGCCAGCAGTAACAACAAAATTTACAAAGGACGATCAACTAGATTTGCAAATGTTTGAAACTAATGTAAATGCACAATTAGATGCAGGCGTTCATGGTATTGTTCTAGGCGGAACCTTAGGCGAAGCTAGTACCTTAACCGATCTTGAAAAAAGAACATTAACTCAAACGACAGTAGATATTGTTAAGGGGAAAGTACCTGTTTTAATCAATATTGCTGAACAAACTACTAAGGGAGCAATCGAAGCTGCCCAAAAAGCAGAAGCCGATGGTGCAAAAGGATTAATGATGTTGCCACCTATGCGTTATAGTGCAGGGGATCGTGAAGTAGTGGAATATTTTAAAGCAGTTGCTACCAATAGTAGTCTACCAATAATGGTTTATAATAACCCTGTAGATTATAAAACGGAAGTAACTTTAGATATGTTTGATGAACTACTAAAATGTGAAACCATTCAAGCTGTTAAAGAATCTACCAGAGATATTTCTAATGTAACACGTATTAAAAACCGCTTCGGAAATCGTTTAAAGATTATGACTGGAGTAGACACCTTAGCATTAGAAAGTTTGTTGATGGGAGCCAATGGATGGGTAGCAGGATTGGTTTGTGCTTTTCCAGCAGAAACCGTTGCTATTTATGAACTTCAGAAAGCTGGAAGGATTCAAGAAGCTTTAGAGATATATCGTTGGTTTTTACCTTTGTTAGAGTTAGATATAAACTCTAAATTAGTGCAAAATATTAAATTAGCTGAAGTAGCTACAGGTATTGGGACTGAAAATGTTCGTGCTCCTCGTTTGCCTTTAATTGGAACTGAAAGAGCCAATGTTCTAAAAATAATTGAGGAAGGATTAAAAAATAGACCTCAATTACCAGACTATAGAAATTTATAATGTTAGAAATTAGACCCACTTGCGAGAATTGTAATAAAAATTTGCCTTATAATTCTACAGATGCAATGATTTGTACTTTTGAATGTACTTATTGCCGTGATTGTGTCGATAACATATTAAAAAAAGTGTGCCCTAATTGTGTAGGTGATTTTACAGAAAGACCCATAAGGCCAAAAGAATTATTAGACAAATACCCAGTTTCAGAACATATTATCTTTAAACCAGTAGATGTCGAAAAACATAAGAAATTAATAAAAAACAGAAAATGACTACAGGAGAAAATCATATAGGAAATCAGCGTTCCGCAAATGGATATAAAACGTATAAAACGATAAACCCAAAGCTTAATATTGAAAATGAACAAGTTTTTACGGAAGCGACTTCAGATGAAATAAATCAAGCAGTCGATTTAGCTTCGGATGCATTTAAAGTATATAGTAAAAAAACAGGTTCAGAAAAAGCAAGTTTTTTAAGAGCAATAGCCGATGAAATTTTAGCACAAGGAGACGAATTAATTGCAATGTATCAGTCCGAAACTGGACTTCCCGAAGGAAGAGCTAAAGGAGAAAGAGGAAGAACGATAGGGCAATTAACAAGCTTTGCAGTAATGTTAGAAGAAGGCTCCTGGGTAGATGCAACAATTGACACTGCTGATCTTGATAGAGCTCCAATACCGAAACAAGATATTCGTAAAATGTTGGTTCCTTTAGGACCCGTAGTAGTTTTTGGCGCAAGTAACTTTCCTTTTGCCTATTCAACAGCAGGAGGGGATACAGCTTCCGCCTTAGCAGCGGGTTGTCCTGTGATTTGTAAATCACACCCTATGCATGCAGGTACAAGTGAAATGGTTTCTGAAGCAATTATAAGAGCTGCTCAAAAAACAAATATGCCTAATGGCGTATTCTCTAACCTAAATAGTTCTGGAATAGAAGTAGGGATTGAATTAGTTACTCATCCTGGTGTAAAAGCTGTTGGATTTACAGGGAGTATTAAAGGAGGAAGAGCCTTATATGATATTGCTGCACAAAGAGATGAACCGATTCCAGTTTTTGCTGAAATGGGATCTGTTAATCCTGTAATTTTATTGCCAAAAGCGATACAAAATAGAGGGGAAGCTTTGGCAAAAACCTATGCAGGTTCTATTACTTTAGGGACAGGTCAGTTTTGTACCAAACCAGGATTACTACTTGGAATTAAAGGCGACTCCTTAACAAATTTCATTGATACTCTTTCTTTGGAAATAGTGAAAATTGAGCCCTCTTGTATGCTTCATCCTCATATTATTGGGAATTATGAAAAAAATAAACAAACTGCTTTACAACAAGATGGTTTAACCGTTAATGCAGATTATCAAAACGAGGTTGCTGTTAATCACGCAAGACAGGCTATTGTTACGGTGGAAGGAGCTACATTTTTAAACAACACTACTTTACATCAAGAGGTGTTTGGTCCATTTTCCATGGTGGTAGAATGTAAAGATGCAAATGAATTAGAAACGGTTATTAGTCAATTAGAAGGGCAATTAACAGGAACTATACTGGGAGAAGATGAAGAATTGCAAAATTACACTGCAGTTATAGATGCACTACAAAATAGAGTAGGTAGAATCATATTTAATGGAGTGCCTACTGGTGTTGAGGTTTGTCCTGCGATGTTGCATGGGGGACCTTATCCGTCTTCAACAGACAGTCGTTTTACAGCAGTTGGGATCCATGCAGTTAACAGATGGGTTCGACCATTTAGCTTTCAAAGTTGGCCAAATGAAATGCTTCCAAAGGAGTTAAAAGATGAGAACCCTTTAGGAATTACAAGATTCGTTAATGGGAAAAACTCTAGGGAAAAAGTTTAATTAAGGCGATAAAATAAAAATGAGTAAATCCATTTATAAATGCATTGATGCGCATACTTGCGGCAATCCCGTTAGAGTTGTAACCACAGGTCGTCCTGAGCTAATTGGGGATTCGATGAGTGAAAAAAGGCAACATTTTTTAAAAGAATACGACTGGATTCGCAAAGGTTTAATGTTTGAACCCCGAGGACATGATATGATGAGTGGTAGTTTCTTTTTTGAACCTCAATTTCCTGAAAATGACTTTGGAATTTTATTCATAGAAACTTCAGGCTGTTTACCTATGTGTGGTCACGGTACCATTGGAGCGATTACCATAGCTATTGAAGAAGAAATAATAATACCAAGAACTCATGGTAAAGTTAGAATGGAAACTCCTGCTGGTTTAGTTGAAATAGAATACCAACAAACCAATGGTAAAGTAGAGTGGGTGAAACTGAAAAATGTGAAATCCTATTTAGCTGCTGAAAACCTAACAGTAGAATGCCCAGAATTAGGAGAAATCACTTTTGATGTTTCTTATGGAGGGAATTATTATGCTATTGTAGACCCACAAAAAAACTTTAGTGGAGTACAAGATTTCACTGCTGGAAAATTGATACAATATTCCCAAATCGTAAGAAAACGTATTAACGAAAAGTATCCGAATAAGTTTGTCCACCCAGAGAATGAAACTATTAGAGATATAAGTCATATGCAATGGACAGGAAATCCTATCGATCCAAAATCATCTGGCAGAAATGCAGTTTTTTATGGAGACAAGGCTATTGATAGAAGTCCATGTGGTACAGGAACTTCAGCAAGAATGGCACAATTATACGCCAAAGGAAAACTTGAAAAAGGGGAGGAGTTTATCCATGAAAGTTATATAGGCTCTACTTTTATAGGGAGAATAGAAGAAGAAACCGAATTAGATGGTAAAAAGGCAATTGTTCCTAGCATACAGGGTTGGGCAAAAATATATGGTTATAATACTATTTTAATTGATGATGTGGACGATCCTTATGCGCATGGATTTCAAGTGATTTAAATGAGAAAAGATGTTATTGTAATCGGTGGTGGAATTATAGGTTTATGTTCTGCATATTACCTTCAGAAAGAAGGGCATCAAGTAACTATTATTGATAAGGGTGATTTAACTTCTGGAGCTTCCTTTGTAAATGCTGGCTATATAACTCCTAGCCATATTATCCCTTTAGCAGCTCCAGGAATGATTACCAAAGGAATTAAATGGATGCTTAATCCTTCCAGTCCCTTTTATATAAAACCGCGATTAGACAAAGATTTTTTACAATGGTCCTTAAATTTTAAAAAATCTGCTACCGCTTCAAAAGTTGAAAAAGCCATTCCAATCATCAAGGACATCAATGTTTTCGGTAGAGAGTTATATAAAGAAATTAAGACATCCGAAAATTTTAATTTTCATTTTGAAAGAAAAGGTCTTTTAATGCTTTATAAAACAGATAAAGCAGGTGAAGAAGAATGGGAAGTGGGCCAACGAGCCATTAAAGAAGGCTTAAATGTAAAAAATATTACTGCTGAAGAGGTTAGAAAAATGGAACCTAATGCAAATATAAATTGCAAGGGAGCTGTTTATTTCGATTCAGATGCTCATATGACTCCCAAAGAGTTTATGACTGAAATGTTAGCCTATTTAAAAGCGCAGGGAGTTACATTTTATAAAAACGAAACTGTTCAAGACTTAATTGTTTCAGGAAGTGAAATTCAGGAAGTTAAAACCTCAAAAAGGACTTTAACAGCAGATGAAGTTATTTTAGCTGCAGGATCTTGGAGTCCTTTAATTACTAAAAAACTAGGAATTAAAATCCCAATTCAAGCTGGAAAAGGATATCGTATTAATGTGGAAAGAGAAACTGGGATTACGATTCCCGCTATTTTAGTAGAAGCCAAAGTTGCGGTAACCCCTATGAATGGCTTTACACGTTTTGCAGGTACCATGGAAATTGCTGGAATTAACAATACTATTAACCTTGTTCGAGTTAATGCTATTAGTAAAGCTGCTTCCGATTATTATAAAGATGTAAAAATAAATCAAACTGAAATTGAAAATGCTGCTTGTGGCTTACGTCCTTGTACTCCTGATGGATTACCATATATAGGAAGAGTTAATAAGTATAAAAATCTTACGATTGCTACAGGACACGCTATGATGGGTTGGAGTTGTGGCCCAGCAACTGGTAAATTGGTTTCTGAAATTATTTCAGATAAAAAAACTTCCTTAAATTTAGATCCTTTTCATCCAGATAGAAAATTTTAATATGCGATACGAATCCATTCCCAATCAGTTATTTATTAGAAATAGAAAGAATTTTATTTCAGAAATGAAAGAAAATACAATTGCTATTTTAACCTCTAATGATGTAAAACATAATAATGCAGACGATGTGATGTCGTTTACCCAAAACAATGATTTGTTTTATCTCAGTGGAATTGATCAAGAAGAGTCGGTTTTAGTGTTGTATCCAGATGCTTATAAAGAAGAAAATCGGGAAGTACTATTTATAAAAGAAACGAATGAAACTATTAAAATTTGGGATGGGGATAAACTAACAAAGGAACAAGCGAAAACGATTTCTGGGATAGAGCGAGTAGAATGGATTCAGGATTTTGAAATGATTTTACAATACATGGCTTTTGAAGCTGATGGTTTTTATTTAGGACATAATGAACATTTAAAAAGAGTTACAAAAGACCAAGAAACTCAACAAGATAGAATGATAAAATGGTGTAAAGAAAAATACCCATTACACCAATATTATAGGGCAGCAAAAATAACCAGAAACTTAAGGCCAATTAAATCAGAAGAAGAAATAGTTTTGATGCAAAAAGCTGCAAATATAAGTGTAGAAGGCTTTCATAGAGCTTTAAATGCAGCACAAGCTCAGGTCATGGAATATGAAATTGAAGCTGAACTAATCTATACTTTAACTAAAAATGGAGCTACAAGGCATGCATTTAAACCGATAGTTGCTTCAGGTAAAAATGCCTGCGCTTTGCATTATAATACTAACGATGCATTATGTGAAGATGGCGAAATGATCCTTCTCGATTTTGGAGTTTGTTATGCCAATTACAATAGTGACACTACCCGTTGTTTTCCTGTAAATGGGAAGTTTTCAAAACGTCAAAAAGAAGTCTATACTTCTGTTTTACATTGTTTAAAAGAAGGAGCTAAATTATTAAAACCTGGAGTCATTTCTTCGGAATATGAAACAGAAATGGCTTTATTAATTGAAGCCGAACTTATAAAATTAGGCTTGTTAAATGCAGATGAGGTTGCAAAGCAAGATCCAAAGAAACCTCTATATAAAAAGTATTTTATGCACGGCACTGCACATCACATAGGTTTAGATGTTCATGATGTAGGCTTGTATTCTCGACCTTTTGAGGCTGGAATGGTACTAACCTGCGAACCAGGAATTTATATCCCAGAAGAAGGGATAGGATGTCGTTTAGAAAATGATTATCTGCTAACAGAAGATGACAATATCAACTTAACTGAGGCAATGCCTATTGAAATAGAAGATATTGAAGCTCTTATGAAAAAAGGCTAAATTATTTTTTTAACCAACCATCAATAATGGTATACATCTCTTTTTGTTCCTCTTCGTTAAAGGTTTTAATCCGAGTAGTGTGACTTCCTTTCGACTTTACAAATTTGTACATTTCTCGTTGATTAGCAGTAGAACTTAAATCGACAGCTGTAGCACTCCAAGCATCGTATTCTCCATAAATAAACATTATTTTTTCTGCAGAGTTATCTAAATAGGATTTAATCTCTTGCATGGGTTTTAGATCGTATTCTTTTGAAATTCCTTCTGGGAATGCCCATTCAAATTTATATACCTCTTCTGTATTTAAGTATTGTTTAAAAGGAGCTGTTTCATAACCATAAATACCTTGTTGAGTTAGAGCTGCCCAAAAATAGGGTTGTAAGTCATCCACAGATTTAGTTTCAAAAAAACCATAACCTACTACGTTTATAAGATGTTTATAAATTTCTTGAGGAGTAGCATTTTTACTTGGAATATCTTCCGTTTTATTTCCCCATTGCCAAAAGGCAAATGAATATTCTAAAATGGTATAATCTATTGCTTTTTCTTCTCCAAACTCCCAAGACATATGATGCTCTTTTGCAGTATCTTTTAATATTTCTAATAGACTAGCTCTGTTTTCAAAACATAAATTTTGAAACTGTTTTATTTTTTTACGTTCTTCTTTAGTTCCAACATTTTCTATAAATTCATAAACTCTAGGGTCTTCTCGTTGGTAGTTTAATGGTCCTACATAACAAACAGATGCATCTACATTATCAGGAAAGAAATTACGATGCGCCATTGTGGTTTGACATCCTTTAGAAATTCCAGTAGTGATAAATTTAGAATTTGGATATATCGCATTACGAATAGCATCTATGATGATTGCTTGATCTTTTGCTGCATTTTCAATCGTTAAAGTATTCCAATCAATTTCTTCTGGTTTCGAATTATTGAAGTATCGATGTTCTATGGTAAGCTGATTTGCTTCATAGTGATTGGCTAATTCTCCAGCTTTTTCAGAATAAATACCATAACCTTGCAATTCAACAAAAACTGGCTTTTGAGGATTTTCATAACCCAAGAAAACACGTTGTTTAAAAGTTCCTTTACTTAGATCTTCATGGTCAATAGGTTGTTCAAACCAAATCTCATAATTGTTATCGAAATGACTTACAGAGGCTCTTTTTTCGATACTAATAACAGTTTCCATAGAAGCTAGTTTTTCAAAAACAGAGATATCAGTTTCGGAAGAAATAGAAGTGTCATTAGAAGTTGAAACTGCTTTTTGTGCAGAACTGAAGTTAATAGAGAAAGCTATTGCAATAAATAAACAAAAGGAGGTTATCTGTTTCATAATTTTAGATTTCTTATTTTTTAAATATATTTAGCATGACATGTCTGCGACAATTTTCCATTCACCATCAATCTTCTTAAAGATGATTATAAATACCCCATTGGCATCACCAACACTTCTTTTTAAAAAGTATTCGCCCATCACCCAATAACTACCTTCATCAATTTTAGAGATGTCGTTTATTTTAAAAGTTAAGGTGCCGGAATGTTCTTTGGTTGGATATCCTTTTTTATAATTATCCAAAGTTTGTTGCCAACCCTTGGTTAACCCACTACTTCCGTAAAATTTTAATGAATCACTTTTCCAATAGCCTTGCATAAATCCTTCTAAGTCATTATTTGACCATGCCTTTTCTTGTAAGGCCATAACAGATTGTATGGCTACCTTATCTTCTTTTTCTGAGGTCTGTGAGAATCCTGTGATAAAGGTTAGTAAGCAAAGGATTAAAAAATATTTTTTCATGATTTTCATTTTTTATAAATATAATAGTTCTTAAGCAAAGTAAATATAGATTGCTAAAACAATTAAACAGATAGCAATTCCAACGCTTTTTAAATGCTTCCAAGGCGTAATGTCAACCTGATTGGTATAGGTAAGTGAAAAAGCTTCTTTACGCGGATAAAACTTCCCAATAAGTAGCATAATTAAAACATTTACTACAAACAAAATTGCCATCACGTGTAAAAAATGAGGGTAATTTTCACTTCCAATGACAAAGGGTTTCAAAATAAACTGACTAATACTATATAAGATTACTCCAGAAAGAATAGCAATTTTAGCCGCTATTGCAGGCACATACTTTGTTAAATACCCAACAATAATTATCGTTAAGATTGGAATGCTATAACAGCCATTAACTTCTTGTAAATATCCAAATAATCCATCTGGAGCTTTTGCAATTAAAGGAGCAATGCACATAGAAATTATAGCTAGAATAATTCCAAAACGTTTTCCAGCATTTACAGTTTCTTTTTCAGTTGCCTCAGTATTGAAATGACTTTTGTAAATATCCACTCCAAATAAGGTTACGGAACTATTTAATGCAGAATTGAAAGAACTTAAAATCGCGCCAAATAAAACAGCAGCAAAAAACCCAACTAAAGCGGTAGGCAATACTTTTGAAACTAACATAGGATAAGCTTCATCTGGATTTTCAATTTTATCCCCAAACATATGGAAGGCAATAACTCCAGGAAGCACTACAATTAATGGGCCTAGAATTTTAATAAAAGACGCCAGTAACAATCCTTTCTGTCCTTCTTTTAAATTTTTTGCACCTAAGGCTCGTTGAATAATTGCTTGATTGGTTCCCCAATAAAATAATTGTACCAACATCATTCCTGTAAATATTGTTGCAAACGGGATAGAGGATTCTGGACCTCCCATCGATTTGAATTTTTCAGGATTGCTTGAAATAAGTGTAGAGATTCCTTCAGAAATACTTCCATCACCAATAGCCATTAATCCAAATATGGGGATTAACATTCCTCCAATTAACAAGCCCACTGCATTTATAGTGTCTGAAACTGCCACTGCTTTTAATCCGCCTAAAATGGCATATAAAGAACCAATGATACCAATAGACCAAACGGTAATCCATAAAGCGGTTGTTTTTGAAACACCTAATAGGGTTGGAATTTCAAACATATTACTGATTGCTAATGCTCCCGAATATAATACGATGGGTAATAATACGATCGCATAACCACTTAAAAACAATGCCGAAGTAATGGACTTGGTTGTTTTGTCATATCGACTTTCTAAAAACTGAGGGATGGTTGTAATTCCTCCCTTTAAATATCGAGGCAATAAAAACACAGCAGTCACCACCATAGCTATTGCTGCCAATGTTTCCCAGGCCATTACAAGAATTCCATCTTTAAAAGCAGCACCATTTAATCCTACAATCTGTTCAGTAGAAAGGTTGGTTAATAATAAAGATCCAGCAATCACAACCCCTGTTAAACTTCTTCCTCCTAAAAAATATCCATCGGCGGAAGCCTCATTCGTTTTTCTACTTTTTAAATAAGAAATGATTCCGACGAGTAATGTGAATCCAATAAAAGCTAAAATCTGCATAGGTTACTTTTTAGAAGGTTGTATGATAAATGAATAGTTGTAATTTTCTGAAGGAATGGTATATTCTTTATGAACTAATCTTCCCCAAGAAGTGTCGCCACCAACGCCCATTTGTTTAAAGTCGATGTTCCATTGTACAGTTTCGCCAATTTTAATATCGGCACCATGTTTTTTGGTAACAGGAACCAATCCTGAAGCAGATTCTCCAGCATCCTTACTGTTAAAATCTATTTCTTTTATAGAAAAAGGCCAAACACTAGCGTTTAATAATACATTAGAGTTTACCAATAATTTTAAGTCTTTTGAACTGATTTCCATCCAACGAACATCACTTTTATTTCCAGTTTCTTGGGGTCTTGAATATCTACGGAATTGATCGATAATTTTTCCGGTATATTCTCCGATTTTTTGACCTGTTTTCCGATCCCAATAACTTTCTTCAGGACCTTTTCCATACCAAGACACATCGGTAAAATCATCTGGGAGTGTCAAGTACATTCCTATTCTAGGAATATTGGGTAAGTCTATTTGATTGGGGGTGAAGGAATAATCTATTTTTAGGGTTCCATTATTATGTAAAAAATAAATAACAGCTATCGAAGCTTCCTTGTTTGGGAGTTCATAAGAAACCGTAAAAGATATTTCCGAATTATTTTTAATAGGTTTTTTTATCAAAGTTGCTTTATAATTATAGGTGGCATCTTGCCAAACCTTGGCCCATTTATCCATCCCATTCCCTAAGTCGTTGTCCGTTGGTGGTCGCCAAAAATTTGGACGAATGGGTTGGTTGGTGATTTCATTTCCTTCAAAAATCCAAGATGTAATTTCTCCAGATTTTGAATTGATTTTAAATTCAATACTTTTATTCTTAATAAGAATCTCTTGAGGAGAATTAGTAATGGTTAATTCACTAGTATGTTTGCCATCTCCATTGATGGTAATAGGTCTATTTAATGCAAATTGATCCCAAGCTATTTCATATCCTTTTGGAATCAATACAGAAGCTGTTTTTTGAAGAAGGCTTATTTCTAAAATATATTCGCTTTCAGAAATAAAAAATTCAGGAATTTCAGAAATAACTAATTCTGTAGAAGATTGGGGAGACACATTTAAATCGATGTTACTTTTTTCAAATGCCACAAGACCATCCATTAATACTCGAATGTGTACTATCTTATCTGAAAAATCTGTAAAGAAATTTTTGTTCTTAACTTCTATAGTTTGACCACCTAAAAAAGAGAATTGTACAGGCTCATATACTTTCTTCACTTCAGATAAATGAGGATGCGGATTCCGATAAGGATCTACCAAGCCATTATTTAAAAAGTTTCCATCGGTAGGTAAATCAGGATGATAATCATGCCCATAGGCCAAATATGGTTTTCCGTTTTCATCTTTATATTCTAAACTTTGGTCTACCCAATCCCAAATATAACCACCTTGAAGGTTGGGATAGGTTTCTATAATATCCCAATAATCTTGAAGATTCCCTACAGAATTACCCATAGCATGACAATATTCTATCATGATGGAAGGCTTTTCGGAATCCGATTTCCCATGACTAATTAAATAATCTAGTTTGGGATACATCGGACAATAAACATCGGTATAGTCTTCTTTTCCTGCTGGTTCGTATTGAACAATTCTGTTGGTATCTTGATCTTTTAACCATTGATAAGTAGTTCTGAAAATTTCTCCTTCCCCAGCTTCATTTCCTAAAGACCAAGAATAGATAGAAGGATGGTTTCTATCTCGAAAATACATTCGTTTGGTACGTATTAAATGCGCGGGTAACCAGCTCATCTCATTTCCTATTTGAGTGTTCTTATCTATAGCCAATGGATGACTTTCAATATTGGCTTCATCGATGACATATAGCCCGTATTGATCGCATAAATCTAACCAATATGGATCATTTGGATAATGAGCACTTCTTACCGCATTGATGTTATTTTGTTTCATTAACCTGATGTCTTTCTCCATCGACTCTTTCGAAACAACATGGCCAGTAAATGGATCGGTTTCATGCCGATCTACTCCTTTAAAATATACCGCTTGTCCATTGATTAACACTTGAGAGTTTTTAATTTCAACCCGTTTAAAACCAATGTTTCTTTTGATGAATTGATTGTCATTCAAACGAATCGTAAGTTCATATAAATTTGGAATTTCAGCAGACCATGATTTTACATTTTGGATAATTTTATCTACCTCAATATCTATTGTTGAATTCGCTGGTATCGCAATGGTTTTAGTTTCATTGAATTCCTCATTTAATGAAACCCTAATTTCTTTAGTAACTTCTTTATCTGTTTCATTCGATATAGAAAAGGATCCATTAAAAATTCCGTTTTGATAAGAATCATCCAAAGTTGTAATTGCATGATAATCTGAAATAAATACTTTGGGGCGAGAATATAAATAGACATCACGCTCTATACCACTCATTCGTAACATATCCTGACTTTCTAAATAACTAGCATCCGACCAGCGATACATCTGCAATGCAATTAAATTAGAACCTTCCTTAAGAAAAGAGGTAATATTAAATTCAGCTGGAGTTTTACTACCCTGAGAATAGCCTACATATTCGCCATTAACATAAACATACATAGCAGATTTCGCTCCAGCAAAATGAAGGACAATGTCCTCTGATAAATATTCTTTGGTTAAGTTAATTGCTTTTCTATAGGTTCCAACCGGATTATAATCGGTGGGTGCATCTGGCCATTTTGTAGTAAATGGGTAGCGTTCGTCTAGATAAATAGGATGACCAAATCCTTCTACTTCCCAATTAGAAGGTACTGGTATGGTTGTCCAATTAGAATCATCGTAATCGACATTTTGAAAGGTGGTAGGTCGTCGCTTAGGATCTTTTACCCAATTAAATTTCCAATTTCCGTTTAAACTTAAAAAGCGTTTTGAGTTTTCTTTTTCAGAAACATCAGGACTTTCAAAATTAAAGAAGGAGGCTCTAGGAGGAAGTTTATTCTCTTCAAATATTTGTTGATTGTAATGAAAAGTTTGATTTGCAATTTCAGGTAAGGGCTCTTGTTTGCATCCCATAAAAAGGATAGCTAAAAACAAGGTTAAGAAAAGTTTATTCATAATTAGGGAATTCATATTATAGAAGGATCATCATAAAATCTTCAGTAAAAATTTTACGTAAATAGTATATTAATTCTTCGGCATTCTCTTTTGTGAAAACAAGAGGTGGTTTAATTTTTAATACATTATGGTCTGGGCCATCGGTACTCATTAATATCCCGTGGTCTTTCATTCGGTTTGCTATATAATCGGTTTGGGCTTCTAAGGGATTTAAGTTAGCATCTACCAATTCAATACCAAGAAATAACCCTTGCCCACGAACCTCTCCTATAATTGGAAAATCTTTAGAAAGTTTTTTTAATTCAGACTTAAGAAATTCACCTACAACTAATGCGTTTTTTTGTAATTTTTCACGTTTAACAGTTCGAATTACTTCGGTAGCAATTGCACAAGAAACCGGATTTCCGCCAAAGGTGTTAAAGTATTCCATTCCATTAGCAAATTTATCAGCAACTTCCTGTGTACAGGCAACAGCAGCGATTGGATGTCCGTTTCCTAGAGGTTTCCCTATGGTAACAATATCTGGAACCACATCGTGTAATTGGAATCCCCAAAAGGTTTTTCCCATTCGGCCACAACCAGTTTGAACTTCGTCTGAAATACAAATTCCCCCAGCTTCTCGAACCATTTGATATGCTTTTGCTAAAAATCCTTCTGGCAATTCAATTTGACCGCCACAACTTATAATGGGTTCAATGATAAATGCTCCAACATTTCGACCTTTGTTTTTAATGTTTTCAATTTGTTTTTGTACTTCATTTACATAATCATCCGCGGTATGATTTCCTCTATATTTTCCTCTAAAAGCATCCGGTAAAGGGAAAATATGAGTGTGTTCGGGTGCTCCTTTTCCTCCTTTACCATCAAATTTATACGAACTAATATCAATACACATATTCGAATTTCCATGATATCCAACTTCCGAAGCAATAATGTCTTTTTTACCCGTAACAGCTTTTGCCATTCGTATCGCCAATTCATTAGCTTCACTGCCCGAATTCACAAAATGCAATACATTTAATTCTGGAGCTAAGGTTTCTATAAGTTCTTCAGCTAAAGCATTTATATTTTTATGTAAATAGCGCGAATTGGTATTGATGAGAGCCATTTGTTCTTGACCAGCCTTTACCACAGCATAATTTTCATGTCCAACATGAGCAACATTATTTACGGTGTCTAGGTATTTTCTACCCATAGAATCCATTAAATATTGCCCTGCTCCACGTACCATTTCAACAGGAACTTTATATTGTAAACTTAAACTCTTTCCTAAATACTTTTTGCGATAATTGATGAGGTCTCTTTGAGTCGTTTTTTCTTTTTTCTGAAGCGCTTCCGATTTGATTAACAAATTAGGATCTGGACAGATGCTTTTCCAAACTTCCATTTCAGAAAAATAAGCTACCCCAGGATAATCCACATTAAAACCTAAAAGAGATAACATTACTTGAAAATGTAGATGAGGTGGCCAATTTCCATTTTCAGGGTAATTGCCAAGTGCTCCGATTTTAGAACCTTTTTTTAGAATGTCTCCTATTTTATTTTTAGTGGCACTTTTTACACTCAAATGCCCATAAAGCGTATAAAAAGTAACCGTTTCGGTCTGGTGTTTTAAAATAACTAAACCTCCGTATTCTTTGTCTCCAGCATCATTAATTGCAATCACCACTTCACCCTCTAATAAAGTGTGAATGGGAGTTTCTGCGGGCAACCAATAATCAATACCTAAATGTATACTCCTGCTTTCTCGACCATAATTTCCTATTCGATCATAAGCTGAAGAAGTGTAAATAGGTCTAGGTTCTAAATATCCGCCAGCTATTATATTATTTGGAACTTCTCCCTGAAGTTGCTTCATTTTAAACTGAAACCAATCCATATTACTAAATTCTTCCTGATGCCCCATCCATGTACTCGAAACACTTAAATCTATAGGATGAACCTTATTTAAATGGATCGATGGGAATAATTCTGAAAGTTGAAATGGATGATTAGATGCCCATTGACCAAACAATTCTTCATTTGGATGTGGCGTAAATCCACAAGCTTCTCTAAAACTATAATGTGCAAAATCTGGTGAAATTAGTCGCCATTTCTCTAATACTTCCCAAGCTGGTTTTTCACTAATCCATAGGTATTCATTGTCTGGTTCTTCAATTTTATTCATTGCAGATTTAGTTGCAATAATCACTAATCGCATCGCAATGGCATGGTATAAATGTTCCAATTCAATTTCCTCTAAAGGGAACGTTGAATGATATCCTTTTACCAATGCTAGTGATGCATCTAAGGAATCGTTATGTTCCATCACACCATATGCGCAAAGTATGGCAACATCGTTTATGGTTTGCGTGTATATGGCATCCCCATAGTCAATTGCCGCTTTTGCCCTTGGATGAAGTACATCTGAAGAAACAATAATATTATTGTCATTAGGGTCATTATGAACAACACTTTTTCGAAGTTTTGTATAGGAAGTTTGAATCGCTTCAAATTTATCCTGATGATAGGATAGAATCTCTTTTTTAGGTTCTGAAAATAAATGAAGATGCTCTTTGGTCCAAAGAGATTGCGCAATGTCCCATTCAAAAGTGTAATGTGCTTCGGGATGATCAAAACTCTGAAGTGCTTTTGTGAGTATGCCACATTGTTCCCCTAAACTAAATCTAAAATCTTCTAATTGTGGATTTACAGAACTCCAAACGCTACCCGAAACCCAAGTTAACATTCGCACAAATCGTCTCTTTCCAAATGCATCTGTTATTTCGGAAATGGAATTGTTGTTTTTATCTTTAATTACTTTTGGAGCAATAAGGTTTTCATCACTGGCTTCAATAGATTGCAATAAATCTTGTTGAAACTCAAGATATTTTTTATTCTCATCAGGGCGTGATATTTTTAAAATATATCCTTCTTCGTTTTCTATTTTAATCCTGAAATTAAAATCAATATATCCAGGTAAGGAAGATGCTTTTCCTTTGATATTATAAAGCTCAAAAAGGATTTTTTCAGCTTCAGAAGTAGTTATTTTAATAGTTTTATAATCCATCTAGTCTTTCATTAAAAGCATTATTATATGTGCTGCACTCCAACTAAAATTTTTCGCGTTTAGACCTTCACCCGTTATAGGGTGGTAATTTTCTCTTATGGACATCCCTTTTCCTAAAACACCTTCAGCGCCTTCAAGTATTTGTATTGTTGCTTTATCAGCATCCTCATTAAATCCATAATTCCGTAATCCTTTTACTCCAAAATAAGCTTGATCTAACCAATTAGGGCCTCTCCAATATCCTTTTAATGGATTGAATTTTTCATGGTCTGCACTCATGGTTTGAAACGGAACTTTAGTATAAAACTTTTCAGGATTCATCATGTTGGTTTTTACAGCTTCCGCTTGATCTTGTGTTGCTGCATTTGCCCAAAGTGCTGTCCAACCTTCGCTTCCTTCTCCTTTTATAAATGTATCACCTTCAAGATTTGTGTCATAAAACCAGCCGTCATTTGAATCGTAAAATTGAGATTGTATGCGATTCTTTAAACCTTTTGCTTCATTTTCATATCTAGTAGCATCCTCATTTTGTTGAAGTGCTTTTGCTAACGTAGAAAGGTACAATTTCTCAGCATATAGATAGGCATTTAAATCTACACTTTCTTGATCTAAGGAGTAAGCTCCTTCTGAATTTTGTAGAATCTTAGAGTCATCAAATCGAATTGCATTGTCCATACCACTTTCCCATTTTGCAGCTACTAAACTCCCATCGGTAGAGCCATATTCACATAAGCCATCTTGATCGTGATCTCTTTTATTATACCACCATTCATGGTATTTTTTTAATTTGGGATACATATATTCAATAAATGCAATATCCTTATCTTTTTCAAATATTTTAGCCACAGCCCAAGCGGATAGGGGAGGTTTGGTATCTCGATAATTATGTTTTTCTATGGTGGTATCTCTAAAGACACAATCGACTACAAAACCATCTTCATTTTGAAATTCGAACATGAGTTTCATTTGTTTTTTTGCTAAATCGGTATTGTAATAGGAGAGGCCAACCGCGTGTTTCCAAGAATCCCAAGACCAAAACCCATGAAACCATTTGTAATGATAACTGGGGAAAAGTCCTTCGTGCTTAATTTCTCCTGCAGGAATTCTCCAATTGTTTTGTAAAGTTAGATTTGCTTTTGCAAGTACTTCAGAGTATTTGTCTTCCTGAAATTTGTCTTTTTTTGCAGAGATTAAAGCTCGTAATTCTGTGTTTTTCTCCAATTTTCTAGCTGCTAAAACAAAATCGAAAACGATAGTTTTTAATAAACTCTGTTCATTTTCCCAGGAAAACTCTGGAAAAATAAAGGTTTGGGAGATGGTAATTTCTTTAGACTCATTAGGTTTTAAATGAATTTTCTCTGCAACAGTATAATAAGTGCTATCTGTATTTTTGATAACGGTTTCTTTTTGAAAAAGAATATGTCCAATAGCATTGCTTTTTGAAGAATGAATGTTTAGTTGATGATTTTCAGAAGAAATATTTAAACCCTCAGCTAAAGTAGCTTGTCCTTTCCATTCTAAAGAAAGATCTATAGGGAGTTCACTTACATTGGTAAGTGTAGATTTTATAAGAGCCGTATTTCCTGAACTAAAAACGAGCTCCTGTTTTAAATTTAATTTTTCGTTGTTAAAAACCTGTTCTAGATGACTATTATAATTATTTGTTTCTATGCTAGACCAAGTGATACTTTGATTGTTTTCGTTCTTAATTAGGAGTTGAGAAAGAGAAGGACTTATCCAAACCCCGTTTTGTTGTGTCATTAAAAAAGGTCCAGAAAAACCTCCATAATTTACAATAGAATCTGGAAAACTATAAGCAAACCAAGCGCCTTGATCGGAAAACATCAGCCCACCTTTATCTTTTGGATGCTTTGGACTTATCTTATAATTAAGAATGTTATTACTAAACTTAAGATGGTCTAATTGTACTTCATTTTCAATAAAACTTGTCTCTTTTTTACAACCAAAACTAATTGCAAAAAGGGATATTATAATATATTGAAATGTCTTAGTCATTATCTTGTAAATTAATAGTCCATTGAATAGTATAAGTCTCATCTGCCTCTAAAGTTTGTAAGCCAATTTTGTTGTTAAAACTATTCGACACCCCTGTTGTTGGTTCTATAGCAATAGTGTTTTCTGTTTTTGGGGTAAAGAGTTGTAAATAATTTTCTCCAGAAGAAGAATTGATTTTTATATTGTAATTGGGGGTTTTAAATCCAATAGAATTAGAATTAAGAATATAACAATCATCAAATTGCCTGTCTTTTATTTGCAAATCTTTTTTTAGGATGATGTCTTTAGTCTTCACAGGAATCATTACTTCATTAAAAGACAGTTTTTGCTCACTTTTAAAAGATAAAAAGCTGTCATAAAGATTACTGCTAATAAAATATGGATGCCAGCCTAAATTAAATGGGAAAGGATGGCTGTCTGTGTTTTTTATTTTTACCTGAAGATTAAGAGAGGTATTTGTTAAGGTATATGTTAGCTGTATGGCATAATAAAAAGGGAATCCTTTTGTTTTTTTTGTTTCCACATACTCAAGAGTTACAGTTGCTGAATTATCTGTGATTTCTTGATGAACGACTCTAAATTCTTTGTTGTACACAAGACCGTGTAACGCATTGTTTTCTTCCTTTATATTAAGGTCTAAAGTATACTCTTTTTCCATAAAGGTATAGGTTCCGTTTTTAACTCTATTCACAAAAGGAAATAGAATAGCAGAGGCATAAGAAGTGTCATATTTTAAAAGAGACAAGTCTTTAATTATAGCATTATTATTCAATACAAGATTTTGTAAACTGCCACCTAAATTTAAATATATTTTTGCTTGAGAGCTATTGTTTGAATTTCTTAATACAATATGGTTTTGATTATTGCTTTTATTCTGTATGTGATCAATTATGTACAAATTATTGTTTTGTTTGAAGGAATTAAAGAGAATTTCGGAGAATTAGTGTGTTTGGATTTTCAATTTTTGCAGTCTCATTCTTCAAGATCATTTGTGCTAAGCGTTGCCCCATTTTATTAAAATCTGTTGAGATTGTGGTTATGCCACCTTCCACTATTTCTTTCATTAAGGAGTCGTTGTAGGATATAACTCCAATATCCTTACCTATTTGTAATTTTTCTTCTTTTATCTTTTTTATCATTACAATTAAGTTTCTGTCATCTGGAATTAAATATACCTCTCCTTTCTTTGGAACTCTATTTATAAATGTATCAATAACTTCATGTTTATAATGATTCTTCCCGCAAAAAGAATTAAATCCTTTTAGCATTCCCTGAGGCTGTTTTTGTTTTCGGAATAATAAAGTCAATGAATTGTATTTTTCTAAATACGACAACCCATTAGTTAGACTATTGAATATATCCTTTTCAAAATTTTGATAAATTGCAGAATATTGAGATAATTCTTCATGGGTTTGATCTAAAATATAGACTTTGTCCTTAGGGAGTTTGTTAATTACCATATCCGTATTCTCTAAGTTAGCAGGCATAATGATATAGTAATTGTAGTTTCCAATATGGTCAAAAATTAATTTACTAAAAACATCATTATTAAAATGGTGAAAATAAATGTCTACTTCTATATTAGGATCTAAATTAGTTAAGAAGGAATTGTATAAATCTTCTTTAAACGTATTTAATTCGTCAAATAATAGAAAAATCTTTTGAGCAACACTTATGTTCTCATTGATAAGATAGTATCCTTTTCCAGGAATGGATTGAATAATACCTCTAGCTTTTAAATCATTATAAGCAATTAACACCGTATCCCTTGATAGCGAAAACCTGTTTCTAATACTGTTAATAGAAGGTAATTTGTCTCCTCTTTTTAATTCCCCACTAACAATAGCGCTTTCAACAGATGCTATAATCTGTTTGTATTTTGGGACCCCTAAATTATTTTTAACTGATACGATACTCATTTTACAAATATATTAAAATATATTAAAAACAAACTGGTAGGTACTAGTAGGTTATTGTGTTTTTTTACATATATATTAGCCGCGAGTTTAGAATTCTATTCTGTTAAAAAGTATAGAAGTGGAAACTTAATTATGGCTTTTATAGCCAGTTTAATTATTAAAAACTTGAATGAGTATGAAAAAAAAACAATCAAAAAATCAAGATTATTTATGTAATGGAATGTTAGTCTTGTTATTTGTGTTTATTTCTTTGGGATATACAAATAACTCTTACGGACAAGCCTTAGAAATAAATGGAAATATTTCAGATAATGAAGGGATACCCCTTATGGGAGCTTCTATAACTGTTAAAGGAGATGAAACTAAAGGTGCACAAACAGATTTTGATGGGAATTACACCATTGAAGTCTCAAATCAGCAAGCTATATTAATATATAGGTATTTAGGTTATGTAACCAAAGAAGTACTAGTCGCAAATCAACAATCAATTAATGTAGTTCTAGAAGCAGATGCCGAGGGCTTAGATGAAATTGTTATTGTTGGTTATGGTACACAGAAAAGGAGTGATGTTACTGGAGCCATAAGTACCGTTAAAGGTGAAGATATTACACAAGTGGTTACTACAAACCCATTAGATGCAATACAAGGTATGGTGTCTGGGGTAAGTGTTACCAACTCATCAGGAAGTCCTGGAACGGTTGCCGATATTGTAATTAGAGGAATCGCTAGTTTTGGAAACAATGAGCCTTTATATATTGTAGATGGCATACAAGCAGATCCTTATTTTATAGATGCAAACAATATTGCTTCAATTGAAGTGCTAAAAGATGCTTCATCTAGTGCTATTTATGGAACTAGAGCTGCAAATGGGGTAATAATAATTACTACTAAAAAAGGGAAAAGCGGGGATATGAAAATAGATATTAATTCCTCATATAGTTTTAATTCCTCAAGAGAAGAAATAGAATTGCTGGATGCTGATGGATATGTACAAGTACATCAACAAATGTATGAGAACTCAGGAACACCTTTACCTACTTATGTAGAAACCCCATCAGATGTTAATACCGATTGGATAGATGAAACGCATAGAAATGGAGAATTAAAGTTGTTAAATATTAGATTAAGTGGAGGGTCAGATAATATCAACTATACGATTGGAGGAAATTATGCAGATGAACAAGGAATGTTAATTGGTTCTGAATTCAACAAAAAAGGAATGACTTCTAATATAGGTTTCACTAAAAATAAATTAAAAATCCAATCGAATATCAATTATAGTGAGACGTATAGAGAAGCCTATAAATTTTCTCTAAGAGAAACCTACCAAATATCTCCTTTAATACCTGTTTATGATGAATCAAAGGAATATGGCTTTGGTTATAGAGACGGAGATTTACCTGATCACCGCAATCCTGTGGGTGAAGATTTTTATAAAAATGGATATACTAAACTAAAATATTTTTTAGGATCTGTAGATTTTAACTACGAAGTTATTGAAGGCTTAGATCTTAGAGCTAATTTTTCAATGTCAAATTTAGCGAATTATTCCTTTAGTTTTCATCAACCCTTTAGAGTTAGAGATGTTCAAGAATTAGGAAATGAATTTGCATTTGTTTCTGAGTATCACAATGAATTTAGAAGGTTGAACCAAGAATATACTGTTAATTATAAGTTTGATATTAATAAAAATGCATTCGAATTATTAGGAGGGTATCAACGAATTGAAGAGCCTTTTAAAGAGACTTATGTACAAGCAGAAGGATATAAATTAGATGAAAATGGGAATCAAATACCCGCAACTATTTTAGATGATAATTTCGATACCCTGAATGCTTTTGGAGATGGGACTTATTCAGCCTCAGGAACCAATGCAACCTATGCATTAGCTTCTTGGTTTGGAAGAGCTAACTATTCTTTTGATAATAAGTATCTGGTACAAGCTAGTATTCGTAGAGATGGAAGTTCTAAATTTGGTAAAAATAATCGATATGGTGTCTTCCCTTCCTTTGCTTTAGGATGGAAAATTACAGAAGAAGCATTTATGCAAGATCAAGATATTTTTAATTTCTTAAAATTAAGATATAGTTGGGGTCAGGCAGGAAACGATAGTGCTTTGGGATATTACGATTATGTTTCCTTAATTTCCCAAGGGCTTAGTCAAAATGATGGAGGTTATGTATTTGGAGATCCTCAAACTTCGTACTTAGGAGGAATCGCTAGAGATTTACAAAATGATGATTTGCAATGGGAAACCAATACTACTTCTAACTTAGGAGTTGACTTTTCCTCACTTGGAAGTAAGTTAAGAGGGGCTATAAATTATTATAGATCTACCACCGAAGATTTATTAATTTTAAAAGAAGTTGCGCCTTCAGGAGGGATTAATAATCCTGTAGTTAATGTAGGGGAATTTGTGAATAAAGGGTTCGAATTTGAATTAGGATATACCAATAATGACCATAAAGTTAATTTCTCAGCAACGGCTGTTTTTTCAACTATAGATAGTGAGGTGACTAAATTAAGTAGTGAAGACCAAGTATTGTATGGCTATGGATTAAAATTTGGATCCGATCATTTTGTGAATCAAACAAAGGTTGGTTATGAGCCGGGAGCTTACTTTTTACCAGTTGCAAATGGTATTTTCCAAACGCAAGAAGAAGTGGATGCGCATAGTGTAAATGGCGAATTAATACAGCCAAATGCAGCGCCAGGAGATATCCGGTTTGTAGATCAGAATGGAGATGGGATGATAGACAGTGAAGATGATACTTACCAAGGATCAGCAATTCCTAAAGTTGAATATAGTTTAAACTTGGGCGCAGATTATAAAGGAGTAGATGTTACAGTTTTCTTTCAAGGAGTAAGTGGAAATAAAATTTATAATGGGAACAGGTTCCAATCTTTAGGAATGGATTCTGGTAGAAATTTTGAAACGGATGCTTTAAATGCTTGGACACCTGATAATACAAACACAAATGTACCTAGAGCTGTACTTGGAGATCCCAATGAAAATAATAGGGCTTCTACAAGATTCTTAGAAGATGGTTCTTACTTAAGAGTTAAGACCATTCAATTGGGTTATTCAGTACCAACTAAAATACTAGAAACAATAAAAGTAGATAAATTTAGAGCTTATATTACAGGTCAAAATTTATTTACATTCACCGATTATTCAGGTTTAGATCCTGAAGTAGGAGGCGATGTTTTATCAAGAGGAATTGACAGAACTCTTTATCCGAAGTATAAATCTATTATCTTAGGATTTCAACTTCAATTTTAATGAAAAAATTAACTCAAAAAACAATAATGATGAAAAAATTATTCAATATAGCATTCATGTCAATACTACTTATTACGGTAGTATCTTGTAATGATGATGAGTTCTTAGAGCAACAATCACCAGACCAATTAAATTCAGATACCTACTGGAGAAATGTAGAAGATGCACAAACAGGATTAACAGCAGCTTATTCTGAACTAGAAGCTAGAAGTAACTTTTGGGATGGATGGCAAGAAGGAAGGTCTGTTGTAGAATATTATAGATCCGACTTTTCTTTACCAGGTCCAGATGCTTCCAATTACGCACATTGGATGTCGATTTTCAACTATAATTACACCAATGGGCATATATTTTTAGACGTATTATGGTCTACAAATTATAAAGGATTAAACTTTTCTAATCAAGTGATTACTAAAGTTGGTGAAATGACAGAAGATCAAATAACAGATGAAGAAAAAAGGCAAATAATAGGGGAAGCTACTTTTTTAAGAGGCTATTACCACTTTAAATTGCTAACTCTTTACGAGCAAATTATTTTAAGAACTGAGATAATCTCTGAAGAGACATTAGATAAACCATTAGCTTCAAGAGGGGAAGCATGGGAGGTAATTCTAGCTGATTTTCAACAAGCAGCTGAGATGTTATCAATTGTAGGAGCAACAGAACCGGGTAGGGCTACAAAAGGCGCTGCCTATGCTTATTTAGGAAAAGCATATATGTATAAGGCTGGAGATCCTTCTTCTGCTGATGGCGATGATTTTGGAAATGCGGTAAATGCATTTCAAAAGATAGTTGATGGAGAAGCTGGGAGTTATGATTTAGAACCTGATTATTTAAGCTTATTTAATGGTGAGAATGAAAATAATCAAGAGTCTGTTTTCGAATTGCAATTTAAAACTGGTGATGCAACATCCTGGAATGCAACTAGGTTACACGCTTTTATTGGAGACTGGTCTATTGGAGGCTGGGGCGGTATAGAATCAAACATGGCTTTGGCAGATGAAATGAAACAAGAAGGAATGGTTGCTTCTAATGGTTTATATGATAATAGATTGTATGGTTCCTTGTATTTTAGAGATCCATTTTATAACGATACAAGTACTAACCAAATGCAGGGTTCAACCTGGGATGTGTTAATGTTGAATCAATATGGATCTACCTATGATGATCATGTATATTATAGAAAGTGGTTGCCTAATTATGTTTCGAATAATTCATATATCGGACTTAATGTAGTATTAATGCGTTATGCAGATGTTCTATTAATGTATGCAGAAGCCTTAAATGAAACAGGGAATACTTCTTTGGCCATAAATTTAATAAATCAGGTAAGAAATACACATGGATTAATGCCTCCTTTAACGATAACTTCTCAGAGCGATGTGAAAAATCAAATTATGCATGAAAGAACGATGGAGCTTACCTTAGAATCGGTTCGATTTTTTGATTTAAGAAGATGGGGTAAATTAGATGAAGCAATGCAAGCTGCAGGGAGATCAAATTTTAATTCTAGTACCCATGCCTATTTGCAGATCCCATTATCTGAAATAATTGCAAATTCGGAAATAAATTAAGGTTTTTTATTTGAATTGGTTGTTTTAAGGGAAGCTACAATTAGTGTAGTTTCCCTTTTTTTATTGAGAAAGAATTATTTAGCAAAAATAAAAGACGGTTATCGTAAAATTAAACCGTTTTTTAATTCTTCAATTAACTCAGAAAAAACAGTGTTTTCTTCAATAAAATTTGCGTCAATTTGTATAATAGGATCCATGGCTTAAAAATAACGAAATCTATATGAGTAATCACAAATTAGCCTAATATTAACCAAAATTGGATTAGTTATGGATAATATAGTACAATAGCTGGGGATATATTTAATATACTTATTTTTGAAAAACAAAACCAAAATTATGAATTTAGTCACTTCCCGTACCGAAATGCAAAAATATAAAGCATCAGATTTTGAATCATTTTGTGATGTTGTTTGCAATGATGAAGTGATGTTGCATATTTCAGGGAAAGGGAATTCAAAAGAGGTTGCTTATGAAAAGTATGAAGCTGTTTTGAAAACCAATAAAGAGAATGATATTTATGGGTTTTATAAGGTGATTCTCTTAGAAACAGAAGCTTTAATAGGCTTTGCAAAAATAGTTCCTTTTGAAGGGGAATCTTTCGAAATAGGCTATGCCTTATTAGCTCCCTATTGGAGAAAAGGATTCACTACAGAATTGATTGAGAAAATGACAAATCATTGTTTGGAATACTTCCCGGATAAAAAAATAATGGCAATAGTAAATAAAGAAAATATAGGCTCTATGAAAGTTCTAGAAAAGTCTAATTTTAAGAGTTACAAACAAGGAGACTTTAGAGGTACTCCTTGTTTGTATTTTGAATACTTAGGATAAGTATATAGGATTCCTTTTAATAAGAGATTGCCGTGTTATCCAGTAAAAACCTGGACTCCACGCAATTACAAGATTATCAAAAGTCTTTTTTACTGGCTTGTCTTTTAATAAAATAGGTTGGAATAATAACCCATAAACTAAGAACAGCAGAAGAGACTACAAACCCGAGATTGGTTCCGAAGAATTTCTGAAAAACGGCTCCTGTATACCCCAATAAAGCAGAGATGTCTAGCTTTAATAAAATTAATACTCTAGATAAATCTATAGGATTAAACATGGTAGCCACAAGTGAAAATTTATCTAAGGGATAATCTTCAAAAAACAATAAAGACATCAAGAAAATACCATCGTAAATTACTGCCATAAAAAGCCAAAGTAAAATTGCATAACCAAAGCCTTTTATTTTATTTTCGTTTGCTAATGCAATATTAAATGCTAATGCCGTAAAAATCAAGGTTAAAAAAGTGCCTGTAATCAACAGCAATGAAAAATCCCAGATCGCACTCGATTTAAAAACACCGTAGAAAACAAATGGCAATCCCAGTCCAAGGATAAGACTCATGGAAAGTGATAGGGCAACCCCTAAATATTGACCTAAGAAAATAGAAGATCTTTTTATGGGTTGTGCTAATAAAAGTTCGGTAAATTCTTTATTATTATAATAATACATCACCCCAAAAATGGTACCTATAAGTGGCACTAAGGTAATGATCACATTCATTAATGTAATTACTGCTTTTGATAGGTTATTGTTTAAAAACAATAATACTACCCCTAATAAGAGGTAGAAGAAAAAATATACATAACTCCAACGGCTACGCATTAAATCGTAAAAACTATATTTTAATATTTTAAGCATAACTGTCTGTTAAAATGGATGCAATAGCGTGTTCAAAATCTGGTTGGTTTGTTTTCGATTTTAGTTCGGAAATAGTTCCTTTAAAATAAATTTTACCTTCTAAAAGGAAAACAATTTCGTTTGAAATTTCTTCTACAAAACTCATGATATGTGAGGTGATAAGGATGGTTTTGCCTTTCTCTTTTTCTGAATTAATTAAACCCTTTAATCGAATAAGTGCAATAGGATCAAGACCTGTTGTGGGTTCATCTAATATTATTAAGGGGCTATCAAACATAAAAGTTAGTACTAAATTTACCTTTTGTTTTGTTCCTCCAGATAAATTTCCTAGTTTTTTATCTAGAAAGGGGTCTAGTTTAAAAAGCTCAATAAGCTCAAGATCTTTATTGGTGTTATTAGCTCTTAGATCTTTTATCATTTTAATAAGTTCCTTAACAGATAAGTTGTTTGGGAAATTAGCAATTTGAGGCAAGTAATCTATTTCTTTACGGTATTTCCAATCTTTTTTTATGGGTTTTCCATTTAATTTAATGGTGCCTGACTGAGGTATAACCATTCCTAAAATACTTTTTATTAAGGTTGTTTTTCCAGAGCCATTTGGACCTAAAATCGCAAAGATTCCTCCTTGATTTATATCGAGATCTACTCCTTTTAATACTTGGTTTTTACCAAATTTTTTATGTAATTCTTTAATTTCAATCATTAGTGATGATTTTCATTTGTGGGTAATTGTCTAATAAATTATCTGGGGTAAATACCGGAGATACTTTTTCAGAAAAATCGATGATATCTATAAACAGACTTCTTAATAAGATGATGGTTTCTGGGGTTCTATTTACAATATAGGAAAACAACTTTACAGGGCGGTAGGGGATATCTCCAATGCCATTTTTATCTAAGTCATAACCCGTATAACTACTCCAATAATTGTTGTCAAACAAATTGTCGTTAAGTTTACTGTTATAGGAAAGGTCAAACGAGTTGTATAAAAAATTGTTTTCAGTAAAATTATTTGCATAACAGGCACCACGAAACTTAATTGCCCAGCCATTTCCAATAAAATGGTTGTTTTTGTAAATAATTCTATTGGTACCTTCAATATTAATCCCAATGGTATTGGTCTCGAAAGTGTTTCCTATTATTTCCGAATCATTTATTTCTTTTAATAAAACACCATAGGATGCAGAGCCCCAGTTGTCTTTAAATATATTTTCATACATTTTTATTCTTTTAGAAAACATTACCGCTACACCTGCACCGTTATTCTGAAAGAGATTGTTTTGGTATAAGTCGTCGTTAGAAAACATAAAATGCAGTCCATATCTAATATTTTCTTGACTTTTATTATTGGTAATTTTACAAAAATCTGAAAATTCTAAATAGATTCCATCTCTTACACGAGTAACGATGTTTTGATCGATTTCTATATTTTTACAATACCATAATTGAATCCCGTTTCCAGAGTTATACTCCTCTACAGCATCACCTAATATCGTATTATTAAGAACTTTCCCATCTCTGGCTTTTTCTAAAAAGATTCCGAAGAAAAGCTTTTCTAGCTTTAAATTTTGAATGATAAATTTTTTGCTTTTTACCACACGTATGGCTGCATAATCTTCAGTATAACTGGTGCCAACATTAATCAAATGAAAACCATCAACCGTAACATTATCTGAATAAATGGTAATAATTTCTCCTTTGTTTTCACCGTCTATAATTGGTAAATCTATACCGACAAGTGTTAATGGTTTATCAATTTTAATATTGAATTCTTTATAGGTTCCTTTTCTAACAAGAATCGTATCAAAATCTTTAGCCTGGGCAATTGCTTCCTTAATGGTCTTATATTCACAACTAGAACAAACTTCAATAGTATTTCCATAGAGTGAATTATTTAGAAAACTAAAGAGTAATGTGAATGATATGATATAAAATAATTTCATTTTTTTTTAAAGTAATCCACCACTTCTGGTACTAAATCCTACAAAAACAAAGGCAACAGCAATAATTGTTACTGCAATGATGTGATAGGATAAGGGTTTTAAATTCTTTTTTGGAATCAACACAAATCTTGCGTGTAATGCTAATAAGATGGTTGCAAATAAAAGAATAAATTTAATGGTAATATGTTTGGTATAATGATCGGTAAAATTAAATAAAAATAGGTCTGGAGTATATTGGGTTGCCATATAAATACCAGTAATTACCAATAGTATTAATGCAGGTATGCCTATACGTTCATACTTAGATTCGAAAGTTTCTAGTATACTAAAATCATTTTGCTTTAGCGCTTTCGGAAGAAATGTAAAAGACAAAATTAGATGTCCCCCAGTCCACACCGTAGCACTAAGTATATGAATAAATATTATTATTTTCAGAAACATAAAATTTATGATTTTAAAACCCTTGAAGTTACATAAAAAAACAACTCAGTAGAGATGATTCTTATAGGGCAAAAAGATTTTTATTTTTTATTAAAATGAATCAATAATTCACCCCAGGTATAAATATCACCTTCTTTTGCCTTTTTTAAGGATAATGCTTCCTCTTTTGTTGGAACAGCGGATAGAAATTCTCCCATAGGACTTGGAATATTTTCTGAAATAATAAAGGTTGCCAAATTAGCATCGATCAAATCACCGGGGGTGTTATAATCTGCAACTAATAATAAACCAACCTGTTTGGTATCTGTTTCATTAAGATAATTGATCATACATTCTGTAGCGTCAAATTTAAAGGCTTTCCCTTTTTTGGTGACTAATTGAGCTGAATGTTGTTGATCTACGATATTCATTCTACAAAAATGACAGGCATCTTTGCCATACTCAATTTTTTGAGGTTGAATCGTACAAGAAATAAATAACAGAAATGATAGTAATGAAAACGTAGTGATTAGTTTTTTCATCTGTGTATTTTTTTAGTAGTTATTGTAATCAGATGTAATCTTAGGCGATTAAAACAAACTATTATGGGGATAGGTTTGTTTTAATCGCTTCAGAAAATAATATTATGCTTTTTTCCATTCTTTTTTGCCAATAAAGTAAGACAATAATCCCATTCCAATACCTAGTGCTAAAAATAATGCGCCTAACCTTGGATAGGAATGTGCTTTAAAGTTTAGGATATCTTTAGAACCAAATAATGGAGGTTGAAAGCCCATTACAGATCCGTCTGGATTTGTAAACTTCATGATGGCTTTTGGATCTAGGTCATGACCGTAGTCATGTTCCCAAAGGTAAAAATCGTATAGACCTGCTAAACTAACAGCAACCATTAAAATAAACCATCCTAAAAACCATTTATGATTCATAAATATTCCTATTAAGAGTCCTATGATAGTAGTAATAATAATGCCTATTGGAAATATTTTAAATTCTGGAATTGCATCAGGTATGTATTTCATACCTACATAATGGTTCATTAAATTAATGTTTTTAATGTCATGTGGATGCATGTCAGAAAAGTCATTAATATGAATGTTCATTCCTAATGGAATTGGATATTGTGGCGCTTCTAGGGTGATATTCCAAAGTGGGAATAAAAATAAACCAAGAGGGAGTAATGCTCCTAGAATCATTATTAAACGAGACTTTTTCATTTTTTTTAATTTAGAATTAGTATTAAAAGTTAAGGACTTGAAAAGGATCACATCCTTTAGTATCTTATATTTTTCACACTTATTTATTGATTGTAATGAGTGTGAAAAAAAGAAAACCTTCTAAAAATAAATAATGATGGGTTAGCTAGTTTTTTTAGTTTGTGGTTTTATCGATTAGTTTTAAAAGGCGGGAGAAATTAACAACTCCCGCCTTTTTGGAAATACAACTAATCACTAATCAATAAATACTTCCACTACTAAAAACAATTTAGTCTTCACCTAAAGACCAACTAAGCTCTATATCAGAAGAAGCAGGGGATACTCTAACATATCCTTGCATCTCTTGGTGTAACGCTGAACAGAAATCTGTACAATAGAATGGCCAAACTCCTACTTGTTTTGGGTACCATACAAATGTCTCTGTTTGTCCTGGCATTATTAATAATTCTGAAGTATTAGCTCCAATAATACTAACTCCGTGAGGTACATCGTAATCTTGTTCTAAATTCGTAACGTGGAAATAAACTTTATCACCCACTTTTACACCTTCAATATTATCTGGTGAGAAGTGACTACGAATCATGGTCATATAAATATGAACTTCTTTTCCTTCTCGTACTACTTTTGTATCCCCATCATTTAATGCAGCATAAGGATGTTTATTCTCTTCTAACTTATATAGTTTTTTAGAATTTGGTATTATCAATTCTGCAGGGATTCCAGCAGCATAATGAGGCTCACCAATAGTTGGGAAATCTAAAAGTAATTCCATTTTTTCACCAGTAATGTCGTATAACTGTGCAGATTGTGTTACTTCTGGGCCTGTTGGTAAATAACGGTCTTTAGTAATTTTATTCAATGCTACTACATATTTACCGAATGGTTTTCTAGAATTTCCACCTGGAATCATTAAGTGACCTACTGAGTAGTATGTTGGTTTTCTATCCACAACTTCCCAAGTACCTAATTTCCATTTTACAACTTCTGAAGAAATAAAGAATGTAGTATACGCATTTCCTTTACCATCAAACTCAGTATGTAAGGGTCCTAAACCTGGTTGCTCCACAACACCTGCAAGAACATCTTCGAAGTTAAGAATTGGAATTCCATAAGCATCACCTGCAAATTTTTCTTTTTCAATAGCATCTAACATTTTTGTAAAGGAGTGAACTGTTAAGTTAGCTGAAAGCTTTCCGTTACCTACAATATATTCACCAGATGGATCTACATCACAACCGTGAGGAGATTTTGGTGTTGGTAATAAGTAAACTGCTCCAGGAACTTCTGAAGGATTTACCACTAATACTTCTTTCTTCATAGTAGAAGTTGCCATATGTGTAGACTCGTCATATACATTATGTGCATAATTAGCTGGCATCATTGTACCTCCACCATTATTTACATACTCTTCAATTTTTTTCCAGTTGATTGCTGCGATAAAATCTTTATCATTTTGAGAGGCATTTACTTCTAATAAGGTATGAGCTTCTTCAGTATTATAAGTGGTAAAGAAGAACCAACCATGTGATTTTCCACGACCTGGGTGCGAAAGATCATAATCGAAACCTGGCATGATAATTTGGAATTTAATATCCATATGACCTTCTTCAGGATCCACGCTAATAAAAGTTAAGGAACCTTTAAAGTTACCTTTGTAATCTTTAATTGGCATATCTCGTTGAGGGATTGGAACAGAAAAACGTGTTCCAGCTACAACATACTCCGTGTTTTCAGTTACAAAAGAAGAACTGTGGTTTCCAGCACTATTAGGGATTTCAATAATCTCTGTAGTCTCAAATGTAGTTAAATCTATTTTTGCAATACGAGGTGTATTATTACCATTGATAAATACCCAACGACCATCTAATTCACCATTGGTTTGTGAAATATCAGGGTGGTGAGAATCATCCCAAGGAATAAACCCATGAGAAGTGTTTAGCATTGGTTTAGTTTCTTCATTATATCCATATGCTTTCTCAGCATCCTGTGAAAACACAGGAATTACTTTAAATAATCTTCCTGAAGGTAATCCGTAAACAGCTAACTGTCCACTAAATCCACCTGATATAAAAGCATAATATTCATCTAGTTCTCCTGGTTCTACATATACTTTTTCTGCAGCACTCGAAGAAAGAGCTCCTTGATTATTATTAGATTCACTGTTATTACAACTGAATAAACCAGCTATAACAACTAATGCAACTAAAATATTTATTGTTTTTTTCATTATATAGTATTTATTTATTAGTGTTTCTTTCTATTCAGTTGGAGGTAACATTACTTTGTCTATAACATGTACAATACCGTTTCCAGCCTTTATACTGGCAAGAATTTTAGCTCCTCCTACATATACATCATCTCCTTTTACTTCTATTAAAACATTTTGATTGTTTGCTTGCCCAAGCTTTTTAAATTTCTTTAAAAAATCTTTACTATAATTTCCTGGGGTAACGTGATATTTTAAAATATTCGCTAAGGCACCTTTATTCTCAGGTTTTAGTAAATTTTCAACAGTTCCTTCTGGTAAAGCAGCAAAAGCATCATTTGTAGGTGCAAAAACCATTAATGGACCTGCATTTACTAATGCGTTTTCTAGCTCGGCAGCTTGAACAGCAGCTACAAGAGTAGTATGATCTGGAGATCCAATTGCAATTTGTAATACATTAGGAGTTCCTTCGTCGTCACGTAAAAATGCTTGACCTTGTTTTTTTGCTGGTTCAGCTTTTTCAGTGGTAGTGTTTGATGTTGTATTTGTGTCTTTCTTTTCACCCGAATTGCAACTGGATACAAGTAAAATGAAAATGAAAGCAAACATTGTTTTTAATATTGTTTTCATGATAATATAGATTTTATTGGTTAAAATAATTAGTGTTCTAAATTAGAATTATAGCGTTCTAAAGTATTCTAATACGCTTCTAGCTTCTTCTTCAGTAAGACTTTGGTTGGCCATTGGTGAACCATTGAATTCTATTAGTAATGCTCTTGCATCAGGATCTTTTTTTACCATCTCATCAGGGTTTAAGATCATATTCATAATCCATTCTGGAGAACGTCTTTCAAAAATTCCGTTTGGTGCAGGACCGATGAATTTTTTTCCAAGTTTATGACAGGCAGTACATTTAGATTTGAATACTTCTCCTCCTTTTGCAGCCATTGCTTGATCTATACCTGAAGGCAATTCTAAAGATTTTACAGGTCCTATTCCTTTATTAGAAAGGTTATAAGTAGTTTCTTTCTTTTCTTTTTTAGCTTTTTTGGATTTTGTAGATTTTGTTTTTCCAATTTTTACTTTTTCCTTCTTTTCTTTTTTGTCATCTCCTCCACAACTTACAATCGTAAGAGAAAAAATGACTAGTAGTGACAGTTTAATTAGATTCTTCATTATATACTATTTATCGTTAATTTTATGAGGCAAAGATAAAAGTCATGGTACTTTCAAAATATGACTTTTGTCATATCCATAAAAAAAGATGTAATTATCTTATATTTAGATAATTTGAAGGATGCATTGTAAGTAAAAAAGATTTTTTTTTGAGTTTTATAGTTCAAAGGGTAGGTGTAGTATTCTTTGATAAAGTATAAACTAAAAAGAAGTGATCAATGATGTTCTTTTTTAAAGCTTTGAACAGATCGAGTAAATAGAGTTAAAGAGTTTTTTTTATTTTTTAAATGACGTATTTTAAATAAAAATTCTACCAAAAAGAACAAGGTTTTATTAGAGAGGATTTAGTAAATATTTAAAAAAAACTACTTACTTTAAAGTTCTAAAGTATTCAAGGATAGATCTTGCTTCTTCTTCAGTTAAGTTTTGGTTCTCCATAGGTGATCCATTATAATCTATTAAGAGTTGTTTGGCAATAGGATCTTTTTTTATCATTTCTTCGGGGTTTAAAATCATATTCATAATCCATTCTGGTGTACGTCTCTCCAAAACTCCTGTTGGAGCTGGGCCGATAAACTTTTTAGTTGGTTTGTGACAAGCAGAACATTTTACTTTATATAATTTCGCGCCTTTAGTTGCTAGAGCTGCATCTATAGTTGGTTCCAATTTAATGGATGTGACGGGGCCAATCCCCTTATTATTTAGGTCAACGATGACTTTAATTTTTTTATCGGCTTTTTTGGTTATGGTTTTCTTAAGTGCTTTTATCTTAACTTTTTCAGGTTCCTTTTTTTTGTCATCTCCTCCACAACTCATTAATGGGAAAGATACTATAAAGAGAAGCATCCATATTTTTAATATAGTTTTCATGATAAGTAAAGTTTATTTTTAAAATCAAAATTGGCTCTTAAAATTTATGATCTATAATTAGGTTAAGAGCCTAATTCTTTATTTTCATAAACGTATCATATATATTGAAAGTAAAAATTAATTCGGATTATCTGAAATCTGGATATAGATGATAATAAACACATTACAAGGTGTTTATGTTGTAATAAAGATACGTTATTTTATCTTATTATCCTTTCACTAGATGATGCCTTGCTGTTTTTTATAAAAAGCATTGGCTTGTAATTGCATGAGTTCTCTAGCTTTTTTACGTTTGTATTCATAAAGTTCATCCTCTTCTGCAATGTCTCCATAAACACGATTATTAATGCTTATGTCGGTTTGTAATATCATTTTTCGTTGTTGTGCTTGTTGCGCACTCCAAGTGATGATAGAACTTTCCTGTTCTTCTAATTTGATATCGTAAGTGCCTTTTGGTGAAAGCAACTTAGCCAAAATAGGGGAGGTTTCAATAGCTAAAAACAATAAGAAAATAAATAAGGAGGGTAACCAAGGTAATTTATTTAAGGCATTTATTCGAGCCATCAGCCCGTCAAAACCATCGATTACCGGTTGTGTCTCGGAAACTTTAACTTGGTATGCTGTTGTAAGTGTTGCAATCTGTGTTTCGGCTGCTTTTATTTTTTCACTATTGGTAGTTCTTAATTCTTGTAGCGCAGCCAACTCCGCATCGTGTTTTTCTCGTTTTTCTTTATAAACGGGTCCTTTTCCTATAAGTTCTGTGCCTTTTCTTCCTTCGGCTTCCGCGATATAAGTTTCATATAATTGGTTCACAGAAGCTTCTTTATCGACAACTTCTTTCTTTAAAATTCCTATTTCTGTATTTAGCGTTTCCAGAGATGGAGCATATTGTAAAGCCAATTGATCTTTATTGGCAAGAGTCATTTCGTTTTTTTCTTCCAGCAATACCTGATTGATTTCTTTTTCAAAAATCTTTAATTCTAAGGGTTTTGCAATGACTATAGCGATAATTACTGCTAATAATAGTCGAGGGCTTGCCTGAATGAATTCATCAAAAAAATTATCCCGTTTCTTGATGGTTGATACAATAAATCGATCCAAATTGAAAATGAGTAAACCCCAGATAAAACCAAAGAAAATTGCAGAATAATAATTATCAAAAACTGTGTATAGTGCATATGCCGATGCAATAAAAGCCATAACAGCTGTAAAAAATACCGTTGCACCTATACCAGCATATTTGGTTTGTTCTCCTGGAGAACATTGTTCTAAAATTTCGGTGTCTGCACCAGAACAGAAAATAAAAAAGCGTTGTAACATAATTGAAGATTTATTGATTGATGATACTATATAACGCAAATAGTTATAGAATGTTACATAAAAAAAGCCTCGAAATTTCGAGGCTTTTTTTATTTTAAAGGAACAATTATATATTCTCTTTTTTTATTTTTTGCTTTTCAAGGCTTCTTTTTTTTTGCTCCACTTGACGTTTGTGCATATCATTTTTTCTTTGCTCTTTTTCTAATTGTCGCTCTTTTTGTATGACTTCTCTTTTTTCTAGTCTTGCCTTATTAGTTTCAGTCCGCAAGGCAACTCTTTGGGTTTCCATTTCTTTATGTTGAAGCGTTTTCTTGTGATCGCGATCTACCTTTCTTTTTTCCACTAAAACCTTTCTTGCTATTTCACTTTCTTGTTTTCTATTTTCTAGTTTAACTTGTTGGTATACTAATTTTTCTTGTTCTTTTTTTAATAAAACTTCCTGTTTTTTTAACTCTTTTATTTTTACTTCTTTTACTTTTAGAGCTTTTGGTGGTGGAGGCGGAATATTAGCATCAGTATCATTAACTCCCTTTACAACTTTAACAGACTTTGGCGTTTTTGGTGGTGGTGGTACATTTGCTCTATGATCATTTACCCCTTTTGCCACTTTCATGGGTTTTGGAGCTTTTTCTACAGCTGGTGGAGGTGGAGGGAAATTTGGAAATGGCTGTGCGTTTTTCCTTTGCTTGTTAGACATTAAATTGTATAAATACTTTAGACGTTCGATATCCGAACTTTTAATTCTCATAGACGATTTGTCCATTTTATTATACTTCTTGGCTAACTTATTGTATTCTTTAACCTGTGCTTTTGTAGCTCCATCTTGAAGGGTGTAATCTATCGGTGCTACATCGAATCTTTCCATTTCCTCTTTGGCACTAAAACTAAATAATAAAAGGGCTACTAAGGGAAATAGTAAAAAGCTTCTAATCCAAATTTTTCTTTTTGAAGTGTGTGTTTTCATAACTGTAAATCGTTTTTTAATGAGTGAATAATTAATTGAATTTGCCAATATTGGCGTTTGCGTATTTGATGAGAATACTAATAATAGATTTTGATAATAATTCGATTCAATACCTTTAGATAAAACAGCTTCATCTGCTAAAAATTCGTGGTTTAATTTTATGCTATGTTTTATTAGATAAATAAGAGGATTGAACCAAAAAAATATTTGTAAAATTTCTATAAACAAAATGTCAATGCTATGTTTTTGTTGGGCATGAGTTTGCTCATGTAACATTACTTCTG